>Ga0224508_10000643_pt1 | contig 33554 bp, 27 predicted proteins | sample SF_Jan12_sed_USG_4_FD_170157 | JGI IMG/M metagenome (GOLD analysis project Ga0224508, IMG submission 170157) | Sediment microbial communities from San Francisco Bay, California, United States - SF_Jan12_sed_USGS_21 | ecosystem: Environmental > Aquatic > Marine > Sediment | place: USA...
TGAGGCCGTCAACCAAATTTGTCAAGACCCTGAACGCTCTTTTTCCGAGATCCCTCGCAAGAATCCCCGTAACGCGTCCACAAACTGGGACTCCTCTTCGCGGTGGGGCCAATGTCCAGCCTCCGGCATCACAATAAGCTCGGCGCCGCCTCCCAGCAGGCCTTGTGACTTCTTGTACGGACCGAGATGACCGCCAAAGTCTTGGCCTCCCGCGACGAGCAGGCCGCTGCACGCAATCGGGCCGAGCAGGCGTCGGTCGATCTTCGAACCCAGCGCGCGGTAGTAGTCGATTGAAGCCTCGAGGACCTCGGGCGTCGAAAAGGCCTCCTTCGCGCGGGCCAACGCTGCGTCACGTTCGGGCCCTTTCCAGCCCGGCGCCCAGCGCCGATAGAGCGAATCGATGTATCGAAAATTTCCGCGCCGCGTTCCCGCTTCGGCCCATGGCAGGCGGAAGTAGAGGAAGTGCCGCGTCATGATGAGCAGGCCGACTGCTTGAAGGGCGTTCTTGGGCTTCAGCGTTTGCGGATGGGGGATCGCGATGGGAACGATCCCGTCCACCCGATCGGGCGCCAATGCGGCAGCGCCCCAGACCAGTATGGCGCCCCAATCGTGCCCGACGAAGACCGCCGACTTCACCTCCAATGCATCGAGGAGCCCGATCGCGTCTTCCGCGAGGTGCAGCGCGTCGTACGGCCGATCGGGCACCAAGGTGTCCGGATGATAGCCGCGAAGGTAAGGCACGATGGTTCGGTAACCCGCGTCGTTGAGGGCGCGCGCGATTCCGGCATAGGACTGCGGGGTGTCAGGGAAGCCATGAATCAGCACGACGGCCGGCCCTTGCCCGCTGTCGGCGTAGCGCCAGGTTTGCCCGCCGCGCGTTACGTTATTGAAATCGGATTCGGCGGGCATGAGCGATAGGTGGCCGACCCGTGTCGACTGTAAGGTCATACCCTCCCGCACCCAATCCATTCAAGGATGAGTTGACCTCTATCCGCACAAGGCGTACGAACGAGCACGCTAGTTGGACGCCGTGATGCCAGAGCCAAGCCCAAGCAGCGAACGCAGCTCCATCCTCAGTGCTGAGGATGTCAGCAAGGTGTACCAGATGGGCGATGTCGAAGTGCACGCGTTGAGAGGCGTTGACGTGCCACTCCACGAAGGAGAGCTCATGGTCCTTCTCGGGCCTTCGGGCAGCGGGAAGTCGACCTTGCTCAACATTCTCGGCGCGCTCGACGTGCCGACGTCCGGCCGAGTTCTGTACCGAGGCGACGACATTGCGGGCCATGGCGAGCGGGAGCTCACCAATTTTCGTCGCGACCACGTCGGCTTCGTGTTCCAGTTCTACAATCTCGTCCCTAGCCTCACCGCGCGCGAAAACATCGCACTGGTCACCGAGATCTCGAAGACTCCCTTGGACCCTCGAGAGGCTCTCGAGCTGGTGGGTCTGACCGAGCGAATGGATCACTTCCCAGCTCAGCTCTCTGGTGGCGAGCAGCAGCGAGTCGCGATCGCGCGCGCCGTTGCAAAGCAGCCGGAGATCTTGCTTTGTGACGAGCCGACCGGTGCGCTCGACTTCAAAACGGGGATCCGCGTGCTCGAGGTCATCGACGAGGTGAACCGTTCGCTTGGAACCACCACGGCGGTGATCACCCACCACGCGCCGATCGCTTCGATGGCCGACCGCGTCGTTTCATTGGCCGACGGCATGGTGGCCAGCGATCGGCGCAATGATGAGAAGGTGTCGCCGTCCGAACTGACATGGTGAGCGTCCTCGACCGGAAGCTCCTTCGCGATTTGATGCGCCTCAAAGGGCAGGTTCTCACGATTGCTCTAGTGGTCGCGGTCGGCGTCGCCAACTACATCACGCTCAGGAGCGCCTGGCGGGCACTTGGGGATTCCAAGGTGGCGTACTACGAGCAGTATCGCTTCGCCGACGTGTTCGCGAGGGTAAAGCGAGCGCCGGATTCAGTGACGGATCGGCTCGGTGACGTCCGTGGAGTGGCGTCAGTCTATCCTCGAATCGTCGAAGAGGTGCTCTTGCCGATCGATGGCATGCTCACGCCTGCACACGGTCAGATCATCTCCCTACCCAGCCGTGGCAGGCCCCCGATGAACGACGTTTATGTCAAGTCGGGGCGCTTTCCGGAGCCCGGCCGCGGGGACGAGGTGCTCATCTACGAGCCGTTTGCCAACGAGCACGACCTTCGACCAGGCTCCACGATTCCAGCGATTCTCAATGGGAAGCTCCACGAGCTGATCGTCGTGGGCTTGGCGCTCTCCCCCGAATACGTTTTTGCGATCGAGCCAGGTGGTATCACGTCGGACGACGAGCGTTTTGCCCCGATGTGGATGTCGGGCACCTCCGTTGCGGCGGCGTTTCAGATGGAGGGAGCATTCAATGATGTCGTCGTGCGCTTGGAGCCAGGCGCCGACGAGAAGGCCGTGCTCATCGCGATCGATCGAATCCTGGAGCCTTATGGAGGCCTCGGCGCCTATGGCCGAGATCTTCAAATCTCCAACTCCATTCTAGAGGGAGAGATCGCGCAAATCGAAGCCGAGGTGGTCTTTCTTCCCGGCGCGTTTCTCGCAGTGGCAGCGTTTCTGTTGAACGTCGTGTTTTCCAGAATGGTGACGATGCAGCGTGGGCAAATCGCCGTGATCAAGGCTGTCGGGTACAGGAACTCCACGATTGCGCTGCACTACCTCAAGATGGTTTGCGTCATCGTCCTATTTGGCTCAGCGGTTGGCGTGGCCTTCGGCGCCTGGTTGGCCGACGCCATGCTCGACCTCTACGCTGGCTTCTTTCGTCTACCGATGACTCGTGGGCGCATCGATCTCCCCGTCGCCATCAATGCCGTCATCGCGAGTCTGCTTGCCGCGGTCGCTGGAATTGCGTTCGCGGTCCGCAGTGCCGTGACGCTTCCGCCAGCAGAGGCCATGCGGCCGCCATCTCCCGCGCGCTACCGCGCTTCGCCAATCGAGCAGATGCCAGGCCTCCGCCGGCTCCGACAAACCACGATGATGGTTTTTCGCGAGATTTGGCGCCGCCCGCTTCGGACCGTGTTCTCCTCTGCTGGGATCGCCTTCGCTCTCGCGATCATCATCCTCGGCCGCTTTGGAAAGGACGCGCACGGGCCGATCCTCGACCTGCAGTTCGGGCGCCAGCAGCGAGAAGACATCAGCGTGATATTCAAGAATCAAGTTGCGGATCGGAGCCTCGGATACCTCGCGCATCTCCCGGGTGTCGATCAGGTCGACGGCTATCGAATGACGCCTGTGCGCTTTCGTTTGGGCCCGCGCTGGAGGGACAGCGTCCTCATCGGGCTTCCGCCGGACAGCCATCTGAGACGGCTCTTCACCCGACAGTTTCGGCCGGCGCGAATCCCGCACAGCGGCATTTTGATCACGGATGTCTTGGCCGACATCCTCGGCGCAGAGCCCGGCGACCTGATCGACGTCGAGCTCAAGGAAGGCGACCGAGGGACCAGGCAAGTTCGCGTCAGTGGAACGATCGACGAGGCTTTTGGAATACAGGGCTACATGCAAAAGAGCAGCCTGCACGGCCTGCTCCGCGAGAAACCGACGGTCAACACGGCCTTGCTGCGCGTGAACCCGGGACGAGAAGCAGAGCTGCACGCATACCTCAGCGACATTCCCACCGTCCAGAGCATTCACCGGAAGCGCACGGTCTTGGAGAAGTTCGAGGGTCAAACGAGGAAAACGATGCAGGTGATCACCCTGATACTAACCTTGTTCGCCACGGCGATCGCCGTGGCCGTGGTCTACAACAACGCCCGCGTGAGCCTCTCGGTTCGAAGCCGCGATCTTGCCACGCTGCGAGTCCTCGGGTTCACCCGGACCGAGATCTCGGCGATCTTGCTCGGCGAGCAGGCTATCCAGGTTTGCCTAGGAATCCCGGTCGGAATGGTGCTGGGGACTTGGGGAGCCAAGGCACTCATCGAGCTCCAGGCCGACCCGGAGCAGTTCCGGTTGCCCATGCTGATCTCGTCCCAGACCTATGCATTTTCGGTCGTGGTAATCTTAGCCGCGGCCATCCTGAGCGCGCTCCTCGTCCGGCGGAGGCTCGACACTTTAGACTTGGTTGGCGTGCTCAAGACGAGAGAGTAAGGAGAGATGGCGCATGGACAAGCCGTCCGGTTTGAAGAAATGGATTCGAAGGGTTCTCATCGCATTGGCGGTGCTTGCCGTCGTTGGCCTGATCGTGGTCGCTTGGATTCCGAATCCGGTCGAAGTCGAGGTCGCAGAGGTCAGTCGAGGGGCGCTCGTCGTCACGGTCAACGAGGACGGACGGACACGCGTCAAGGATCGGTACACGGTGTCCGCTCCGGTCACGGGCAACCTGGCTCGGCCCGATCTCGAGGCAGGCGATTCGATCGACCAGGAACAGGTGCTCGCTCGACTGGTGCCGCTTCCTCCCCCACTTCTCGATTCACGGACGAGGGCCGAGGCCAAAGCGCGGGTCGATGCTGCGATGGCTGCACGGCGCCAGGCGCAAGCTGCGGTCAACCGCGCGAGATTCCAGCGCGACTTCGCTAAGCAGGAATCCCAGCGGGCGCAGGCGGTCGTGCAGCAAGGAGGCTTGGCGCGGAGCGATGCGGATCGCGCGGTATCGACGTACCGCAGCAGTGAGGAAGAGCTCCGATCTTCGGAGTTTGGCGGGCGTGTTGCAGAGCACCAGCTCAAGCTCGCGCAGACAGCCCTGATGCAGCTGAGCGGGCAAGGCGAAGAAGGAGAGCAGTTGGAGATCCTCTCGCCTGTCGCTGGCCAAGTCCTCAAACTGTTTCACGAAAGCGAAGGCGTGGTTCAGAGTGGCACGCCCATCTTGGAGCTGGGTGATCCTGCCGCTCTCGAAATCGTCGTGGACGTCCTGAGCCAGGATGCCACGCGGATTCCATCAGGGGCCCCCGCCTTGATCGAGCGATGGGGGGGCAAGAATCCCTTGCGCGGCCACGTGCGAATCGTCGAGCCGTCCGCGTTTACCAAGCTCTCGGCGCTCGGCGTCGAAGAGCAGCGGGTGAACGTGATCATCGACATGGATGACGATCGCGAGCTTTGGCGGAGCTTGGGTGATGGCTACAGAGTCGAAGCGCGCATCTCGGTTTGGGAGGGCAAGGACGTCCTCCGGGTGCCCGCCAGCGCCGTTTTCCGTTCGGAGGATTCCTGGGCGACCTTTGTGGTCGAAGACGGCACCGCGGTCATTCGAACCGTGGAGCTCGGAGAGACCAACGGTCTCGAAACCGAGGTGCTATCCGGGCTCGAGCAGGGCGAAATGGTGATCGCCTATCCGAGCGACAGCGTGCGGGACGGCGTATCCGTCAAGGCGAGGTAGACGCCGGATGAACCCGATCATCGAATCGATGACCGACCCGACGGCACAGTCGCGTCTCGCTAACTTTTTTCAGAATCCGCAGCTTCTAAGTCACCTGATCGCGACGTTGGTCTTGCTCGTGTCGGTGTTGGTCGTTCGCTACGTCGCGCTTCGCTTCGTTCGCCGGGCGATGCCAAGCAGGGACAAGCTTCGCCTTCGCTGGTCGTCGCAGATTCGGGGGCTCTCCTATGCGATCTTGGCGTTTGGTCTTCTCACGATCTGGGCAGCGGAGCTTCAAACGCTTGCCGTTTCCTTCGTCGTTCTCGCGATGGCGATCGTATGGGCCACGAAAGAAACGATTGCCTGCATTCAAGGCGCCATCTATCGGGTGAGCGCGAATGCATTCGAGGTCGGCGATCGGATCGCGATTGCATCGATCCGCGGAGATGTGATCGATACCGGCCTCTTGAGCACCTTGGTGCTCGAAGTGGGGCAGGGGCACCAACGAACGGGGCGCACAATCAGTATTCCCAACAGCTTGCTCATGACGGAAGCCGTTCTGAACGAGAGCCTCGCCGGCGAGTACATGCTGCACTTGATGAGCATTCCCGTCGACCGAAACGAGGACCTCGCCGCGATAGAGCAAAAGGCGCTTTCAGCGGCGCGCGAAGCTTGTGCAGAGTTCATCGACGACGTTCGCCGGCCGATAGCTGCACGCTATCGCCGCCACGGCCTCGTCCCCCCAATCGTCGACCCCCGAGTCACCTACCAGCTCGCCGACAAGAACACGGTGAACATTCTGCTGAGAATTCCCACTCCCAGCCGTCTCGAACGGCAAGTGGAACAGCGAGTGCTCAGGGCGGTGCTCGGCGTTCCGAAAGGTCGTGACACCTTGCCTCCGCCTGGCTAATTTGCAACGGTTCCGGCCCTATGGAGCGACTACGACCAGTCGACGGGCTACGCTGCATGGTGACCGGCAGCGCTGGCTTCGTCGGTACCAACATGGTTCGAGCACTGCTTGCGCGCGGCTGTGAGGTGCATGGGTTCGACAGAGCGTCGGCACCTTTCGAGGATTCGAAACTCGTTTGGTTCCGTGGTGACATTCGGGACGAGGATGCGCTGCGCGAAGCCTGCAAAGGGGTCGACGCGATCTTTCACACTGCTGCGATGATCGAAACCCTGACCTACGCGCCCACACACTTCGTGGAGCTCGTTCGCAGCGTCAACATCGAGGGAACGCGGAATCTGCTGAAAGCTGCGGAAGAATCCGGGGTGCGGCGCTTGGTGCACACGAGCTCGATCATCACGACGTCGGGGACTGCGCAGGCCGGGATCAGCGAGGCCGCGCCCTATAGCAAGGCGTCGGATCTCTATTCCAGCACCAAGGTCGAATCGGAGCAGCTCGTTCTCGCAGCGAACGGAAAGTCCGGGTTACTCACTTGCGCAGTACGCCCCGGCGGAATTTACGGGCCTGGTGAACGCAATACGATCGTCGGCCCTCTGATGAAGGCGCTCAAGCAAGGCGCTCCCATCGTGCTTTTCGGCGATGGCAGGTCGCGTATCGACTACACCTACATCGACAACCTCGTCGACGCTCAGATCCGCGCTGCGGAACGGCTGGTCGATGGCTCTCCGGTCTGCGGCCACGCCTACATCGTTACCGATGGCGATCCCATCAACACTGGGCAATTCAGTCAGACGCTCGTGCACGACATGGGGATCGATGCGCGGTCCATTCGCATCCCAGCCGTGCTGGGCCGGGCCTTGGCGACTGCGAGCGAGCGGGTGTTTCAGTTTTTCGGTAAGCCAAAGCCGCCGGTCAGCATCGTCGAAGTGCGGTTGTGCGTGGATGACAACTATTTTTCCATCGATAGGGCGAGGCAGGACCTCGATTATCAGCCGATCGTCGATACGCGCGAGGGTCTGCGTCGGACGGCGATCGACGCACGGGAATACTACGACAGCCTTTAGAGCAAGCCGCTAGTGCTCGCGGGGCCAGCGCGGACGTTGGCGCGCTTCGAGCTCCGAGGCGATCTGTCCAAAATGGCGCCGACGTTTTCCCCGTGCGAGAACCTCGACGGGTTTCGGGAGGCGGCCACGTCCGGCTTTCAACGCAAGGCCGAGCGCTTCTTTGGAAACGCTCAGCGCCTGGCTTCCAAGGCGGTGGATTGCGCTCACCTTGGGAACCTCATAGCCCAGAGCCGCGAGCTCACGGTGCGCGATTTGATTGAACGTCTGGGTGCGCCACCAACCGAGCTCTTTTTGGTGCTTGTTGAAGTTTTGCTCCATGATCGGCTTCGACAGGTTCTCCCAGTTCCGAACGCCTGCTGACTGCGCACGAATCTCGTCGCGGCCGTGAAACTCGAGCATGGATTCCTCGAAGTCGACGTCGACGAAGTCACACAGCGATTCGACGATGTCGCGAGGTGTAGAAACCAGGTCTTCGTAATGCACCACTCGGATTCGCTCGGACAGATCGGGGTCACACAGGAGCGAGAGACACGCTCTTTGCTCGTCACGCCAGGTGCGCGCGATGTGAGAAATGCCGCCAAAGTGGTTTGGAGACTTGAGCCATGACAGGGCCGCGTCGCGCCCGTCTCGAACCAGATATAGAAAACGGATGTCCGCGTAGCGGTTGGCCAAGCGATTCGCATATCGGAACGCCTCGTTCTCCTTCAACAGAACGCGCGTAGCTCCGCTGGCCCGCATGACGTAGTGAAATGCGACGTCCATCAGTCCAATCAAGCTTCGCTCGCGGGCATTTTCAAAAAGGGCGTCGGGCTGCGGTGGTTCGGCATGACCGGCGATTTGGTATTGGAAGAACCGCGACACGTCCTGGCAGGCCTCTCGGAAGCTCGTGTCATCGGTGAGGTCTCCGTACAACGGCAGGAGCGGATCGATGTTGATCAGGAAGTGAACGGGGCTCGGCGCAACGACCTGTGAATGGCTTCCAAGGACCGCACGGAGCAGGTTTCCTCCGCTCCGCTCCGAAGCCAGCAGGACGATCGGTCGGTCGATTAGCAATCCGTCGGTGCTCATGGTTCCGGTCCCCATACCGACAAGCTTAGTTCAGCTCGGCGACTCACCGCATCTCCTCGACCGAAGGCAACTCGCCGGAGCCCCCAACGGCCGCTGGAGGGACTCTCGCCTCATCGAGCTCGGAAAGCGGCAAGAAGGCCGGTGTACACAGCGACGACCAGACCATGACGACGGCCTCCCTATCTGGGTAGTGCTCCATCAACTTCTCGTCATGCTCGAGCGTGAGGTGATTCACCCAGAGAATCCGGTTCCTTAATTCGGGGTCGTTGTTTGGTCGCCAGAAGTTGAAGTGGTGTGTGCCGCTGCAGTGCCTGGGAACGAAGGGCCGCGACACGAAGACGACGGTTGGCTCTTGGAGGATCGCCTCGGCGGTGCGCCCCGGAAGCCCCGTGATCGAGCCGATTTCGTGCAAGCCCATGGCGCGCACGGGCGCGTAGCCGAGCGCCGAGGCGGTAATCAGCCCAAGGCAAAGTGCGAGGGGTGCCCTCGCCGAGAGCGCTCCTGGCAGCGAGGTCGCGCGGTCCGCGCGCAACCACGAGGTGAGTCGAGTGATCCCAAGCGCCGTCAAGAGAATCACCGGGAGCGCTAATTCGAGGTAGTGCACCGGGCCAAACGTATCGATACCGCCGTTGCGCAAGTAGAAGTGCGTCACGACGAAGCAGAGCAACATAGTCCATGGGATCCAACTGCGATGGCTCCGCCAACCCGCAAAAGGCACGAAGACAAACGCGAACGGCCAGCCAAACACCGCGTAGTTGAATCGCGTCAGCGAAACACCCGTCTGAGCCGCGGCTAGGCCGATCGGCCCAAGCTCCATGGCGGGAGTTCTTTCCTTTGGAAACCAGTTCCATGCTGCGAATCGGAAGCCATTCTCCCGCGCATAGGTGATTGCACGTTGATAGGATACGGTCGTGAAACTGCCGTTCTGAGCCATGTTGATCAGAAAGAACACGGCGGCGAACGCAAGCGCAGGAGCTGCAAACGCACCTATCGCCTGCCATCGCGCCTTGCCGTGGATCGACGAGAGGGAGAGGAGCCACGCTCCGAGGAGAGGAAGCCCGATGCCCAAGGCGGAGCTCGGGCGCACGAAGAAAGCGACCGAGAATGATGTCGCGAGTGCGGCGTGCAACCAAAGCCTGTCATCTCCGGTGTAGATGAGGACTGCGAAGAACGTTGCCCAGGCGAGTGCGAAAACGCAGGAGGTGTGCGAGAGCTGCGTAGCGGCGCCGAACTGCACAAGCGGTGCCGCCAAGAAGATCATGGTGCCGATCACTGCACAGCGTCGTCCGCCAAGTCTACGAAGTGTGAGAAAAATCGGTGGGACGGTGAGTGCCGAGTACAGAGGATTCATCAACCCAGGCGCACCGAGCGCGACACCGGGAGCGAGCAGTGCGGGCCACCCTAGGAAGTACTGCGAGTAGAACTTGCCGTCATTGATCATGAACGCGCGGTCGAAGAAGAGCTTCATCGGCGGTGACTCGGCGTAGAGCCGCCCGCTCGCGACGAGCTCGGCCATGAATCGATATGCCGATTCGTCGTCGGCGATATCCGCGCCCTGCAGGAGACGCCAGCGAACGAGAAGCGGAATGAAGAGGCCAAGAAGACTCATTGCGATGATCAGGCTGCGATCCGACGTCTTGCGCAGCTGGCGAACCGTGCTCGAAGCCCAGTCCGATTCGCTGGCTACTGCGAAAGCGCCGCCGAAGAACAGAGCCGCCAGCGACCCGAGCACGGACCAAAAGAGAAGGAAGAAGGCATAGCCGCGGCTCATGGACACCGTCGTACCGAGCCCGAGACTGAACGACGACAGCTTGTGCTCGCCGACCTCCCAAAACATCCAAAGAGAGACCATGCCGGCCAGTATCAACGCCGTGATCTGAAGCTGCCGCGCGCGTTTGGAAGAACGCATTTCTCATTTTCCTACGCGCCGAGACAGCTGGTCAACAGATTGACGTTTCGGATTCGACAGGGCAATTAGAAAGGAATGATGTCCGACAGCGCCGGTGCAAAACCAAGCGATCGAGGCGAGAAACTCTGCGTTCTCGTTCCCTGCCTGAACGAGCAAGGGCTCGTGCGGCGCACCGTGAAAGAGGTGCTCCAACACGCCGACCGGATCTCGATCCAAGTCGAGGTCGTCATGATCGACGACGGCTCCAGGGATGACACGCGCGAGGTCATGCGCGAGCTCTGCGATGAAGACAGTCGCTGCAGGCTCATCGCGCACGACGTCAATCGCGGCCTTGGCCGCTGTGTGACCGAGGCGTACGAGACCATCGAGGATGACACCTGGGTTACGGTGTTTCCGGGCGACAGCGAGTTCGTGTTCGCGGAGTCGATCGACAATCTGTTGGAGGCGCGCCACGGTCATGACGTCGTTCTGGGGTATTTGTACAATCCTGTCGTTCGAAAATTGTCGCGCCGAATCGCATCCACGGGTTTTCTCAAATTGACCAAGACGCTCTACGGGTTTCGTTGGCGATCGCTCAACGGGATGAAGCTCTACCGAGCGAGCGCGTTCAAGGGCATCCACGTCGAATCCGGTGGGCATGCCTACGTCGCCGAGCTCCTCGCCAAGGCGCAGCTGCGTCGACCCGATCTTCGCATTGCCGAAGCACCCTACATTTCGCGAGGACGAGCGATTGGGGATTCCCACGCCATCAAGCCGATGGCCGTCATTCGTGCGGTCCACGAAACCTACAAGGGCGCCCAGGATGTGGGCAAGTACAGAGAAAAGATGGTGCGTCGGTACCACGAAGAGCAGGAACGCGGCGAGCAGCCCGAAAGCTTCTTCCCACCTCCGACCAGGGACTGAGCGCCGAGACGCACGCGGCACTCACTGGATGCAGCGAGGGTATCGGGGGCCCCAATGCTCGACGATGTATGCGGAAAGCGGCTCATACTCCGTTGCCTTCTTCGTGAAGAGTCGAACGAGACGGCACGGATCTTCCGGCTCTAGGACAGCCGGGAGCTCGACGAAGCGCGTCAGCGGTGAGAACGAGCTCGTGGACTCGATCTCTTCCCATTGCACCGGCTCGGGAAATCGGTCCACCAAATAGACGGCGACGAACCGATGGTAGGCGCCGCGATCGAGGTCATCGGCGTGAAAGAACGTGTTGGACGCGTTGTGATGATGGAGGGTGGCTCTCGGCTCTACACGAACGGCGTACAACCAGAGCGAATCCTCTTCGGTCCATGCGCGCCGCGCGGAGAGGCTGCCAAAAAGAGAGGCCGCTCCGAGCGAGGCGACGACCAGGGCCCGGACGGCGGGCCGTTTCAGCGAAGCGAAGATGCCGATGCCCGCGATCATGGCGATGCCAAGAGTCGCAGGGTAGAGCAGTCGCTCGGCGAGGTCGGTAATCAACGGAACAAACCAGTGCGATTGCAGGAGGGCCGGCGCGTAGAGCAGCGACAGGGCCGCCACCCAGTCGACGCGCCGTTGCTTGACCGCCCAGGCGCCGCCAATCATGCCCGCGATGAGCAACAAACCTCCAGCGGCCGCGTAGGGACCGAGCACCCCGACCTGCAGCTCCACGGCCGCGTATCCGTGATTCGGCGCGAGCGGCCAAGGCCAGACGGTCATCAACAAGGAGCGCCCGATGTTGTGAAGCCCTAGAAGCAGGCGAAGCTCGCCATCGGCCTGGTGCGCCAGGTTGCTGGTGATCATCGCGACACCGGGGGCCCTCGGGAGGCTGAGCTGAAGGCCGATCACCAAGGCCGTCACTAGCAGCGCCGGAAGCGCGGCAAGCCAGCGGGGCCGATTTTGGTCTCCTCCGATCAAGAACAAGATCGCGGCGAGTGGCGCCAGGATGATCGCCGACTCCTTGACGAGAGCGGCCAGAACGAGCAGCAGCGCACAACTGCATCCGGCGCGTAGGCTTGCTGGCCCTATGGCGACCGTACAGGCGGCGAGCGCCAACGAAAACGACAGCAGGTCGGCCTGGGCGACGATCGCGCTCACGGCCTCGGTGTTGAGGGGATGCAATGCAAACAGGGTTCCGACGGCGGCTGACAACGCGTACGAAGGACGGAGCCGATGGACGAATCGCATGCTAATCCCGACAGCCAAGACGTGTAGCGTTGCGCTCAGGATGTGAAACGGCAGAGGATTCGAAGGCCACAGCTTCCAGATCAGTGCCCAAAGGATCGGCATCAGAGGTCGCCACGAAGTGAACCCGTGACTCGCAGGGCGTCCCCAGAAATCCCGAGTGAAGGCTTCCCAGACCGGAGCGGTGCCATTCACCAATGGATTCTCGAGCAAGGCAGATGGATCGTCGTAGACGAAGCCTGCATCGATGACGGCGAGCCCGACGACGGCTGCCAGCAGGAGAGGAACGACGCGGGACACGGACGCCGTCACTTCTAACGTCTCTCGACGAGCTTCGCGCGAAACGCGGGGAAATAGGTCGAGTCGGAAACGCCCAGAGTCTCGCAAAGCGCCGCATAGCGGGGTTCGTCGATGATTCGCTGCACGACGCTGTACGGCACGGTGCCCGTCGCGATCTGTGACTTGAAGTCCCGTAGTGACTCGCTGCCGCCGCCCAGGTGGAGCGTTCGGAGGCCCCGGGACTGCGCGTGACGAATGGCCGTGTCGAAGATCGCGTTGTTCGTACCTGCGGGGCGGTCGTCAGCCGACGCACCCAGGAAATAAAAGAGGTCCCCGCCGGAACGCAGAAAGAGCGCTGCGCCAGAAACTCCGATTTCGCTGGTCGATCGCACCAGGCACATCTCGTCGAGCGACATCAAAGCCGCCAGCGTTGGCTCGCTGAATCGATAGTCCGTGCTCGCCGCGACTCGCGCCATCGTGTGGGCGTATAGCTCGGTGAAATCGGACACATCGAGCGGCGAGATGTCGGAGATCCAGTGAGTCTCGTGATTACGCCTATGAAATGCGCGAACCGCTCGGCGATGTCTTCGATGTTGAGTCGAGAACATCTCGTCGTACGGAGCGGTCAAGTCGACGATGTAGTTCTCCGCGTGGATCTTTGCGTCAGGCGGTTGCCCACCTTCGCGCAGTGGATGAATTCGTGCGAACTCGGAAATGACGCTACGCGTTCGAAGCCAATCGATCAGCACATCTTGGAATGCGCGATGAAGCGCGTGGAGATCCGCCCCGTCGCCCCAAGGGCCACCGAAATCGTAGGGAGTGCGCGCTTCGACGAGACCCGACCCTCCGGGCAGGGAGTCGAGCGGAACCAGAACGAGCGGATAGAGGATTCGCCCCATTGGCGATTCGTACCGGATCCCAACGAAGCTGCCGTTCTCTTCGCGGGCCCAGATCCTGGCATAGGCAGCGGAGTAGTAGACGTCGTCGATGCCCGCGCCCGCGAGCCAAGCGGACCAGTTTTCATCGTCTCGAGTGGTTTCGAAGGAAGACATCTATCGCTCAATCGCTGTCTGGATCTGGGTCCAAGTTTCGTCGTCAACGGTCTTATGGTTGCGAGGCTCTAGCGTGACGGCATTGAGCCGCGCCCTGTCGGCGACCTCAGCTCCGATGAACCGGGCAACGCGTTGCAGGGTGCCAGGCGGCTCCTCCATCAGCTCCTCGTACTCGAGCGTAAGGCGATCCTCCGAGGGAAGAGCACCAAACGCGGTCTCGATCGCGCGACCGATATCGTGAATCTGATGGGCGACCTGCTCCACAGGCGATTTGTCACGCCAGGCGTTTACATCCCTTGGCCGGACCGACCACCAAACCCTTTGATCGCCGTATTCGTTTTCGCGGACGCGCAGAATCGACTGCACGGTGTAGCGGTCGTCACGCCGAATCCAGATGAACTTCGCGGCTGGCAGCAACCGCTTGAGCCAAGCGACTTGATAGGAGACGAAGTTGATGTTCTTGAGCACCAGCGGGCGCTCGAAGTAGCCCGCCAAACCCTCCAGGGCTCGCTTGACCGGTTGCCAATCGATGCCGGAAAGCTCTTCGTCGCTGAGGTCGTCGTGGAGGCGAAAGTCCCCGTAGTAGTGCCAAAACCAGGAGAACTCATGGGGCGAGCGGTCTCCGCCCGTCCGGCCGTACTCCGAGGAGAGAGCAAGCTGGTGGCCACCTCCACTGCGACCGTGAAGCATCGCTCCGAGGACCGGCGCAGCGAAGTAACGAGCCATTCGATTGTTGACGAACCCCACGTCGAGGTGCTCTGCGACGAGCTGGTAGAGCACCGTAGTCCCGGAGCGAGGGGCGCCGACGATGAACACGACGGGCACGTCGGCTCTGCCGTGCTTCGATCGAAGTAGTGCATCGACCGGTTCGAGGGCGCGGTTCTGCGCGTAGAGCGTGAGGTCATGAAGCAAGCGGCGTCGATTGTGGGCGCGCCGCAGCTCGTTGTCCCGGTATACCGCTTCGAAGAAACGACGGGCCTTCACGAGAAGTTCCTCGCCCCTGCGGGGAGACAGAGCGCAAGCACCTGGGAGCTGTCCAGGGTGGGCACGATCTCGAAGCTCCCGTCGGCCCAAGCAGGGCGTGTCGCAGCGAGCACCACTACGTGCATGCCCGCACGGCTTGCGGCCAACCAGCCATCCAGCGAATCCTCGAAGGCGATGCATGCCGTTGGGTGGACGCCCAATCGCTCCGCCGCCAGTAGGTAACCTTCCGGGGATGGCTTCGGCGCCGACACGTCGTTGCCAGTGACCACGACGTCCATCACCTCCAGGACTTCGGCGGCCGCCAGCCAGATCTCCGGAGCGACGCTGTTCGTGACGACGCCCATCGCGACTCCGTGGTCGGCAAGGGCGCGCACCATACGAGTTGCGCCGGGCATGCTCACATTTCGAGCAGTGCGAAGCAATTGCGCGACGGCGTTTGGTTTGGCATCGAAGAGCGCTTGCCTAATTGCCGAGCTCACTTCCGGTACGGCAATCTCGATCACCTCCGATCGGGACTTGCCTTCCCGAACCGCGTCCCGGGCCGCCATGGAAAACTCAATTCCAGCGTCACGGAATACCTGCTCGAAGGCTCGCACATGTAGGGACGCCGAGTCCACCAGCACACCGTCCATGTCGAAGAGCACGGCGGATGTCGTCATTTTTCATTCATCCGGGGATTAGGATATCGTATCGACGACAAGAGGCGGAAATGACGAACCAGAAATTACTCGTGACTGGGGGCGCCGGGTACATCGGCGCGGTCCTAGTCCCAGAGCTCCTGGAAGAAGGACATCATGTCACCGTCTTTGACGCCTTTCTATATGGAACGGACCCTAGCTCGGATCCCATCGTCCACCCGCGCTGCGCAAAAATCCTTGGCGACATCCGAGATTTTGCCGCCGTCGACAAGGCGCTCGAGGAGGGCGGATTCGATGCCGTAATTCATCTCGCTGCCATCTCGAACGACCCTAGCTCCGAGCTGGATCACCAAGTGACCGAGTCGGTGAACCTTCGTGCGGTCGATCATCTGATCCGTGCATCGAAGCGATACGGCGTGAGACGCTTCCTCTACGCCTCTTCCGCCAGCGTATACGGGATCAAAGAAGACGAGAATGTGACCGAGGAGCTCACCCTCGACCCGATCACCATCTACGCCAAGTGCAAGGCGGAGGGAGAAAAGATCCTCCAGAGCCTGGTCGACGACTCGTTCGTCGGCGTCTCGGTCCGGTCCGCCACGGTCTGTGGTTACTCGCCTCGACTTCGGCTAGACCTCACCATCAATCTGTTGACCGACCAGGCCCTGACCGACGGGCGGATTCGGGTCTTTGGTGGCTCTCAAATGCGCCCCAACGTTCACATCCTGGATCTGACGGCCTTTTACCGCATGCTCCTCACGGCGCCTGCCGAGAAGATCACGGGTCGGGCGTTCAACGTGAGTCGGGAGAACGCGTCCGTCATGGCCTTGGCAGAGATGATCCGAGACGAGCTCGACCCGTCGCTACCGATCGACACCGTGCCGACCGATGATCCGCGTTCTTACCACCTCTCCGCCGATCGGGCGCGCAGGGAGCTTGGCTTCGAGCCGCAGCACGATTTGGTCACTGCTGTCCGAGAGCTGCGCGAGGCCTATGGCTCGGGCCGGGTTTCAGACAGCTGCTCCGACGTATATCGAAACGTCGCATGGATGAAGGCCCGCCCGGAGCTTTGGCGGTCGGCCGCGAAGCTCGTTTCATGACTTCGGTTCCATACGTCGACCTGGTCAAACAAAACCAGACCCTACGGCCTCGCATTCTCGAAGCAGTCGATCGCGTGTTGGGGCATGGCCAGTTCATCAACGGGCCCGAGGTGGGCGAGCTCGAGGAGAAGCTGGCTCGACGCCTCGGCGTAAAGGAAGTGGTCGGCGTCGGGTCTGGCACTTCCGCGCTCACCTTGGTCATGCGGGCTCTCGACATCGGCCCCGGGGACGAAGTCATCACCGTCTCTCATTCGTACGTGGCCACCGCGGCTTCGGTTTGCTTGGTTGGGGCGACGCCGGTCTTCGTCGACATCGACCCGGCGACGGGGCTGATGGACCCAGCGCTGCTCGCCGCAGCGATTTCGCCGCGAACCAAGGCTCTGATCCCCGTTCACCTGGGCGGCGTTCCCTGTCTCATGGGTCCGATACAGGAGCTCTGCCGGGCACACGGGCTACAGCTCATCGAAGACTGCGCACAGGCGGTCGGTGCGACCCTGCACGGGCGCAGCGTAGGGGCGTTCGGGACGGGCTGCTTCTCGCTGCATCCGTTGAAGACCTTGCCTGCATGTGGCGATGCGGGATTCATCACGACGAACGACCAAGATCTGGCCGCGCTCCTCCGGCGCCTCAGGTCGCTCGGCCACCGCGACCGCGACCACGTCGATGTGCCGAGTGAGAACGCGCGGCTCGACACGCTTCAAGCGGCGATTCTCTTGGTGAAGCTCCCGCATCTCGAAGAATGGATCGCGCGCCGCCGCGATCATGCCTCGGCGTATGAAACGGCACTAGGTCCGTTCTTCGAGCTGACGCGAATCAGCGAAGGAGCTGAGCCTGCCTACAGCGCATTCGTCATTCGTCACGACAAGCGCGACGCCTTGATCGCGCATCTCGCGTCGAAAGGCTTCGAGGCAAAAGTTCACTACCCCATCGCGATCCATCAGCAGCGTGCGTTCGAGCGAACGAGCACCACGGCGCTGCCACACACCGAGGCGCTGGTCAGGCGTATCATCAGTCTTCCGGTGACGCCCGAGTTGGAGCCTTCCGACCGGGACGCGCTCATCGCAACCTTGATCAACTGGAGCCGCAGTCATGCGTAGCGAGGAAGCCGATAAGAAGATTCACTCGATTGAGAGCCTGCAGGCCGAGAGATCGCGACTTCGCAAAGCGGGGAAGACCGTGGTGCAGTGTCACGGCTGCTTCGATATCGTTCATCCGGGGCACATCCGGTATCTGCGCATGGCCCGTAGCCTCGGCGATGTCTTGGTCGTGACGGTGAGCGCAGACGACGTGGTGATGAAGGGATACGACCGTCCCTACATTCCCGAAGACCTCCGGCTCGATAATCTCGCAGAGCTTGCTTGCGTGGACTACGTGGCCCTGAGCGAAGATGACTGGGCGGGCCCCGTCCTCGAGGCGATCCAACCCGACATTTACGTCAAGGGTCGAGAGTACGAGTCCAAGAACGACCCCCGCTTCGCCAAAGAGAAGAAGATCGTCGAGGCGTACAGCGGTCGCGTGGTGCTCGGCTCGGGAGACGTCATCTTTTCGTCGACCGAGATCGGCCGACGCAAGGGCAACACCCTGGATATGGAGCAGCAGAAGATCCAGCGATTTTGCCAGGTCAATGCCATCAACCCTGCGCGGCTCAAGAACGCGATCGCTGCGTTTTCGGATCTCAAAGTCCTGGTGCTCGGCGACGCCATCCTCGATCAGTATTCACACTGCGAAGGCGCGCGCGTCGCGTCCGAGAGCCCGATTGTATCCGTGAAGCCCATCAGCGAGGAGTGGTTCATCGGTGGCGCCGGGCTGATCGCTCGTCAAGCGGCCATCCTCGGCGCAAAGCCCACGTTCATCACCTGCTGTGAGGAGGACGAATCGTTCCTGCGAATCAGAGCCAGCCTGGAACGGTCGGGCGTCGAAGTGCACAACCTGCCTGCGCCGGGGCGCAGAGCGTATACCAAGACCCGGTACTTGGTCGGCGGCAAGAAGGTCTTCAAAGTCGACCGCGGGAATCCGGCCCCGATTCCCATCGAAACCAGTGACGAGCTCATGATCATGCTGCAGGAGCAGCTCGACAAGCACGACGGGCTCATCGTGACCGATTTCGGATATGGCTTGTTTGGTCCCACGCTGGCCAACGCGATTCCGAAGATCGCCGATCGATGCGGCAAGCCCTATTTCGCCGACGTGAGCACGAATGGGCAGGCCAACATCCTCAAGTTCAGCAGGCCGCAGCTCGCTACACCGACCGAGGACGAGCTCCGGTTTGCCTTGGGCGATGCGGAGAGCGGCATCTCCAACTTGGCGAGCCGGTACTACGCGGCCAGTGGCGCCAAGGGTCTCATCGTGACGATGGGTCGGCGAGGCTCGCTCTGTTTTCGGCCTCCTCGAGACGATGGCGACCGGTTGAGGACCGACTATCTACCGGCGCTCGAGATCCATGAGGTGGACGCGGTGGGGGCTGGAGACGTATTCCTGACGGGCGCGAGCCTCGCCCAGCTCGCGGGCGAGTCCCTTCCCGTCGGGATGTATGTGGGCAGCTCGTTGGCCTCGATCTCTGCGGGGATACTCGGCAATGAAGGCGCGCCGCTGCCCGACCTCTACGAGTTCTTCGAGCAGCGTCTGGAGCTCGCCGGCGAGTAGCGATGCGGCCGAGCTTGACCAAGGAACGCGTCCTCATGACCGCGGGTTTCGTTCTATCCGCGGTTCTCGCCGTTTACTTCCTCCGGCGCATCGACCTCAGGGAGCTCGGCCCGACGCTGGCCTCGGTCAACCTCTGGATTCTATCCTGCTGCCTGCTGACCAAAGGGGCTGTCTTCTCGCTCGGCGCGCTGCGAACCAAGGTATTCCTCACGCCGCTCCGCCGCTATCGCTTCACGGAATGTTTTACCGCGATGTTGGGCGGGTATGTCACCAACAACATCTTCCCTTTTCGGCTCGGTGAGCTCGTTCGCATCGACCTTCTTGCGAGGGCTGGCGAGATCTCTCGAGGGTCAACCGTCGCGGTCGTAGCGCTCGAGCGTTTGCTCGACCTCATCTCGTTCTTGATTTTGTTCGCTGTGGTCGTGCCGCTTCTCGCCATCGATCTCTCGGGCAACCGTCGTCTCGCATGGCTGCTTGGAGCGATTCTCGCCGCGCTTCTTGCCGTGGCGTGGCTAGCGTCCAACCCTTCCAGGTTTCCTGGGATCGTCGTGTTCTTCGCGCGTCCGTTCAGCCCGAGGCTTCAAGCCTGGCTCTTGCAGAAGTCGCAACGGTTCGTCGATGGGTTGAGCGCACTACGGTCGAGCAGGGCGGTGGCCCAGGCGTTGGTGCTCACCTTCGCCATACGTCTGGTCGGGATGCTCACCATTCAATGTTGGCTCTGGGCTTTTGGACTCGAGCTGCCGCTGTACGCCCCGCTCATCGTGATGGTCTTCCTTTCGATCGGCACGATGGTTCCCTCATCGCCGGGCTTCATCGGTACGTTTCACGTCGCGGTCGCCTATGCGCTGGAGCTCATGGGGGTCGTTCCGAGCATGGCTGCCTCCGTGGCAATTGCGGGACATTTCATGGCTACCGTCCCCTGGACCATCATCGGCTTGTCCGTGAGCCTGCCAGCGATTCGTAGCGTGTGGAAACGAGGCAGCGAGGGAAGCCAGCGAGTCAAGCCTGTGATTCGGGCATAGCCGACGCTGACAAGAGCGGAGATTCTTGGTAACACCTACGCTCTTGACCCGTTCAGGGTGGTAGCTATGGATAGCCAGATGTTGCGCGAGCGGCTTGCAAACGATTTTGAAAGGGTGCGCGCGCAAACCGAGGCGCTCGTAGCGCCGCTATCCGCCGAGGATCAATGCGTTCAGAGCATGCCGGACGCAAGCCCGAGCAAATGGCACCGCGCGCACACGACTTGGTTCTTCGAGACTTTCGTGCTGGGCCCGGCGGGTGTGGAAGGCCTCTCGCCCGAGCCGTATGCCATCTTGTTCAACAGCTACTACAACGCCGTCGGCGAGCAGTATCACCGCCCTTCACGCGGGCTGCTCACCAGGCCTAGCCAGGACGAGGTGAAGGCCTACCGCGAACGAGTAGACACTTCGGTCCTCGATCTTCTTCGGACGGGGATCGACGAAGAGCTCGCAAGGCGCGTCGAGGTCGGGTTGCACCACGAGCAACAACACCAAGAGCTGCTGGTCACCGACATCAAGCATCTCTTTTCTTGCAATCCACTCGATCCGGTATACGCCCGTGACGCATCGCTGCAGCAGGACGCCGCTTCGGCCCCTGCGATGCGCTGGGCTAAGCACGCAGGAGGCATCGCGCGCATCGGCTGTGATCCGACGTACTACCACTTCGACAATGAGGGTCCGGTCCACGATGCCTTGCTGCACCCGTTCGAGATTGGCAAACGCCTGGTCACAAACGGGGAATATCTGGCGTTCATCGAAGACGGGGGCTACGACCGGCCCGAGCTTTGGCTGAGCGCGGGTTGGGACGCGGCGCAAGACCGAGGCTGGCGCGCCCCCCACTACTGGCGCAAGGAGACCGATGGCTGGAGCCAGTTCACGCTCCATGGGCGCCGGCCCGTTCGCGATGCCGAACCGGTCGTCCATGTGAGCTTCTACGAAGCGGACGCGTATGCGCGTTGGTCCGGCGCGCGCCTGCCGACCGAGCAGGAGTGGGAGGTCGCAACCAGCGAGCCCGAGCCCGCGCCTCTAGGGGGTCGCGCAAGGAAGATACATCCAACCAGTCCGAGCCCATATGGAGCCGCGTGGCAGTGGACGAGCTCCAGCTATGCGGCCTATCCGGGCTATCGACCCGCCGAGGGGACGCTCGGGGAGTACAACGGTAAGTTCATGTGCAACCAACAGGTCTTGCGAGGTAGCAGCTGCGCAACGCCCGCGGGCCATGCACGCCGAAGCTATCGAAATTTCTTCCCAGCCGATGCCCGCTGGCAGTTCAGCGGCATTCGGTTGGCCCGGGATGCTGGTTGAATCGATGATTGCTTTTGATCCGCTGAGCACTAATGAGCGCGTTCGCGTAGTCGACCTTCATCCGAAGCTCGGTGACTTGCGGCAAGAGTCGATTGACGGATTGCGGCGTTCGCAAAAGGCACTCCCCTGCAAGTATTTCTACGACGCATTGGGCGCGCGGCTGTTCGAAGCGATCACCGAGCTGCCCGAGTACTATCCAACCCGGACCGAGCTCCGGATCATGAGCCAGGCCGTTCATGAGATGGCTGATTCGATCGGCACGCATGCCACCCTGGTCGAATTCGGCTCCGGCGTCGGCCTCAAGACTCAAAAACTTCTCGACGCCTTGATCGACCCGAGCGGTTGCGTTCTAATCGACATCAGCCGTGCCGCGCTCGAGGCATCGGCTCATCAGCTCGCGGGCCGCTACGAGGACATGGAGGTCATCGGGGTCTGCGCCGACTACACCCAAGCCTTACGTCTGCCTCGGCCCCACCGTCCGAGCGCTCGGACGGTTGCGTTCTTTCCCGGAAGTACGATCGGCAATTTCACTCGCGACGAGGCCGTGCGCTTCCTCGGGCGCGTTTCTGAGCTCGTAGGCCAGGGCGGAGGGCTGCTGGTCGGCATCGATCGAAAAAAGGACACCAAGGCCATCGAGGACGCCTACAACGACTCGCTGGGGGTCACCGCGGCATTCAATCTGAACATCCTGCGCAGACTCAACCAAATCGGCGCCAACTTCGACCTGACCCAGTTCCGTCACCATGCGCCTTACGTCGAACGCGAAGGTAGAATCGAAATGCGGCTGGTCAGCGAGCGCGATCAGATGGTTCGCCTCGGCGATGTCCAGATCGCTCTATCGGCGGGCGAGCACATCGTCACCGAGCACTCGCACAAGTACGACCTCGACCAATTCGAGGACATGGCGCAAGCGGCGGGCTTCCGGCTGACGAAGCAATGGAGTGATGAGCGCGACTGGTTCAGCGTTTGCCTCCTCGAAGTCGACTAGGCTCAGCGGCTGGACAGCTTCTCGGCTAGGTCGAATTGCGTGGAGTAGACGATCGCGCTGTGGCCAAAGCTGTCGTTCCCGTCCGTGTAGCTCAGCTCGAAACGGAAGGTTCCGGGTGTCGCGGCTTCGCCGGAGGGCTCTTTGAACTTGGCGAGGTTGTCGATGACGAAGGGCCGATTCTTGCCGGGCGCGATTTCCACCGAGCCCAAGCGGCATTTGACCTCGTGGAACGGCTCGTAGCCCTTCTCCCAGGCGTCTTCCTTTTTGCGCAGTCGATAGAACGGGGTTCCACAAACGGTTTTGATCCAGATGGTGCGCTTCGAATTGTTGTGGACTCGAGCCTTCACGTCGTCGGAGTGATTGACTACCGAAGGCCGGGTCTCGACCAGGATGTCGCGCGCCTCGGTTTGCACGACAGCCCTGCATCCCTTCTTCGTCCAGCGATGGCTCGACGGACATTCGCAGGGCATGCAGGACTTGCAGCGCTCGTTTGGCGGGCACTGCGGGCAGCCGACGTACGTCCCGCGCGAGCCTTCACAAAGCACCTGAACGCTCCGGCCGCGGCGAAACAGCTCTGGCGGCTCGCTCGTCAGGACGCAGGCACCTTTGAAGCATTTGCCGAACGGCGTCTCGCATTCGAAGTCGCAGGTTGCGAGCTCACCTTGGCCGCGGCACTCGGCGAGCTGCTTCTGGTAGTCGAGCAGGTGCTTTTCATTGACCGCGACGCCGCATCGGCAGCCCTGTGACGTACAGCTGGTTTCGACGACCCCGCACGCATCGCCCTCTTCGCACGCCCGATGGGCAGCTGCGACTTCGATACGCTCGACGCGTGGCTTTGTGTCCTCGCAGCCTGCGAGCAAGACACAGACCATCGCGACCCGGCACAGTGAACCCCGCTCCCCCATGAGATGGGTCCTACCCAAGGTCGCGCCTCCTGGCAAGAACGGTGCCTGTGGCCTCGCCGATTACCGAGCCTGGAGCCGGGCGATTCGCTCTTCCAGGGGCGGATGGGTCGCCATGAGCTTGAGCATCCCTTCACCACGGATGCCAAATGCCGTCAGGTTGTCGGGAAGCTGCGACGGCGCGTCCCGCATCGCCCTGAGCCGATTGAGCGCGGAAGCCATTGCGGCGGAGCTCTCGAGGTCGGCCCCTCCGGCGTCTGCCCGAAACTCACGACGGCGCGAAAACCAGGCGACGATGATGCTAGCCAGGACGCCGAACGCCAATTGAAGCCCCATGTAGATCAAGAAGCGGCCACGCTCGAACTGACTGGCGATGATTCGCGCAATGAAGAGGACGAAGGTGTTGAGCACGCCCTGAATCAGCGTCAGCGTCACCATGTCACCATTCGCTACGTGGGAAATCTCGTGGCCGAGCACCGCTTCGACCTCCTGCTTGTTCATCAGGCGCAAGAGGCCCGTGCTGACCGCCACTAGGGCCTTGTTGCGAAACATCCCCGTTGCAAAGGCGTTGGGATCTGGCGAATCGAAGATCGCGACTTCGGGCATGCCGATTCCGGCCTGCTCCGCCTGGCGCTGAACCGTGCTGTAGAGCCACTGCTCGATGTCGTTCGAGGGCTTCTCGATGACATGGGCGCGGGTGGATTTCTTCGCGACCCACTTGGAGATCGCCAGGGAGAAAATTGAGCCGCCAAAACCAAAGAGCGCGCACCAAATCAGCATGGCGACGTAGGGCGCGTCCGGCGGGATGACCCCAAGGGCGGTGAGCACCGACATCGCAATGGCCGCCATGAATAGAACGGCGAGGTTTGTACCCAGAAACAGCAGAATTCTCAGCATGCACGTACTCCTAAGGACGAAACCTAAGACTCCTCGGTCCGTCCCACAACTACCGATCGGAGGGTTTTCTTATTCCATTCGATTCGGCTAATCCGCGTTCAGGTCTTGGCGGAGCGCCTCCCGCTGGGGCCCGGAGAGCTCGGTTTCCGCCTCGATTCCAGGCATTCCAATGCCGATGGCGCAGGGCGCCTCCTCACCGATGCCAAACGAGAGGTACTGGACCGAAGAGAGGCGATCGTCGCCCACCTGGCGCGCGTCCCAAGTCGGCCTCCGCAGCTCCCCGTCGGGGGTCTTGGCGTAGATGTGCTCGTTGAGGCCCAGCCAGGCCCGGAGCTTTCCGGCCCGCTCCGCCTCGTCGTCGATGCCGACCAGAAGTGTACAGCCGAGCGTTCCCCTCGGATGAATCAGCTCGTTGTACGTGTCGAGCTCGTGCTGGATGTCGTCTTCTTTGACGATATGCTCGATGCGCATCATTTCTTGAATCTGGTAGCGCACGGTCTCGCGGTTCTCGAAGAGGAACGTGAAATACTCGCCGACGAGAACTCGACGCACCGACTTGGCCCGGAGCGCCGAAGCGCGAATCTCATCGCGGTGCTCGCCATAGGTCACGTAGTCGAGCAACTCTGAGCGATCGATCGGCTTCACTCCGAGCCTCCTTCAGGTTGGTTCCCGGAGGGTAACGCCTTGGGGGCATCGAAGCCATCGTCGCGATAGGCGCGTGCCAAAATCGACATGGGATGCATGGGTTTCACCCCTGCATGCTGTTGGAACTGAATCGCGGCAAGAGGACAATCGGTTGCCCAGATCTCCGAATCGGCCTCCTTCATTTCGTTGAACGCCCTTTGCCCGACACGAATCGAGTACTCGAAGCCTTCGACGGTCATCGCATGGGTGCCGTCGTGCCCGCAGCACTCCATCACGGTTGCCGGAGTGACCCCTGGAATCTTGCGAAGCAGATCGCGCCCCTTGAAGCCGACCCCCTGAGTCCGCAAATGGCAGGGCGCGTGATAGGCGACTTTGTGGCCCGGTGAGCTCTTGAAATCCGTGTTGAACCGTTCTTCTTGGCGCAACGACCAGAGGTATTCGCTCGGGTCCGCCACCGCCTCGGCCAGCTTCCTAGCGCGTTCGCGGTCCTCTCCCTCGAGCAGCTCCGGGTACTCGCGCCGAAGCATCATCGAGCAGGTCGGGTTTAGCGCGATCACTTTTGCGCCGGCTTCCACGTGCGGCATCAGCAGATCCAGATTGCGGTGGGCCTTCTTTCGCAGAAGCTCGAGGTTGCCGCCTTCCCAGGCAGGCATCCCGCAGCATTCGAGGCCCTTCTCACAGCGAACGTCGACGCTGTTCTTTTCGAGCACCTCGACGGTGTCCATTCCGATTTGCGGCTCGTTGCCCTGGACATAACAGGTTTGAAAAAGCACCGCTTCGCCCCCGACGCCCTTGTCCATCAAGCCTGCGCCCTTCGCCCACGACTCGAACGTCGTCTGTGCGAAGTCGGGGAGGAGCTTGCGTCGATCGATGCCGACCAGCTTCTCCATGAACCAGCGATGGATAGCGACCCGGTTCATGACATTGGCCACGCCGAAGCTCGCGCGCGCCATGGCGCTTGCACGATCCGGGTCTTCTAGCAGCTTGAGCCGCAGCTTGTGGGGTTGCTCGTGTTTGCGATGTCGGATGGCGTCGTAGCGATGCACGAGCTTCGGAAAGTCTACCTTGAACTCGTGCCCATCGCGGGGCGTGTACGGGCACTGCACCTCACAGAGCTTGCATTGAAAGCACGCATCCATGACGCGCTTCGTGTCGAGCGGAGTGAGTTTTCGAACGTCGCCGTCGTGCCGCTCGTCGATCGCCGAGAACAAAGTTGGGAACGAGTCACAGTACTTGAAGCACATGCGGCAGCCATGGCAGACCTCGAAGACGCGCTCGATTTCCTTCTCGAGCGCATCTTCGTTCCAGTATTTGGCTTCGCTGGGGTCGTAGCTCAGCCCATCGGTGGGCTGGTAAGAGATCTGCCTATTGGCTTCGTCGCTCACTCGCGTCTGTAGCCCCGACTACGAGATGTCGTTGAGAAGCGATTGGAACCGCCCCGCGTGGGACTTCTCGGCCTTGGCCAAGGTTTCGAACCAGTCGGCGATCTCGCCGAAGCCCTCTTCGCGTGCCGTCTTGGCGAAGCCCGGGTACATGTCGGTGTACTCGTGCGTCTCGCCAGCAACGGCGGCCGCGAGGTTGAGTGCGGTGTCGCCGATCGGCAGACCGGTAGCCGGATCGCCGACCTTCTTGAGATAGTCGAGATGACCGTGCGCGTGGCCGGTCTCGCCCTCGGCGGTCTCGCGGAAGTTGCCCGCAACCTCCGGGTACCCTTCGACGTCGGCGACCTTCGCAAAGTAGAGGTAGCGTCGGTTGGCCTGGGACTCACCCGCAAATGCGGCTGCGAGGTTTTCGTGGGTCTTGCTGCCCTTGAGCTCTGACATGGCTTCTTTTTCCTCCGATGTGATGCTTGCTTCCGACTACATAGGGCGCGCTCGGCGCCAGTCGAGAGGAACAAGTTATCCCGGTCTTTTCGGCGCTCGTCAACGGGACGGTGCGACTATTGCCGGACGGTCGCCAGCCCATCTCGCACCGCTTGAATCATATGAAAACTAAGCTATTCCCGCGCCCATGCAGGGGACCCAGCCTTGAGCCCGACCGCGCGGGCCATCGCCTTTTATCTTCCGCAGTTCCACCCGATTCCGGAGAATAGCGATTGGTGGGGAGCGGGCTTTACCGAGTGGACGAACGTTCGCCAGGCCAGACCGCTTTTCGCCGAGCACTATCAGCCGCGCATCCCCTCTGAGCTGGGCTACTACGACCTTCGCTCTTCCGAGACCCGCGAAGCCCAGGCGGAGCTTGCTCACTCCCACGGCATCGAAGGTTTTTGCTACTGGCACTACTGGTTTGCCGGCCGCCGGCTGCTCGAACGCCCGTTCAACGCTGTATTGGACAGCGGTAAGCCCGATTTTCCGTTTTGTCTCGCTTGGGCCAATCACAGCTGGACCGCGGCATGGGTTGGCCGGCCCTGGGAGCTACTCGTCGATCAAACCTATCCCGGGCGCGCCGACTACGAAGCCCATTTCCGCGCGGTGCGGGACGCGTTCGCCGACGATCGCTACATCACGGTCGACGGGAAGCCGCTCTTCCTGGTGTTTCGCCCAGACAAGCTCGCTGACCCGCTTGCGTTTGCCGATTGCTGGCGGGAGCTCGCGCTCAAAGCTGGCTTCAAGGGTCTGTATCTCCTGGGTGTATTGAACGCCGGCGCCGATGCGAGAGCCCTTGGGCTCGATGGAGGAGTCCATAAAGGCCTCGGGAATCTGTTGACGTTCCTGCCGTCGCGTTTGCAGCAAAAGGCCGAGGTGCGTCGGCGCGCTCAGGTCTTGCTGGAACGCCCAAGCCTGGTGCACCTGCATCAAGCGATCGCGCGATCGCGGCGGCCCTCTTGGCTCGGGCCGCTTCACAATTTGCACGACGGGATCAGCGAGGGGCTATTACTGCCGTCGGTCTGCTCGTATCGAGAGCTCGTGGACGCCGAGCATCGGGGGCTGCGCGTTGGTCCCGACGAGTTTCCCTGCGTGATTCCGAACTGGGACAACACCCCCAGGGTCGGCCGCTGGGGCTGGGTTTTGCACGAGTCCTCACCTGAGCTCTTCGCCGGGCATTTGCGTCACGCTCTGAGTTTCATTGCCGATCGGCCCTTCGATAAGAGGCTCGTCTTCATCAAGTCCTGGAACGAATGGGCCGAAGGCAATCACCTGGAGCCCGACCAACGGTACGGGCGCGGCTATCTCGAAGCCGCGCGGCGTGAGCTTGTGCAGAACGTCGGACTTCCGATGCGTGAGATGGGCAGCTAATCAGCCGTCCAAGGCCAAAGAGATGTCGCTGGGATCGCCTCAAGCGGCGGACTGACTGTGTCCGGGCGGTTCATCTTCGCTGGCGTATTCCTCGGCGCGGTAATAGTGATAGTAGCCACCGCCGCGGTAGCCTTTCGCTCCGCGGCTTGGCTCCACGTCGTTGAGCACGCCGCCCAGCAGGTTCGCGTGAACGTCGCGGAGGCTTCGGATGGCTGAGATCACCGCGTCTCGGGTTGTCGCCTGCGCCCGTACGACCAGCAGAGCGCCACCGCACTGGGGTGCAAGAATCGCCGCATCGGTGACGGCGTGTAGCGGCGGGCTGTCGAAAATCACTCGGTCGTATTGCGCGGCTGCCTCCTCGAGAAAACGCGCGAATTGCTTGGTGTGGAGGAGCTCTGCGGGATTTGGAGGCAGAGGCCCGCAGGTCACCACCGAGAGCTTGTCGATGCCAACGTCGCGAGTCACTTGAGCAAGCGTGTTTTGGCCTAGGAGCACGCTCGTGAGGCCGATCCGATTGTCGAGGTTGAACGCCTTGTGGATGCGTGGGCGGCGCAGGTCCGTGTCGACCAGGAGTACGTGCTGGCCGCTCTGTGCCATTGCGATTGCGATGTTCGTGGCGACGGTCGTCTTCCCGTCTTTCGGGTTTGCGCTCGTGACGACCATCGTCTTGTTGGGCGATTCCGCCGCCATGAACATCAAGTTCGTGCGGACGGTGCGGCAAGATTCGGCGGCCATCGACATGGGATGGCTGTGAACGACTTGATCGAGATTCTCGACCTCCCCGACCCGTTCCCGCTTTCGTCTCGCAGAGTAACCACTCGATGAGCCGGCACTTGATCCCGCGACCCGTGGAAACACTCCGAGGATCGTCAGGCCGAGCCGTTCGACGTCTGGGACGTCTTGTATTCGCCTGTCCAATTGATGCAGGAGGAATGCAAGCCCGAACCCTAGGAGAAGGCCACCGATCACGCCACCGACGACGTTCAGGCTAACCACTGGCGAGATTGCTGCCTTGGGAACCAGCGCTCTATCAACCACGCGAACGTGAGTCGTCCGGAGCAAGCGCGTGAGGTCGGTTTCGGCCGTGCGCTGCAGGAGCAGGTCGTAGAGCTTCGAGTTGCTCTCCTGTTGGCGGCTCAGGCGCGAGTACTCGATTTCGCGCAGATTGAGGTCCATGCCGGCTTTCTGAGCCTTGTTCTGAACCTTGCTGAGCCCGGTCTCGACCGCTTGGGCCTCTTTGAGGTCGTCAGCTGCGATCTTGATGAGCGTTTCGATTTCGTCGTTTATCGATGCGCGAATGGCCGCAATCTCTCCCTTGAGCTCGAGCATCGTCGGATGCGAATCGCCATATCGAACCGCAAGCGCCGCGCCCTCTGTCACCTTCGAGCGGAGCTCGGTCCGCAAGGCATCGAGCTCACTATCCTCGCCGCCACCGTTGCCTTGAACGGCTTCCGGATGGGCGCGTGCGGCCTTCAAGCGCCCGAGCCTCGCTTCGAGCTCGATGCGCCGCGCCCTGATACTAGTCAGTCGCTCGTTGTATTCGCGAATTTCTTCTGCGAGGAGATTCTGACGATTCTCGACCGAAACCGACAGGACATTGTACTGCTTTTTGAATTCGTGCAGAGCGTGCTCGGACTCGTTGAGCTGTGTCCGGGTCGAGTCGAGTTGCTGCGCGAGCCACTCGGCAGCCGCCGCCGTGGAGCCCAGGCGATCCTCCATCGTCTTCTCGATGTAGGCACTGGCAACCATGTTGGCGAGCGTCGCGGCACGTTCAGGGTCGGTGTCGCGAACTTTCAGCCGAACCAGCCGCGTGTCTTCGATCGGGTCGAGCGTCAGCTTGCTTTGAAGGCGCTGCGCGGCGACCTCTTTGGCCACGGGTGCCCAGTCTGTGTCCCGCTCTTGGCCGAAAAACGTCGGGTCGTCGGCCAGCCCCAGATGCTCGACGACTCGCTCTGCGACCGCGCGACTTTGGATGATCAGATTCTGCGTCTCGAAGAACTCGCGCGACATCAAGAAGTGCGAAACCTGCCCGCCCACGTCCTCGACTGAGCTGCCGAGCGGTGAGGTCGGATTGGGGTCGTATTCCAGCGTGACCGTCGCCTGGTAAACCTTTGGAAGCCGAAAGGTCCACAGGGTCACCAACGTCGTCACGGCGAGCGCGGTGAAGATAATCCACCAACGATATCGCACCACTGCGTCCGCCAGCCCTCTCGGAAGAAGCGACCCCTCAAAGGCTGGAGCGCCCCCTGGCTCAGTCTCGTTTGTTAGATGTCTCACGGCCCCGCTTCATCAGCGTTTCCCATCGTCACGCCTCCGTCAAGCGCGCCAGCGTCAGGGCCATGAATTTGCGGGCTTTGCGAGCTCCTCGGCAGAAGTGCAAGCCGCTCCTTTTCCCCCGTCGAAGCGACATAGGCGCCTGTAGGTGAGGAGCGCGCGTTCTCGGTTCCCCATGGCATCCGCCACCCTTGCAATCGCGAGTAGGGCCTGCCGGGATTCATGCGCCCGATGTGAGTCCTCGAAAGCCTTCAACGCAAGTGCGTGCCTGCCTTGTGACTCATAGAGCTTGCCCAGGAACATCTCGACGTCCGCAAGGCGTTTCGCCTTTCCTGCGGTTTGCCCGCGCAGGCGAGCGACGACGCGTTGAAGATTGTCTTGGTCGCCGTTCTTCACATAGATCGAGGCCGCGGTGCGGAGCACGCTCGACGGAACCTCCCCCGTGCTGAGCAGCGGGGCTATGGTCTCTGCGGCCGCGCGTAAGTCGTTTGCCTGCATGTACGCTTCGGCGAGGATCCTCTGTCCGTCCGGATCTAGGTCTCGGAAATGGCGCAGCAGATCGATCGCCTCGAGAGGCCGATGCTCTGCCAGCAGGCGGCGCGCTTGTCGGCTTCTCGGGCCGGGCAGATTCGCATCGCGCGCGCGTGCAGCCTCGTCGATCTGCACCGCTGCGCTGGACTGAAGGGGAAGACAGAGTGCCGCTCGGTCGAGGAACTTGGCGCCATCGGGACCGTCGGGCGCCGCGCGGATTGCGATGGCCGGATCTTCACTCGGGCGGAGCAGTGAGCACACGGTCGTCCGCGCGCTTCCGGGGCGAAGGGCCTCCGCCTCTCGAATCTCGATGAGCGCTTGATCCAACTCTCCCAATGTGAAGAGCCATCGCGCCGCCAACAAGTGAGGCGCGCTCCAGAGTGGCGCGAGGGCTTGGGCGCGGTTGATCCAGCGACCCGCCGAAGGGTCGCGTTCGCGCACCGCGACCTCGGCTCCGGTGAGCGCGAAGATTGGCTCGGAGGGGTGCAGGGAAAGCCCCTCCAGCGCCAGCTCCCGGGCTTTCATGTTGTCACCCTGTTCGAGCGCCTCGCGACTCTGCATCTCGAGCGTGAACACGTCGCCGCCTGCCAGCGAGAGCGCGAGGGCGGCGGCTCCAAGGCTCAGGATTGAGGTCACGGTGCAGAGCTGGCGAAGAGGCTTGCCGCGTCGGACGGAAACGGAGTCCGCCACCGACCCCAGGGTTGCGGCCGCCACCACGGCCAGCCCGACGAGCTCCAAGGAGAAGTCGGCAAGCTGATGGACGCCTATGGCGATCAGCCCACACAGGCCGCCGAGGTGCGCGTGGCTTCGTCTCAATCGGAAGCCACGGCCGATCGACCAAATCACGATGACGAGGAGAGTCAGCGCGATCGGAAGTCCCCACTCCGAAGCCCATTGCACCGGCAGGTTCTCCGGGTAGAAGAATCGCTTGTCGGTGCCCTGGTCATCGACGAACGCCGCTGAGAACGCTCCGCGGCCGACGCCTGCGATCGGATGGTGTGCGATGATGGGCAAAGCCGCGACGGCTCCGGCGAACTTTGGAGCGATGTTGTGACGATGGCCCAGCTCGCGTGCGAGGTCGCTCCCGTGGAGGGCGATGGCAAGGAGCATGATCGCAAGGGCTCCTGCAGCGAGGACGGGGACTGTTCGGCCCCGCAGAATGAAGCCATTGCTCCGTTTCAGACGGATCGCGTACACCGCTGTGAACACCGTCAGGCCAATTGCGAGCGCGAGGATACCGCCGCGCGAGAACGACAAGACGCCAGCAAGGGCGCATAGGGCCGCTCCCACCGCCCAGCCGATCCGTCGCTCGAGCGCTTTTGCGTCCATCGAGAGCCCGATGGCAATCGGAGAGGCCATCGCCATCATGCCTCCAAGGTGGTTCTCGTTCATCAATGGAGCGAGCAAGCGGCTGCTTGCATACACCGGTTTGTAAATGCCAAACACCTCTGTTGCGCCCGCGAGCTTGTGCGCGAACGCCACCAGCGCCATTGCAATCGCGCTCGCGGCAACCCCCTTGAGCACACGCCGACGCTGGTGGGATGCCGCGAATACCCGCGCAGCAAAAAAGACGGCCGCGATTGCCGACCCTTTCGCGACTTCGAGTCGTGTCGCTCCAGGGTCGAGGGACATCGGGATCCAGGAGCGGGCAGCCTCGCCAAAGAGCGGCGCGTTGGATCGCCATGCGTCCAAGGATTCGGGAACCAAGATGCCGACCAGGGCCGCGGGGATTGGCATGATCTGAAAGGCCGTCCACGCTAGAGCGATCACAATCATCCAATCGAGCAGCGTCGCGGAACGACGGCGAACGCTGATGATTTCGATCCGGCGGCTCGCGAGCATTCCGGCGACGCCCGCGAGGACGCAGATGGTCGCCACCGCCCAAGGAAACACCCCTCCAAGCAGCTGTGGTGCGACGATCAGCGTGAGCGTCATCGGAATGACCGAGGCCTGGATGACAGGGGGCGCGATGCTCGGCCCCAGTCGAAGACTGCCGGTGTCGCGGCGCTCGGGCCTCAATCTCTCGTTATCCGAGCCCAACCCCACCCGAGGCGGATTGCCATTTATCGGAGAATTCGTCAACGCTTGTCTAGGATGTGCCTCAGCTGCTAACACCGATGTGCGAGCATGGGGTTGGGGGAGATTAGCGCATGGCGAAGCCCTTTTTAGTCGCAGGTCGTTGTCGGGTGATTGCCGAAGTCGGGCAGTCCCACGACGGAAGCTTGGGCACTGCGCATGCGTTTTTGGATTCAATCGCTGACGCCGGTGCGGATGCGGTGAAGTTCCAAACGCACATCGCGCAAGCAGAGAGCCAGCCGGACGAGCCCTGGCGAGTGAAGTTCAGCCCGCAAGACGATTCGCGCTTCGAGTATTGGAAGCGTATGGAATTCACGCCGGCGCAATGGCGCGGTCTGAGGGAGCACGCTGACGAGCGGGGCCTCTTCTTCCTGAGCTCGCCGTTTTCAGAAGAGGCGGTCGACTTGCTGACCGACGTTGGGGTTGCGGCCTGGAAGGTCGCTTCGGGGCAGATCACCGATTTGTGGATGCTCGAGCGGCTCGCCAAGACCGGCTGGCCCGTGCTTTTCTCCACCGGCATGAGCCCAGTTTCGGAAATCGACTGGGCGGTGAGTTGGGCTCAAGAGAAAGGACTC
>Ga0224508_10000644_pt1 | contig 33542 bp, 40 predicted proteins | sample SF_Jan12_sed_USG_4_FD_170157 | JGI IMG/M metagenome (GOLD analysis project Ga0224508, IMG submission 170157) | Sediment microbial communities from San Francisco Bay, California, United States - SF_Jan12_sed_USGS_21 | ecosystem: Environmental > Aquatic > Marine > Sediment | place: USA...
GACCGCGTCAATGCCGTTTTTATCGATAATTCGCATGCCCTTGGCAGACAGGCGCAGCTTGACCCAGCGATTCTCGGAATCAACCCAGAACTTGTGGGTATGCAGGTTCGGCAGAAAGCGACGACGTGTCCTGTTATTCGCGTGCGACACATTGTTTCCGCTAACCGGTTTCTTGCCGGTTACTTGACAGACCCGAGACATCGTGGAACTCCGTTGGTGCAAGATAAGCTTGAGGGCGCGAACTCTACCAGAAGCATATCGAGGATTCAAGCCGCTTCAGCCCTGATTATTGCTGTCTTTGAGCGATTTGGCGTTTCCTTTTGAAACCCCCAGCAGCTAAGATTGCGGGCAGGCAAATATACCGGATTAAAAACCACCATGGACATTGTTTTTATTCATGATCTGCAAATTGATACCGTGATCGGAATATATGACTGGGAACGCAAAATCAAGCAAACCATCAGTCTCGATATCGAAATGGCGACCGATATCAGCAAGGCGGCGAAAAGTGACGATATCGAAGATACCCTGAGCTACAAGACCGTGGCCAAGCGCCTGATTGAATTTATCGAGCAGAGCGAATTCGAGCTGGTGGAAGCGCTCGCCGAAAAAATCTGCAGCATTATCCTGGACGAGTTTTCGGTGCCCTGGGTGAAACTGACCCTGCACAAAACTGGCGCGGTGCGCGGTTCGAAGTCGGTTGGCGTCATGATCGAACGCGGTAGCAGGCCTGTATGAGCGCCCGCGTATACGTAAGCCTGGGCAGCAATCTCGATCGCGAGGCCAAGATACGACAGGCAGTCGCAATGCTGCGTGAGCACTTTGACAACATTGAATTGTCGCCAGTATACGATTCCGCCGCCGTGGGTTTCGATGGCAGCAACTTTCTTAACCTGGTGGCAGGATTTGATACCGAACTTGGGGTCGAGGATGTGGCGTTGATTTTTCGTGATATCGAGGGTCGGTTAGGGCGCGATCGCACACTACCCAAGTTTGCCAGTCGTCCGATCGACCTGGATATCCTGATATACGATGACCTGGTCCTCGATATTCGGGGGATCCGCATACCGCGCCCCGAAATTCTGCACAATGCTTTCGTGTTAAAACCGTTGCAGGATATCGCGCCGGACAGCCTGCATCCGGAAAAAGGCGAGAGCTACGCGGCGCTATGGCAACAAATGGTTGTTACCGCTCCTCGCCTGGACCTGGTTACGCTAGATCTCTAAGCATATCGCTCTACATCAGCGAACGGATCGGAATCCTGGAAAATAACCTGCCATCCGGGGCAATGTTCACTGTTTACCAGAATTTTGGTCTGCGGATACCCGGATTCGTGGCCGCTTGTCGCATGGCGAAAGCGACTGATCTTGAGACGGGGCCCTGGTTCGGCTCCCAGTCAGGTAAGACTGCATTTGTAGCTATCCAGCGAGCGAGTTACATCTGCAGTAATACAATGCATCGCCTGGAATTGACCTGGGTCAACTTCTTCGACTTGAAAGCTGCATACTTGATCCTAAATAGAAAAGTCAGAAGCCGCCTGATATGCGCGGTGCATACTAACCCGCAATGATTTAGGAGAGTGATATGAACTTAGAGAAGCTTAAACCCTGGAACTGGTTCAAACACGAGGAAAATGGCAATAGCAAGGGACATCAAATTCCGGTAAGCCGCGACGAGGCAGAAAAATTTCCACTGGCGGGGCCCGGGTCCCTGATGAGCCTGCATCGCGATATGGATCGCTGGTTTGACGATGCATTTAAGTCATTCGGAATGCCGACCCTGGCTTCAAATCTGGAGTCGAGAGGTTTGTTTGGAAAACAGTTGTCGAATTTCTATCGCCCACAAATTGATGTTTCTGGTGATGCGAACTGTTACCAGATCAGCCTCGACGTACCGGGCCTGACCGAAGACGATATAACGCTCGAGCTAAAGGACGACGTATTGACCATCAAGGGGCAAAAGGAAGAGCGAAGTGAAGACAAGGATAAGCACTACTATCGTGTAGAGCGCAGCTATGGGTCGTTCCAGCGTACCCTGGCGCTGCCCGAAGACGCGAATGCTGACGAAATCAAGGCTAATCTTGATAAAGGCGTATTAAGGCTCGAAATTCCGCGACGTGAAACCACGAATCAGGAAGTCAAACGCATATCTATCAATTCATAAACAAACTCGCGAACGGGGCTGGCCTGGTCCTGGCCAGCCCCGGGGATCAATAAATAGAGGCGGATTGTTATGATCAGAACTAACAGTTATTCACTATTTTGGGTTTTCATTCTCACCCTGACCTGGCAAGGCGTACAGGCCGTTATTCCGGGTACGGATGCACAGGGCAGGCCTTTTCCCTCGTTAGCGCCAATGCTGAAACAGGTTAACCCTGCCGTGGTCAATATCTCGACTTACTCCAGGCGGGAATCGAGCTATAACCCGTTACTGAATGATCCTTTCTTCCGCAAATTTTTTGATCTTCCCGATCAACCACAACCAGATCGGCAACTACCCAGTAAGCGCCAGCAGAGCGCGGGGTCCGGTGTCATAGTCAACGCAGGCGACGGGATCGTGATGACTAATTATCACGTTATCAGGAATGCCGACGAAGTGAACGTGTCTCTGGTCGATGGTCGTAATTTCGAGGCCAGGATTGTCGGCACCGATCCCGAACTGGACATCGCGATACTCGAAATCGATGGCGATGAGTTAAGCGAGGTCAGCTTTGCCGATTCGAGCCAGCTGGAAGTCGGCGATTTTGTCGTCGCAATCGGCAACCCGTTCGGCCTCGGGCAGACCGTAACTACAGGGGTTGTTAGTGCGCTCGGTCGCAGCGGACTCGGCATCGAGGGATACGAGAATTTTATTCAGACAGACGCCTCAATCAACCCGGGCAACTCGGGTGGCGCCCTGGTTAATCTGAAGGGTGAGCTGGTGGGTATTAATACCGCGATTATATCGCCAGCAGGGGGTAATGTCGGTATCGGATTTGCGATTCCGGCAAACATGGCAAAGGCCAGCATGGGGCAGATTATCGAGTATGGTGAAGTTAAACGCGGGCAAATTGGTGTCGGAATCCAGAACATAACCCCCGATCTGCGCGATGCCTTTGATCTGGCCAAAGGTCAGTTCGGGGTACTGGTGACCAACGTGGTCGAAGACTCACCTGCCGCGAGCGCGGGAATCAGGTCGGGTGATATTATCATCGAGGTGGACGGCCAAAAGACGAGTTCGACAGCCCAGCTGCGCAGCCGAATCGGTATCAAGGAGGTCGGTGACAAGGTCCGGCTTACCCTGCTGCGAAATGGCAATCCGTTGCAACTGACAGTCAAGATTGGCACCGTTAAAACTCAACAGGCGCAAGCGGACGCGCTTACTCCGCTGTTGCAGGGACTGCGCGTCGAGAACAATTCTGACGGTGACGGCGTGCGCGTCGTTGCGGTTGCGCCTAACTCGGCAGCCGCCTACAGTGGATTGCGAGTGGGTGATGTCATCGTGGGTGCCAACAAACGCAAGGTATACGACATCGAATCGTTGAAAGCCGCCCTGAAACTAAGTACGACCTCGGTGTTGCTCCGGGTCGATCGCAACGGCGGTTCGCTGTTTATCGTGATTAGATAGTGTTACTACTGTTTTCGCCTTTAGCGTGATGCAATTCGCACCAATATGAGACCGGGCGCGTAAATAATGATGCGGTGTGCGTTTACGGGGCTTGCCATGTTATATCCCGAAGACAATGAAGCAAAAGAAAATAACGGTACCAACGAGGATCAACAGCTGCTGCTGGATGGCACGGCGAACCTCGACTATGCCGATGATGATCCAGTCCCCCGGGTTAAAGGCTTGATCGAATTGATCAACCAGTACTTTCGTAACAAACCAGGTCAGAGCCTTTAATCCATCTGTTGCTTGACCTGCCTCCGGTAACTTCTGTTCAGGTCTCATCCACGCGTAACATCCGCTTTGGCGTCATAAATCTGTCGCCGTGGCGGTCGCATATGTTTTATTGATTGGTATTGATAAAAGCACTGGTTTAGGCTTGTCTTGCAGTAATAATAGAGTTCATTCGCTGGGTTAAGGGGTTGCATCATGTCAGATAACGCGGAGGAAGGTATTGCCCGGGTGCAGATGGCACAGAAAGACGGGCTGCAAAACTATCACAAACGAAGTGTACTGCATCTCGATGATCGTATTCTTACGGCAATATTTGCACTGGCTTTCCTGGGTTTGATCGTGGTATGGGCGACAGCGACCTCTCCGTACATAATTTATGGATCACTGGTGGCGAGTATTTTGATTGTAATTTTGTGGGGCGTGGTACGGGTAAAAAAGATTCAACAGATCAAGGAACAAAGAGAACTTCAGGTAAAACAAATGCAATCTGGATCCGGCGAATAATACAGACATACACCACCGGTCGGTACGATTCCGGCGCGGGTGATCAAGAACGACTTTCCTGGTTGATGATCTTCTTAAGCGCAGCGATGAGCGCGTCGCACTCGGGATCGCTGCCGATCGAAATGCGCAGGCAGTTTTCGATGCGCGCCTTGTTAAAGTAACGTACCAGGATGCCGGCCGCTTTTAATTCAAGGTAAAGCGCTTCCGCCGGCTGTCCATCATGGCGCACAAGAACGAAGTTACTGCTCGATGGAAATACCTCAAAGCCAAGTTGCTGAAGTTCTGCGCTTAAACGATCGCGGCTGGCAATCACGCGCTTTCGGCATTCCTGGAAATAGTCTTTATCTGCAATTGAGGCCATGGCGACCGCGCTGGTAAGACAGTCGATGGGATAGGAATTGAAAGAGTTTTTTACGCGCTGCAGTGCCTCGATCAGATCCTTGTGACCGAGCGCATAACCGAGCCTCAGCCCGGCGAGGCTGCGCGACTTGGAGAAGGTCTGCACCACCAGCAAGTTGGGAAATTCCGGAATCAGCTGGCAGGCCGAGTCGGCACCATAGTCGACGTAGGCTTCGTCGATAACGACCACTGATTCGGGATTATCGGCGAGTAATTCGCGAATCGCCGCGATCTCGAGGGCGATACCGGTAGGGGCGTTGGGATTCGGTACGATAATACCGCCATTGGTTGACGCATAGTCTCGAATACTGATGCGAAACTCGTGGTCGAGCGCAGGTTGTCGGTACTCGATCTGGAACAGCTTGCAGTAAACCGGGTAAAAACTGTAGCTGATATCGGGAAACAGGATCGGGTCGTCCTGTTTGAAAAACGCCTGGAAGGCATGAGCGAGCACTTCGTCAGAGCCGTTTCCGACAAAAACCTGGTTCGATTGCAGGTCGTGGTAGGTAGCCAGCGATTCGATCAATTCCCTGCTTTCGGGATCGGGGTAACGGCGCAGGCGATTTACCTCGTAATTCCGCAATACACCGGCAATCGCGGGCGAGGGTGGATAGGGATTTTCGTTGGTGTTGAGCTTGATGTATTGCTGGTCCTGGGGTTGCTCCCCGGGTGTGTAGGGATCGAGTGCCTCGATTTGTTTGCTCCAGTAACGATTCATCCCGGTTCCCTACGAAGTCAACAGCCGACCACCGTCGACGCGGATGACTTCGCCGGTGATATAGTCGTTCGTTGCCAGGAACAGTGCGGTATCGGCAATGGCCTCGGGTGTGCCCCGGCGCTTTAAGGGGACCTGTTCAAGCAGCTTTTGTTTATAATCCTGCTCATCACTGGTTTCGTCATTTGTCTCGTCGCCTGGCCACAGGATTGCACCGGGGGAGATGCCGTTTACCCGGACCTCTGGCGCAAGTTCAAGTGCCAGCGACCTGACCAGCATCTGGTTGGCCGCCTTGGCGCTGCAGTAAACGCTGTGATGCTGCAGTGGTAGTGATGCGTAAATGTCGAGGAGGTTGATAATACAACCCGAAGTTAGCTTTATCAGCGGATAGCAAGCCTGGGACAGAAACAGCGGCGCCCGGTAGTTGCTGGCGACCAGGTCATCCCAGGCCTGTAAATCAATCTGGCCAAACCGCGTGGGGTAAAAACTCGAAGCATTGTTGACCAGTACGTGCAAACCATCGAATGCGTCAGCCGCTTTTGTGGCAAGCCCTTCGAGTTCTTCGAGCGAGCTCAAATCGGCACCGAGCGCAATCGCCGAGTTTCCCCGCAACTGGTTGAGGTCAGCCGCCAGTGCCTGTGCCGCGTCGGCTGAAGCGCGGTAATGGATAATGAGATTTGCCCCGTTTTGATGTAGAGTGCGGGCGATCTGCGCACCGAGGCGATTTGCCGCGCCGGTTACCAGCACGGATTTATCAGTTAACAACATCAGCCTAGCGAAAGCGAAAAGTGCCATCATATCATCCCCGCAAGCAGACGCTAGCCCATGACTGAAAAACAGAAAGTGTCAATGAATTTTCCATCGGGGCATGATGCGCACGGCCTGGAGCTGCCGACCCCAGACGACGATGCTATCGCGCACAGTACACGGCTCGCGGGGGTCATCGCTGACCGCATCGAGTCCCGCGGAGGGGTGATCGGGTTCGACGAATATATGCACCTGGCGCTGTATGAGCCGGGACTTGGATACTACTCGTCGACCACTCCCAAATTTGGAGCACAGGGTGATTTCGTAACCGCTCCGGAAATTTCACCGCTATTTGGATTCTGTATCGCGCAGCAGATTGCAGCCGTAATTGCACAGGGATGCGGCGCCCGGGTACTCGAATTTGGTGCTGGTAGTGGCAAACTCTGTGCCCAGATTTTGAACGCATTACCCGGCCTCGAGGCATATCAGATACTCGATCTCAGTGCTGACCTGAGGCAGCGGCAGCAAGCGCAGTTGCAACAGGAACTTTCTGCGGAACTGTTTCACAAAATAGAGTGGTTGAGCAGCCTGCCGCAAGAATTTGATGGTATCGTGCTCGCCAATGAAGTACTCGATGCGATGCCCGTGCATATCCTGTCAAAGCAGGGGAATTGGCGCGAATGCGGGGTTGGTTATGATGGACAGCGCTTCAGCTGGCACAATTTTGCCCCGGAAGCGCCCGTGATGGACGCGATTCGATCGATCGAATCGCACCTGGGCGAATTTGCAGATGGCTACACCTGTGAATTGAATCTGAATTACCGTCCCTGGTTCAAGGCGCTCGCAGAGGTCTGTAAGCGCGCACTGGTAATGATTATCGATTACGGTTACGAGCAGGATCAGTATTACCACCCCACGCGCAAGCGCGGTACGCTGACCTGTCATTACCAGCATCGTGTACACGGCGATCCGCTGATCTACCCTGGACTGCAGGACATTACCGCGTTCGTCGATTTTGATGCCTGCGCCGATGCAGCCGAAGAAAATGGCTTCGAGCTGTCAGGGCTGGTTAACCAGGGGTCGTTCCTGATTGCCAATGGCCTGCTCGAGGAGTCGCAGCGCCTGGCAGACGAAAGCGATATTCAGGCGCGGATTGCAATATCAAAACAGGTGGGGACTCTCACCCTGCCACAGGAGATGGGCGAGAAATTCAAGGTGCTGGCGATGCAGAAAAATATCGCGCTGGAACTTCCGGCGATGCAGCGTAAGGGTGCCTATGGATAACCTGCAAATTGTAATCCTCGCAATCGTGCAGGGGTTGACCGAATTCCTGCCGATATCGAGTTCGGCCCACCTGGTACTGGTACCGCAGATGCTGAACTGGCCGGACCAGGGACTGGTTTTCGACGTGGCGGTACACATAGGTTCGCTGCTGGCGGTACTTTACTACTTTCGGCACGAAGTAAAGCGCATGTCGGTATCCTGGGTACGCTCGGTCGCCGGGGGTGAGGCGAATCAGGACAGTTTACTCGCCTGGTGGGTGATTATCGGTACCGTGCCGGCAGTCCTCGTCGGTTTCCTGTTACAGGGACCCATCGAGGTAAAACTGCGTATGCCCTGGATCGTGGCGGCGGGCTCGATAATCTTCGGGCTATTGTTATGGTACGCCGATGCCAGTGCGCGCCATACGCGCAATGAATACCAGTTAAATCTCAAAGATGTATTAATTATCGGCGGTTTCCAGGTGTTGGCGCTGATCCCGGGGATATCGCGCTCCGGTATCACGATAACACTCGGGCTGTTTCTCGGACTCACCCGCAAGGCGGCCGCGCGCTTCTCGTTTCTACTGGCGATTCCGATCATTCTTGCCAGCGGTGTCATGCAGAGCGTGCGTATGGTGATCGAGGTCAGCCCTATCGGTTGGGGCGATCTGATGTTGGGTGCCGCACTGTCAGCGATAAGTGCCGGTATTTGCATTCATTTTTTCCTGCGACTGATCGACCGCGTCGGCATGTTGCCATTTGTCGTGTACCGCGTGCTGCTTGGCGTTGCGATACTGGTGATGCTGAACTGAACAAAACCTGGATGACACAAACTAGTGATAATCCGCGATCCCCGTTAAGACTGGCGGCGGCCTGGTATGTTATCGGCGCGATCATGCTGCTCGGTGTTGCCGTGGCCTCACTGGTACCAGTGCCAGATATCGGGGTCAGTGACAAACTGTCGCACCTGGTGACTTACTTCTTGCTGGCAGGCTGGTTCAGTCTGTTGGCCGCCAACCGTATTACCCTGGGCTGGACCGTGATTGGCCTGATCGCGTACGGGATGTTAATCGAGCTGTTACAGGGCATGACGTCTTATCGCTACCCGGAGTGGGGCGATGTACTCGCTAACGGAATCGGTGTCCTGGCTGGCATCCTGCTGTATTTTTCGCCGCTGTCGCGGTTGCTCCGATTCGTCGACTCCAGGCTAGCTCGACTGTGGTTGCAATAGCGCTTTTTCGTGTTCGATTAAGCGCAACCGTTCCGCCTGAATCGCCTGTCCCATGGCCTTGCCGGTGAGTCCTTGCTGCTGGATACCGGTGACATCAAGATGGCGCAGCTTGTCCGCAAGCTGCAACAGGAAGTCGGCCTGTCGGTAAGGGTCGTCTTCAGATCCCGCGCGACCGCGAATATCGGCGCGGCAGGCATCGAGCATTTTTTGAAATCGCAGCGGCTTACGCATGCTGTCTGCCCTGGTAAATAACTTCAACAGGGTCGATGCTTTAAGCTCCATCGCACGGTGTACCAGGAGATGAAATTCGGTCGTAATCAGGGCAAGCTCGGTATGTGCCCGCGGAACCCGCCAGCGCTTGCAAAATGCCTTGACCGGCTTCTTGCCGCGCGCCTCGTGGCCACGGTGACTCGGTAACACCGAGGCGGGAGTTGTTGCTTTACCCAGGTCATGCATCAGCACGGCAAAGCGGGTTTCGTTATCGTGGTCGAGTGCGGCGCTCGCCTGCAGCGCCATCATGACATGCACACCGGTATCGATCTCGGGATGGTATTTCGCATTTTGCGGTACACCGAAGAGGGTATCAATCTCGGGAAACAGGCGTACCAGCACACCACAGTCACGCAGGCTGGTAAAGAATACAGCGGGATCTGCCTCGTCGAGTGCGCGCGATAATTCGGACCATACCCGTTCCGGCACCAGGGCATCGAGTTCGCCGGACTCGCCGATTTGCCGAATCAGGTCGCGCGTATCCTCGGCAACGGTAAAACCCAGTTTATGAAATCGCGCCGCGAAGCGGGCAACGCGCAGCACCCGCAGCGGATCTTCGACAAATGCATCAGAAACATGTCGCAGGATGCGGTCTTCGATGTCCTTTTGACCGCCGTACGGATCGACCAGGTTGCCCTGATCGTCTTCCGCCATCGCGTTGATGGTCAGATCACGACGTAGCAAGTCCTGCTCGATCGTGGTTGCCGGGTCGGCGCTGATCTCGAATCCTTTGTAACCCGGCGCCGTTTTGCGCTCGGTGCGAGCCAGCGCGTATTCCTGCTTGCTTTCGGGGTGCAGGAAGACCGGGAAATCCTTGCCGATCGCCTTGTAGCCGGCGACCTGCATCTGTTTTGCGGTGGCGCCGGTTACCACCCAGTCGATGTCGTTAACCGGCAGTCCGAGCAAGCGATCGCGTACACAACCGCCGACACGGTATACCTTCACAGATGGTCCTCGGGGTTGCCGGGTTGTGGGTATTCCTTGCGGAAACTGTCATAGTTGCGCTTGTTACCGAACATGGCTGGCAAACCCTTGAGGTACTGGCGCAGGCTGGTTTCGCAGAGATCGCCATCGTCGCAAACATTATCGGTCTGCAATGAGCGGTAATTATCCATGGTAAACAACTTGCCGGGCAGATTCTGCAGAATCAGTGCCTGCAAGCGCGATAGCCCGTTGCTCAGCGGCATGACGCGAACCGGGAGCTGCAACGTGTCGATGATTAACTCGAGGATCTGGCGTAACGTAAAAACCTCGGGTCCGCAAACCGTATAGCGTTTGGCACATGTTTCCCGGTTATCGATCGCGTTGACCATTTTTTCGACCAGGTCACCGACGTAGACCGGGGCCAGTTTGCTATTGGGGCAGGCGAGGGGGAAGTAACCGAAGAACAGTTTCAATATGCCGGCAAACCGGTTGATGAAATCGTCGTCCTTGCCAAACACGACCGAGGGTTGGAAACTGGTTACGTTCAGACCCCGCTGGCCAAAAGTGTGTAACAGGTTTTCACCCTCGCCCTTGGAGCGAAGGTAGAGGCTACTGCCGGTTGCCTGGTTAGCGCCGAGCGCGCTCACGTGCAACAGGCGTTTGATACCGGCTTCGCTGCAGGCTTCGACGACGGCCTTGATAAAATCAACGTGGTAGCGACGAAAATCACCCTTGCGCCGTTCATTCAGAATACCGACCAGGTTAATAACGGCCTGCTGCCCTTCGCAGAGATTTTTTAATTCATTGCTGTCGGTAATGCTGGCTTCCAGCATGCGAATATTGGGGTGTACCAGCAGCGCACGATTTCGATGCGGCCTGCGACTGGGTACGGTGACCTGCCAACCCCGATTAGCGAGCGCAAACGCCAGATGTTTGCCGATAAATCCGCTGCCGCCGAGCAATAGTATATTGCGTTTATTACTCATACCGCCTTTTTTCTGTTTTGATTATGGTGACGCGGTGGTCGCTTTTTGTGCTTGTGGCGCTGTGGTTTACCGCTGCCGGGCTTCGGCTTTAATCGGCCACCTTTCATTTTAATCGGGGGTTTTGGCTTGATCAGCAGATCGTTACTGATCGACATGGTGGGAATAGGGCGTCGAGTGTAGGCCTCGATATCGATAAGGTTCATTGCAAGGTCTTCACAGGCAAAGCTGATCGCGACACCCGATTTACCGGCTCGCGCGGTGCGCCCTACCCGATGCACGTAGTCTTCGCCGAGTTCCGGCAGGTCATAGTTGAATACATGCGTGACGTCGGGAATATGCAATCCACGCGAGGCGACATCGGTCGCCACCAGGATCGAATATTCGCCATCGTGGAATTTCTTCAGCAGCGACTCGCGCTTGTTTTGATGGATGTCCCCGGAAATGATCGCGGCCGAAATGCCGTTACCCTGCAGGTATTCCCAGATGCGAATCGTGGCATGCTTGGTGTTGGCAAAGATGATGCTGCGCTGCGGCTGCAGTTTCTTTATCAGGCCCAGCAACAGGGGTATCTTTTCATGATTGGCCGGGTGGTAAACGCTTTGTTCGATCCGGTCCACCGTGGGCGAGTCAGCATCGATCTTGATCAATTGTGCCTGGTTCATATGCTCGTAGGCGAGCTCCATCACTTTTTGTGCCATGGTCGCCGAAAACAGCATGTTGAGACGCTTTTCGGGCTCGGGCAGGCGTCTTAGCATGAAGCGCACGTCGGCAATGAAACCCATATCAAACATGCGATCGGCCTCGTCGAGCACCATCGCTTCAACGGCCTTGAAGTCGAATAATCGCTGTTTAAAGAAATCGATCAGGCGCCCAGGGGTGCCGATCAGGATATCTACCGGCTCGTCGAATTGACGCTTTTGTTGTTCGTAGGCCTTGCCACCGTAGCAGATCGCAAGCCTGAGCGGTAAATTGCGCAGCAGTCTTTCCGCATCCTTGTGGATTTGAATGGCCAACTCGCGCGTCGGTGCCAGGATTAAAGTGCGGGGTTTGCCCGGGGCCGTCGCGGGTTTGTCCGAGTGCAGGATCCGCTGCGCACAGGCGAGCAGAAATGCCAGTGTCTTGCCGGTGCCGGTCTGTGCCTGTCCGGAGACATCTTTACCTGACAGTAGCAGGGGTAGTGCTTGCTGCTGTATCGGGGTGCAGTAAACCATATCGATCTCTGCGAGTGCATCGAGCAAGCGTTGGTCGAGCGCCAGTGAGCTGAACTGCTGCTCGGTTAAGTGTTGTTGCCCCATGCTATCGCGTATTCTCTCAGGTTAAATGCTTAATCGGAGTATGGTAGCAAATTGCATGAAAACCTGCGCTGTGATTTGAAAAAGCTGATTTCGATCCCCATATCTAGAATCAGGGCAGGCGGATTCCTAGCATTTTTTCGCCACATTTGCATTATTGACAGTTAAAACTGATACGACTAAATTGTTGGTCCACTTGATTAAGCCATGGGGCTGGAGACACGCGTGAGTGAGAAAATTGTATACCTTTCGGATGAAAGCTTTGAGTCGGATGTGCTGCAGGCAGATCAACCAGTGCTCGTTGACTACTGGGCGGAATGGTGTGGACCCTGCAAGATGATTGCTCCGATCCTGGAAGAGATAGCCGATGAATACGACGGTCGACTCACCGTAGCCAAGCTCAATATCGACGACAATGCCAATACCCCACCCAAGTATGGCATTCGCGGTATCCCGACACTGATGCTGTTCAAGGGTGGCGCTGTCGAGGCGACCAAGGTCGGCGCATTGTCGAAATCCCAGCTAACCGCCTTCCTGGACAGTAATATATAGTCGCTCACAGCCCCTGAAATGATTGAAAAAAGGGTCGTTGATTGAGGTAGACGACCCTGAATTACTGTGCTAACCTCTTCTTGATCGTTGCCGTATCTCCGCGGCATTCTTGACCAAAAAAACAAATACATTTCCTGACATTTCCTGACATTACCTATAGGCCGTCCTGACGTCTTTATTCCCCAACCCTGCATATAGGGCACTCTCAAAATGAATCTAAACGAGCTCAAGCAACATACCGTCCCCGACTTAATCGAAACTTTGAAATCAATGGGTGGTGACCACTCGGCGCGCATGCGACGCCAGGACATCATCTTTAGCATCCTAAAGTCCCAGGCCAAGAAGGGCGAAGATATCTTCAGTGAAGGGGTACTGGAAATCCTGCAGGACGGATTTGGATTTTTGCGGTCTGCCGACAGTTCGTACTTGGCCGGCCCGGACGATATCTACGTGTCGCCAAGCCAGATCAGGCGCTTCAACCTGCGCACCGGCGATACCGTCAGTGGCAAGATCAGGCCACCGAAAGACAACGAGCGTTACTTTGCCCTGTTAAAGGTCGACCAGATCAATTTTGACCTGCCGGAAAACGTCAAGCACAAGGTTTTGTTTGAAAACCTGACCCCGCTGCACCCCAATTCCCGCATGGTGCTTGAGCGCGGAAACGGCAGCACCGAGGATATTACCGCGCGGATTATCGACCTGGTGTCGCCCATTGGTAAGGGTCAACGAGGCCTGGTGGTATCGCCGCCGAAAGCGGGCAAGACATTGATGCTGCAGAACATCGCCCAGAGTATTGCGAGCAACCATCCCGAGTGCTACCTGATCGTTCTGTTGATCGACGAACGTCCCGAGGAAGTCACCGAGATGGAACGCATGGTCAAGGGTGAAGTGGTGGCCTCGACTTTTGATGAACCGGCCAGTCGCCATGTCCAGGTCGCCGAAATGGTCATCGAAAAAGCCAAGCGCCTGGTTGAGCACAAGCGAGATGTTGTCATCCTGCTGGACTCGATAACGCGCCTGGCCCGTGCCTATAACACCACGATACCCTCTTCCGGAAAGGTTCTTACCGGTGGTGTCGATGCGCATGCACTGCATCGCCCGAAACGTTTTTTTGGTGCGGCGCGAAATATTGAAGAAGGCGGTAGCCTGACGATACTTGCAACCGCGCTGATTGAAACCGGTTCCAAGATGGATGAAGTCATTTACGAAGAATTCAAGGGTACCGGTAACATGGAAATTCACCTCGATCGACGTATTGCTGAAAAACGCGTATTCCCGGCGATCAACATCAACCGCTCCGGTACCCGCCGCGAAGAACTTTTGATCGATCAGGAGGAACTGCAAAAAGTCTGGATCCTGCGTAAATTTCTGCACTCGATGGATGAGATTGAGGCGATGGAATTTGTGCTCGGACGCATGCAATCCAGCAAGACCAACCTGGAATTCTTCGATCAAATGAAGAAATAGGTGTCGCGTGACCCGGGTTCGATCGTTTGAACCGATTATTGGTCGCCGTCCCCGAATCCTGATTCTCGGCAGTATGCCCGGCGTGGCTTCACTTGAAGCCATCCAGTATTATGCGCATCCGCGCAATGCATTCTGGCCGATCATGAGCGAATTGTTTGGTATCGATCATCGGGCCGATTACGAAGCGCGCGTGGCCGAGCTTACTAAGCAGCCGCTGATACTCTGGGATACCCTGCAGGCCTGTCAACGACCCGGCAGTCTCGATTCGAATATTGATGTCAAAACGGCAAGTGCCAATGATTTTGCTGCTTTGCTGCAACGATTTCCCGGGATTCGTGCAATCCTGTTCAATGGTGCAACTTCTGAAAGGTATTTCAGGCAGCTGGTGCTGCCGACTTTGCCGACAACACTCGAACTGGCGCTTTTGCGGATGCCATCCACCAGTCCGGCACACGCGGGGATGAGCTTTGAACAAAAGCTTGCCGCCTGGCGTCAACTGCTTGATTTTATTGGCTAGGACTTGAGCAGTTTTTTACGCACGTGTGCCATCGGCGCATCATCGTTGTAAACCACCTGGTCGTTTTGGAGGCTTACCCCGAGCGATGTCCACAATGCGTCCAGATCAACCGGGTAGGGGTCTGCTTTCGTCTTCAGGTATAAAGGCACGAGAACGTCGAGACCAATAGCACGATCGGCCGATTCAAATACTTCCATCGCACTCGAACTGGCATGCATGGACAGGCCGGCGTCGAGAATTCCACGCAGTGCATCACGCAGGCTCAGGCGGTTATCGGACAGTTTTCGGATTTCGATATCGGCGAGCATGCAGAAGATGGCACCACCCCAGTAGGTGCGTCCCCAGGTAGGGGTTCGGTCCAGTCCGCGGTCCCCGTTTTTGGGCAGCCCCTGTGGCATACGGTTAATGAAACCGTTCCAGACAAATTCCTCGCTCAGATGCCCTTGTTGCGCGCGCGCAATCGACTCGACATAGGTCGCGAGCCCCTCGAGCCACCAGCGATGGGCATAGGGCACGTCGGCCATCGCCAGGTGGACCATTTCATGCACCAAGATCCAGTCCTTGCGCAGCATCGCCGGCGTAATATTTTCACCCACCACGATACGCATTGAGGGTGAATCGCCACCGAAGGCCTGGCCGAAGCGCACCGTATGACCATCTGTCACTTGCAGATCGATGTGCACGTTTGTTACCGGAAAGCGGCCATAGTATTGATGCACGGTTTTGGATGAGTAGAGGACCCACTCGAGCAACATGTCCTTCTTGCCGCGTAACACGCGATCACGGATTTCGACGCTAATATGGCTACCATCGATGTTGAAGGCAAATTCTGTATCACTGACGGTTTCAATTTCTGGCTCGGCCGCGTATAGCACGCCTGAGTAAACCAGCAGCAAGATAAGCAGCGGTTTCACGAAGACTCCCGTTATTATTTTATTCATTCTGTGACTTCACCGGGTGACAAAGGTTCATTCGTCGGGACCCTGTTCTTTATGCTGCGCATTCAAACCCGCATCATACCAGCCGGCGCGGTCCCGCCAGAAAATATTATCTTCCGGCTCGATACCCGGTTCCTGGCTCAGGGATCCGGCGGGAATAACCAGCTTGCCGCTTTTAAGGCTGGTGTAAGGCACCAGCGAACCGCAATGGGTACAAAAACATTTCGATATAACACCAGGTTTATCAGGGGTGTAACGTTTGATCAGCTCCTCCCCGGCAAGCCATTCGATGCGATCGGCACTGGTGAAAATATTGGCTGCATGGGCCGTGCCGGTGGAGCGCCGGCACTGACTGCAGTGGCAGAGATGGAACTCGTCGAAGGGTCCGGTGACCTGGTACTGGACCTGTCCGCACAGACAGGCGCCTTTTAGCGGTTGATTCATTTTGACACCCTCATATTTGTTGGCTTGCAATTAATCTCTGGATGACGTCCTCGAAATGACGTTCGTGCACGTTGGCATAGGCAAAGCGGATGAACTGTTCCTGGTCCTGGCCGAAATAACTTCCCGGCAGGCTGATGATTTCGTGATCCTGAATCAAGCGCTTGACGACATCCCGGGCCGGAGCGTCGAAAGGGTGCTGGATATAGGCGAAGTAGGCGCCGGCGCTGATCAGGCGGTAGTCCAGATCGGGATGCTCGAAGGCCTGTTTGATGGCGATGGCGCGTTGCGCCAGTTCATCTGATTTTTCCAGCTTCCAGGCGTGCAGATTATTGAGGCCGTAAAGTGCCGCAAGCTGGCCCGCATGCGGGGCACAGATCGCGGTGCAATCCTGGATCTTCTTGAGCTGCTCGAGTAATGCCTGGCTCGCCGCGACCGCGCCGGTACGAAATCCGGTCAGGCTGAATACCTTGGAAAAGCTATATAAATGAACCAGGGTATCGCGCCAGTCAGCACGCGAAAACAGGCGATGCGGCAACTGCTCGATATCGATGAAATCACGGTAAGTTTCATCCATGATCAGCGCAAGTTCATGCTCGCGGGCGAGTTCGAAGAATTGATCAATACATTCGTGGCTGTAGATGGCACCGCTGGGATTATTCGGCGTCACCAGCAAGATCGCCCGGGTACGCTCGTTGATCAGTGAGCGAGCTTCCTGTGGATCGGGCATCGCGGTATCGGCGTTAAACGACAGGTAGCGTGGCACCACGGCGCGGGTTGTGAGCCACATCTGGTGATTGAAGTAACAGGGCAGCGGCACGATAACCTCGTCGCCGGACTGGCACAGGGTGTCCACGACCGAGCAAAACGCCTGGTTACAGCCCGCGGTAATGAGGATGTCATCGGCGATTACCGTGCCCTGGTAGCGTTCGCTGATATTACCCGCCAGGGCCTCACGCAAAGCCGGGATGCCGCGGATATCGGTGTAGGTAGCCCCTTCACCCGCCTTGATCGCCTCGGCGAGATAATCCCTGAGCGACTGCGGCGGCAGGTGCGCTGGAACCGCCTGGCACATGTCGATCAGCTTGTCGGACCCGGGAGTGGTTACCCAGGACCAGGCTTCGGCGATTGGTGCCGCGGCGCAATCGAGCACATTTGGATTGAAATTCATAGCAATTACCGGGTCATTTGAACCGATGTTAGTGAATTCCTGCCTGCCTTACCAGCCTTGGGAAGCTATGACATAATACGCGGCGAATTTAACGCCGGGATACGTCGATGAAATACTTACATACCATGGTGCGTGTGCACGATCTGGAGGCCTCGCTTGGATTCTACTGTGACCTGCTTGGCCTGGTTGAGACCGATCGCTATGAAAGCGAGGAAGGCCAGTTTACGCTGGTTTTTCTCGCGGCACCGGAGGACCTTGTACAGGCTAAGACCAAACGTGCGCCGCTGGTGGAGTTGACTTACAACTGGGATGGAGAGGAATACCAGGGAGGCCGTAATTTCGGTCATCTGGCCTACGCCGTGGATGACGTATACGCCGTTTGCCAGAAAATGATGGACGCTGGAGTTACGATCAACGTTCCGCCCCGCGATGGTCACATGGCGTTCTTTCGTTCACCCGATAACATTTCGATCGAGTTGCTGCAAAAGGGTGAGCCGCTGGCGCCTGCCGAACCCTGGGCATCGATGCCGACCACCGGTGAATGGTAGCCGTGGAGCGATATCTCGAGGGAAGGATCGCAATCATTACCGGCGGCTTTGCCGGAATCGGTAAAGCGATTGCAATCGCACTGGCCGAACGCGGCGCCATCATCGCGGTTGGTGCACGGCGCCAACCCGAGGCTGCAATAGCGGAGCTCAAGGCCGCCAGCGATGCGTTGTTTTACCGGCAACTCGATGTCGCCGACGTCGATAGTGTTGAGGCGTTTGTCGACGCACTGGCAAGCAAACACGGCCATGCCGATATCCTGGTGAATTCAGCCGGTGTTACCGCGCATGAGCTGGTTTGTGGACACGATGAGCAATCCTGGCTCGACGTCATCGATATCAACCTGTCGGGCCCATTTCGGATGATACGTGCTTGCCTCCCGAAAATGATCGAACACCGCTGGGGCCGCATTATCAACATTGGCTCGACCGCGGCGACCACCGCGGTTGCCGATCATGCCGCTTACTGTGCATCCAAGTCGGGTCTATTGGGATTGAGCCGCGCGGTTGCGCTCGAGGGAGCGCCGCATGGTGTCAGTTCGGTTGTCATCAGTCCGACCTGGGTGCAAACCGAAATGTTCGATAACAGCATGGAAATCCAGGCGCGCAGGGCGGGGCACAGTGTCGATGCAGAAATCGGCAAACTCATTGCCGAACAGCCGCAGCAGCGCCTGGTGCAACCGCAGGAGCTCGGTGCACTGGCAGCCTTTCTGTGTCGCGATGAGGCACTTGGTATCACCATGGAAGACATCCAGCTCAATGCGGGCGCACTGTGGTAGCATGACACCATGTCGATTCTGAATTTACAGGCCAGCTACTTTTCGATTGCTAACCCGGTGCAGATGCTGGAGCGTAGCTTCAATGGGTTCCTGCATAATCAAGATGTACGCATTAACCAGCGTGAGGTGGATGTTTGCTGGACCGACCGTGCCGAGGCTGCGTTGCGGGCCAGCGATCGGCCGTTAATCGTCGAACTGCAGCTGTATTTTTCCTGCGTGGTTAAAAAGCGGGTGCTGTTCCACCGAAGCGCTGAATTCGATACCACGATAGTCAATGACAAGCTTGAACTTGCGTTTCGACCGATCGGGTCTGCGGTTTGTGACCCACGGGAATTTGCCCTCAATCATCCTGCGGGTACTGACCTGTCGCAGGGTGTCGCGCTGCGCATGGTTCCGAGACGTGTTGAAATCGATTTTCGTCGGGGCGCATGGACTGGCCAGTTTTACTATTGATTGATCAGGTCGTCGGCTCCAGGTAAATCCCTGACAAGTCTGGTTCACCTCAACCGGCAATTAAAAAGTGCTTTCGGGTCTGGAAAACTTTGCGTGAATCATACCGATAATTGCACCGCCAATGCCTTGTTCCAAAAGTGCCCAGGCGGGGTCGATCAACAGACTCTGGGCTGGAAATCGGTAAACGCCGTGCAGAACCAGGGCTTGGGGCAACAGCCATGCGATGCCCGCAACCATGCCGAACAGGAAGCCCGTCCGGATCGAGTATGACGGTTGGCTGACCACGCGCGGATATATCAGAGTCATGAGCAAGGCAAGCAGTGCATAGCCCAGTGCTATCAGCGCGAGGTTCGGGGATTCCAGCAGCATCTCAGGATCGATATTTTCACTGACGAACTGGTTGACTACCAGCCCGTTAAAAAGACCAGCCAGGACAAACATGACCAGGAAGGCTAACAGTAGCGAGATAATTTTGATTTTCACGGATGTTTCCCCGGGGTGGCATTAAAGTTTTGATTTTGCAGCATGGCACTGATACCAACCGCGACCAGCGCTGCACCAAACACAGCCGCGGTAATGCGCGCCGCTTCGATTTCGCCAGCCGGGCTTAGGCCCACGCCAAAAGCGATGGCCGACAGGATCAGAAAAATACCGAGATAGCCCGGGACTATTCGGGATCTTGTCCATGCCGCGCCCAGCAGTGCGTAGCCGACTACCGTCAGTAAGCCGGAAAGCGGGAATGCGAACGCAACCATACCCATGGCGTCGCCAGCACCGTGGTCGTTAATCACGGCCGGGTAGTTTGTTGCCAGGAAAGGGGCGATTAGTATCTCGTAGTAGTCGAGTCCAAAAATCATCATCATGCCGATAAACAGCATGACGTATCCAATCAGCCCGAGTCGGCCGGCGCGCAGTGCCGTAACCGTGTAGAGGGCTGTCGTGCCCAACAGGCCGAGTACCAGGGAAACCGCGAACAGGATATGTATTAGTATCCAGGACGTCGAGGCAATCACATCCGGCGGCATATGGTGCGGGTGCGAGATATAGGAGTAACCAAGCGCGAGTCCGCTGATGATCATCAGCAGGCCACCTGCGCGAATGAACAGCAGTACCGTCATTTTCAGCCCCCGACCTGAAAGTCCACATTATAAGCCATCCCACTCTGATCGTCAGGCCGGCCGGATAATGCTGTTAACGGTGATACCCGGGTAACGCCTGTTGTATGCGGCAGCATTTTGGTTATATCTATATTAGGATTAACTAATATAAAGAAAATCTAATTTAGTATGAAGTTATTTGACGGAGAGTGACATGAGTATTGACCGTATTGTAATGATGTTTGCCGGAACCGTGATACTTGTCAGCACCATAATTGTCTCAGTTACATCAGGTTTACTGGCTGTTTTTAACCGGGTTTGTCGGAGCGAACCTGTTACAGGCGTCTTTCACCGGCTTTTGCCCGCTGGCCAGTATCCTAAAGTCACAGGGTATCAAACCGGGCCAGGCCTTTTCCTAGGTAAATCTGTTCCAGGCACAAATCGATAATCGCCGGGTCACCGCTATCGCGATACCCGGTGACTACCCCCCAATTATCCCCTTCGCTCGGCTGCCATTTATGGCATCATGCGCCGCTAGTAATGAGAGAATAAGGTTCGGGGGAATTACAGGTGTCGGTAAATGAAACAATCGTTACGGATTTGATCAATAACGGGATCGAGTTTGTGACAACAGTCCCCTGCAAGCAGCTGGCGGGCGTCATCGAGAAGGTCGATCAAAGCGACAAGATTTTTCATATACCGTCCAACAAGGAGGATGAGGGTATGGGGCTATGCGCGGGTGCCTTCATGGGTGGAAAACGCTCTGCGATCATCATGCAGAATACGGCGATCGGCGTAACCATCAATACGCTGGCCACGTTGATCCAGTATTACCATATCCCACTACCGATGCTGATCAGCTATCGCGGTGAGATCGGCGAACCGGTCGCCTGCCAGGTCGAAATGGCGGTACATACGAAGGCATTGCTGGCGCAACTGAGTATACCGACCTACCATTTTCACCATCCGGATGATGTGAATGAGCTGGACGCCATTCTCAAGCACTGTTTCATGTGCAAAAAGCCCGTTGCCATTTTGACCGATGCCAGTTTCTGGAAGGCGGCCTGAGATGATTCGCAGCGAAGTATTAAAAATAATGATTCCCGTTATTTCCGATAAGCTGGTGATCTGCAATATCGGTTTGCCCAGCCAGGAACTACATCTGCTCGATGACCAGCCGAGCAATTTCTACATGCTCGGAACCATGGGGCTGGCATCGTCGATTGGGCTTGGCCTGGCCCTCGCGCAAAAAGACAAAGTCATTGCGATCGATGGGGACGGCTCGGTATTGACTAATTTCGGCACCCTGCCGACGATTGCCAACAACGTGGCGGATAATTTCATCCTCCTCATTATCGATAACGGCAGCTATGGCTCCACCGGGGATCAACCCACCTACGCGGGCGGCAAAACTTCACTGGCCGCGGTGGCGAAGGCCTGCGGTTGTGAAAATGTTATCGAGTGCCGGGCCGAGGAAACCGCGGCGATGCTGCAAGACGCACTGGACTCGAATAAAATGACGATCATTGTCTGCAAGTGCGAGTCGGGAAACATTCAGGTACCCGTCATCGATATGGACCCGGTCGTGATCAAGGACCGTTTCATGAAAGAGGTTCAAGTCAGAAACAATAACTAATTGGTGAATACTTTTAACCTGCAGTATTCAATTGTTAGCGTCTAAAGCGGGCATTTGAAATCATGGATTGGCCGTCAGAGAACGCCATTTGCGGACTCCAAAGTATCTAAAAAAGTCCGTTTCAAATTCCACCTGAAACCCGCAGCGCATTTTGCTACTAGTTATGTCGACATATATACTCAGGCCTTCCAACAATAATTTTATGGAGGGTATCGAGATGCATTTCATGGTTGTCTGGACTTTCAAGCCAGATCACACTAAGAGCGCGATAGCACGGTTTAATGAAACCGGAGGTGCGCCTCCTGACGGAGTCAAAATGGTTGCCAGATGGCACGATGTTTCCGGTTCGCGGGGCTTTGCAATTGCTGAGACGGATGATGCCGTCGCCGCGTCGAAATGGTGTCATGACTGGTCTGATCTATTATCGTTTGAAGTGATACCCGTTCTGAATGATGAACAGCTTGTCCAAGTTATCGGGCAATAATGATAATTCCGACTCATTGAGACCTTGGCTTGCACCAGGGTCTCCACTCGGGATTCGAGTGCACGTTATCTCAATAACAGACACTCGTAATCGCGATATGGGCTTCTGAGAACAGCCCTTAGCGGAGGCTCGATGAACCGTGCAATTCTTGAAAACTTTTTGACTTTAAATCAGTTCTAGCCCCTTATCTCGGATAAATTCGAGTAACATTCGCGCGGGTAAGTAATCGGGATCATAGCTGAGCGAACGCGTAAGGGACTGCTTGGCATCTGACACACGCCCTTGCATGAGTAGGACGCGGCCCAGGTTGAAATACGGGTACTGGTAACAGCAATAGCGTTTTGCCTCGATGGCCTTTTTCAACCAGGAAATTGCTTCTTCAGGTCGACCGAGGTCTATGAGGTATACACCAATGTCGTTGTACGGGTTTCCGTATTCAGGGTCAAGCTCAATAGCCATCTTGCATTCGGCGATAGCCTCCTCGATGCGGCCGAGCTCGCTGAATGACCAACCGCGAAACGTGTAGGCTTCGGCAGTCGGGTACAAATCGATGGACTTGCTGAATAATTTAATTGCTTTCTCGTACTTGCCAATAGTGTGCAAGTAGTAACCCTTCTTCCAGAGCAACTTAGCCTCTTGAGAGGACGCTGGCTTTTCAGACTCCCCGGCATAAAGCAGCGAGACAGTGCACATGCACATGAGTGCGAATGAGACCAGAATCTTTCGAGAACCATGACGCCAGTTCATATACATATAGATGAACCGCAACCGGACACCTCTCCTTCATATTCGGATGAGAAGATTAGATCTTTTTAGCGGATATCATTGTATAACTGTCCGGCCTGGATTCAAACTGGAGGTCTCGTAAGAGACTAAATGAAGGCTCTGGGCGCGAAGTAATCCCGGAAAACTCAATATTAAATATCGGTTGTGGGTTGAATTTCGCCCCTGTATTCGAGGTATTGAGGGTATGTTTTCCCCAAGTCAGACGCTCAAATGTGCCTGCTGGGTTGTGGGAATCGATCAGAATCGGACGTTTGCAATTTGGATACAGCGAGCATCATTTTCAGGCGCTTCGGCATATAATTAATCACGTTTAATAACCTTTCGATACCGATTCTTAACTCAAGGGGGAGCTTGTAAGATGGAGAAAACTGTTCCATTTGCCAGTCATGAGGTTCGATGGTTTTTTAATGGGACGTCCGATCAATATGAGCCGCTAAGGCGTTGGTTTAAGACAGTAGCGCCCTTTCCAAAAAATCCGAGTGTTGGCCCACCAGTTTGGCAAGGTCGGCTTGATGATCAACCTGACATCTATTTGATCATACCTGGCAGCATTGATATGGGAATTAAGTGGCGCGAGGGCGAACTGCAAATCAAGGGTTGTATAGCCTCACTCGGCACGCAGGTTTATTGCGGACGACACCAAGGCAATGTTGAACACTGGATGAAGTGGTCATATCCGAATATGCCGCAGACTTATAAGAACTTGTTTTTGATTGGACACGAGCAGGATTTGCAGACCATTGCGGTGAAAAAAGTTCGCGCGTTGCGTAAGATTCGCGTCAATACCATTACCGGCCAGCCAGAAGAAGTCGAATCGACCACCCAGATTGATCGTGGTCTCGGGATCGAGCTGACGGATCTGCAAATCAAAGGTAATACATACTGCTCGCTCGCAGTCGAAGCATTTCCCGATGACTCTGCAATGAGCAGCGCATTCACCGAGGTTGTCGAGGCTTTTCTTAGCGATCTGACTGATATTGATCTTGACGCTGCACATTCGAAGTCTTATCCCGCGTGGTTAGATACCATTATCGGTCTCTGACTTCAGGGATATATTTCATCACAATAAAAGGTTCGGTAGTGTTACCTTTAGGTGTTTCGGTACAGGATAAATGGCGCGGTTGGATGGTCGCTATTCTGAATATATTATTATAAAGAGGCTAAGGTGACGGATATGAAAATATACTTGGTACAACACGGCGAGGCGGTGGCCAAAGAGTTTGACCCAGAACGTCCGCTAACCGAACAAGGTATGACGGATGTACAACGCGTTGCCAGGGCGCTCAAACATGCTGGGGTGGAGATAAAGCGGGTGATCCACAGCGGCAAGCTGCGTGCTCAGCAAACCGCAGAGATATTGGCCACCGAGATCGCGCCCATGCTGCAACTAGAGACCAGCGATCTGATTAATCCAAACGACAATCCAGGTGCGTTTGACTTGCAAACAGCCAGCGGGAGCGTGGATACTATGGTGGTCGGTCATCTGCCGTTTATGGCAAAACTGGTATCACACCTGGTAACTGGTGATGACAACTATATGCTTGTAGCCTATCAACCGGGGAGTGCCGTCTGCCTCGAATTAATTGAAAATGATAGCTGGCAGATCAACTGGATGGTAAGGCCGGAGTTACTGGGTTAACTGGTTACTGGTAAAACATCTATAGGCCAATTTGGTAATGCTTTTTTCCTCGGCGGTGAGGATCTAATTTTCGATATTTTGAAGTCTGTTTTCTCCAACGGAGAAGCTGAAAAATGTGCACTGAGCTTAGTACTTCGGCCAGAGGCGGGCACCAAATTACCGTGTTACTTGTATTAGGCATTTCTGAAAAATAAATTGATTTCTGCGAGGCCGTGCAACAAAATCAGGTCTGGAGTTACCTGCAAGCTGGTTAGTATGAATCAATTTGGAGACAAGGAGTCATTGTCGAAAATAAAAATACGGTTAGAGACAAACTTTTCAACGTAAAATAGGAGTGATGAAAATGGCTGTAAAGAAAAAAGTCGCAAAGAAAAAGAAGCCTGCTGCTAAGAAGAAGGCAGCTACGAAAAAGCCTACCAAGAAAAAGGTAGTTGCAAAGAAAAAGAGACCTGCTGCCAAGAAGAAGGTAGCTAAGAAGAAGAGGCCTGCAGCTAAGAAGAAGAGGTCTGTTGCCAAGAAGAAGAGGCCTGCAGCTAAAAAGAAGGTAGCTAAGAAGAAGCCTGCCAAGAAAAAGAGGCCTGCTGCCAAGAAGAAGGCAGCCAAGAAGAAGCCTGCCAAGAAAAAGAGGTCTGCTGCCAAGAAGAAGAGGCCTGCAGCTAGGAAGAAGGTAGCCAAGAAGAAGCCTGCCAAGAAGAGAGCAGCTAAGAAGAAGCCGGCCAAGAAAAAGAGGTCTGCTGCCAAGAAGAAGAGGCCTGCAGCTAAGAAGAAGGTAGCCAGGAAGAAGTCTGCCAAGAAAACGGCAGTCAAGAAGAAGCGCAAGTAAGTCAACAAAAAGCCCTCCCCCGTTGAGGGTTTTTTGTCGTCTACGGCACTACTTTCTAAGCCTTTCGGATGAGAAGCACTGAGAATCCGAGAAGGTTCGAACTCGGAAGCCTATTTTTCCGTAATGAGGATCTGTTTTCTCGTAAGCAGACGCTGAAACGCTAACGCTGAGCTTTGTAGTACGGCCAGAAACGGACACTGGCGTTAAGTTGATGAGTAGCTCAGCTCAGGCGAACATACGATTATGTCAATTCCTCCCCGAAGCCGATTCGCACTCATAACCGGAGCCACGAGTGGCATCGGGAATGGGTTCGCGCATGTGCTTGCTCAAGATGGTATAAATCTGGTCATCATAGCGAGGAACGCGACTCGGCTTAAGGAAGTCAAGAATGAGCTCGAAGCCAAGTATTCGATCAAAGTAAAAATCATACCCAGGGACCTCGCTAATCCTGAAACCCCTTCAGAAATCTTTGAAATCTTGAAGCAAGAGGGAATCGTTCTGAGCGTACTCGTGAATAATGCAGGCTTTAACGTTTATGGTACTTTCGAAGAAACAAATCTTGAAGAAGAGATTAAGATGATACGACTTCATATCATCGCGGTGACTCATATGACGAAGCTGTTTTTGAGGCAGCGCTCTCAACAGGGGGGGAACGAAATACTCAATGTGGCTTCGATTGCTGGACTCGTGCCCGGTCCTCTGGTTTCCGTGCATTTTGCGACACGCGCTTACATTTTGAGCTTTTCACTTGCGCTTAGCAACGAGTTCCAGGGATCAGATGTACATGTGACCTGCCTTTGCCCAGGCCCGACTAAAAGTGCCTTTTTCGGCCGTGCCAACATGAGTGATGTAAGACTGGCAAGTGGCAAACCGATAAAACTAATGGAAGCGCAGACAGTCGCAGCGAATGGATACAAGGCATTGAAGAAGCGGAAGGTGATTGTTGTTCCGGGCTATCGAAACAAAATTCTTGCATTTATGGCTGCGGTTGTACCGCGAGCATTGGCGATCAGGATAACTAGGTGGTTGATGGAGCGCAAATAGAAGTCTAAAGTCGTTGGCTACGAACCTGGTTCCTTGAAAGAAGACGCTGAGGGGTACCCGCAGAGTTACGTAGTACGGCCAGGAACGGATCTCTAAATTCAAAGACCAATACATCTGGAGTTCTTTTTATATCGGCCTGTATGTGTCAAAACCACATACGGAGCGTTAAGATTACGTTCTGATGAGAAAGGATAGTACAGAGCAGCTTGCCCGAGAACATCACCCAGAGCATATAAGATTACGCCTGCAGCAGGCACCCAAATCTCAAAACGTATCTGATGCTGTTCTTGGGGGCATAGACGGATGTGTGACTACTTTTGCAGTAGTCTCAGGTGTTGTTGGTGCGGGATTACCCTCATCGGTCGCCGTGATACTTGGTTTTGCTAACCTCGTGGCCGATGGATTTAGCATGGCTGTAAGTAATTATGAATCACATCGATCAAAGCAAGAATTTATAGAAAGCGTTAGACGATCAGAAGAAAGACACATTGATTTGGTTCCCGAGGGCGAACGAGAAGAGATACGTCAGATATTCAGGGAAAAGGGTTTCGAGGGGGATGTTCTTGAGAAGATTGTATCCACGATTAGTGAAGATAAAAAGTTATGGGTAGACACTATGCTCACGGAGGAACATGGCATACATAAAATTTCACCAAGCCCATGGGCATCTGCTGGAGCTACATTTTCGGCATTCGTCGTCGTAGGGGCAGCGCCATTGCTGCCTTTTATTACGTCAACATTGCAAATACAACAGAAATTCTTCGCCAGCGCCTGTGTTGCAGGAATCATGTTCTTTATGATTGGAATGCTTAAAAGCTACGTATTCGACAAACCTGCGATTTCGTCGGGATTTCGTACCCTACTAATCGGTGGTATTGCCGCGGGATTGGCGTTTTATACAGGATATTTACTTAGAGAGATGTTTGGAGTAATTGGTGTTTAAACTTTTAGTCGCTGTTCCCGTTTTGCAGGGCTTTAAAGGCCAACTAAATTTGGTTTTTATTATGCAGGAGCAATAATGTGGGCAAATCGCATGAAGGGCATTCAGGGAGGGTAAGCCTCCTACGTCGAGTCCTCTTTCTGGGTCCTCACACCTGCCCGTGGTGGTTTGCATACACTTTCGATAACCCCTTACGTAGGTTTATTCACGATCCTGTTGCAATTCTGGGCGCCTTTGTTAAGCCCGGTAATACGGTCGTTGATATTGGCTGTGGCCTGGGGTACTTCAGCCTTGCGCTTGCCGAACTTGTTGGGCCTGCTGGAAGAGTCGTGGCGCTGGACGTGCAGCCACAAATGATAGAGCGCGCTAGACACCGTGCCGAGCGACAGGGTTTAGCGAATCGTATTGAATTTCAGGTTTGTGCACCTGACAAACTTGGTGTTACCTGCCTTGTGGACTTTGCTTTGGCCTTTTGGGTTGTCCATGAAGTTGGAGATCCAGAAAGCTTACTGAGCGAGGTGCGATCGTTTCTCCAGCCGCACGGTCATCTCTTGATTGCAGAGCCGAAGGGGCATGTATCAGCTGATCGATTTGCTGCGTCAACCAAGCTGGCTAGCTCGGTAGGTTACGCGGTGTCGGAGGGTCCGCCAGTTCAATTTAGCCGATCTGCTATATGCTCTCCAGCGCCCGAAAACATTCAGCTATAGCTCCTGCCAAGCGCCTCAGTTAATAACGAAGTTCATGTCGAATGCTTCCTGTGGGCAAACAAGTTGGGCTGTAGCCAGGGTCTGCTTCGGGTCGGTTATTGCCGCCAATTCATCGATTTTGAGCGGCAGTTTTCTCGTAAGGAGACGCTCAATTGGATGAGCTTGGCTGCAGGAATCGGCCGGGAACGGGCACCCAGGAAATTAGCTACTGTGGGATTTTCAAGAAGATTATGCTCGGAGGTGAAATGCTCCCGACCCAGGCGATCGTCCAGGCTGTCAGTTCGCAATATCCAAATCTTTCATGCACCTATCTGTGTGAGCGAGGGCTTGTCCATCTGGTAAGTCATGCGGGATAGTCCGTGAAGTTAGACTTTGCCCTGTGAGCGGGAAAATTCAAGCATACGCTCGATCGGCTTCAGCGCTTTCTTGCGTATCGACTCGTCGATATGGATCTCATGGCTAACATCATGCTCATCTTCGAGAACCGCGGCAAGGTTATCCAGGCTGTTCATTGCCATCCACGGACAATGGGCACAACTGACACAGGAGGCGCTGTCACCACCTGTTGGCACAGCAATCAGTTTTTTACCGGGAGCCGCTTCGTGCATCTTATGAAAAAGGCCAAAATCGGTTGCAACGATCAGGGTTTTCGCTGTGGATGCTTTCGCAGCATTGATCAGCTGCGTCGTGGAACCGACCACACTCGCCATATCAAGCACCTCGGTAGGCGACTCCGGGTGCGCAATAACCTCGGCATCAGGATGCTCCTGCATTAGTTGTCGCAGTGAGTTTGCCTTGAACTCATCATGTACGACACAGAAACCTTGCCAGTTGAGAATGTCGGCACCGGTCTGCTTCTGCACATAATTGCCGAGATGACGATCGGGCGCAAATATAATCTTCTCGCCTCTGGCGTGCAGGTGGGCCACGATATCGACGGCATTTGATGAAGTAACCACCCAGTCAGAGCGCGCCTTGACCTCGGCACTGGTGTTGGCATAGACCATCACGGTCCTGTCGGGGTGCTGGTCGCAGAGGGCACTGAAGCTCTCGATCGGACAGCTCAGATCGAGCGAGCATTCCGCGGCCAGATCCGGCATGATTACGCGTTTTTCCGGGTTGAGAATCTTTGCTGTTTCGCCCATGAAACGCACTCCTACTACGACTAGCGTGGTTGCAGAATGGCGATTACCGTAATCAGCCATACCCAGCGAATCACCGACGTAGCCACCGGTGGCATCTGTCAGGATCTGCAGCTGCTCATCGACATAATAATGCGTGATGAGTACCGCATTCCTCTTTTTGAGCAAGATCTTGATTGTCTCGAACAACGAGTCGCGTTGCTTTGGCGTCAAACTGCGCGGCTTGGCCGCGTGCAACGCCTTGCTACGTATATCATCGATAAGCTCAAGCGGAATTGTGGATGCTTTACCCATAAACAACTTCAAACGAGATAAGGATCTAGGCAGAATAAACGACTGTTTTTAATTAAGCCATGGATTTCGATAAACCGCAATCCCGGACAAACCACTCGCTGCGCAAATTCTTAGCGCCCATTTTTGGGTGATTTCGGAAGCATTTAATCGCTTATGGGGGACTGATTTCTCGAAAGGAGACACTCAGTAACTGGGGTGGGAGGCAATCTTCGGCCTATTCTGTTGAAAAACTCTAAATTTTTCTGGATGAGAAATTTATTTTCGATATTACGAATTTTAATATTTAACATACGGTTGGGAGACTAAGAACTAACGATCTCTTCCGACAAGGCAACTGGTGAGCTTACATAGTCAGTGCTAAGAGAAGTTTAGAATGCTTTGCTATATTGCAGAAAAATAGCCTTCCATTTTTATCGAGTTTTTCAACAGAATAGGCCACAAGCGGACATTCATCTACTCAATTAATACCAACTATTTAGATATACGCCTATTTTTAATGCCAACCTAAGCGCTCCAGGATTGACACCAGCCCCTGGCGTTAACAAGCTTCCCTGAGAATATCGCGCACCGCCCCCATTTAGCAGTCCTTGAGCCTTTGAAGAGTTGACATTCGGCACATCGTCTTGTTGCATATGGGGATTCATGGACATACTCAAGCGCTTTTGCGGCGGGACCCTCAGGATCTAGTTTCGAGTTTTCGGCCGCCAATGCAATCCCCTGGTGGGTTATATTGCTTAACGGTAAAGCAATTACCCCCGTACCAAGTACGCGTAGAAATAATCTGCGGGATTTTGTCACCGTGGATTCTCCTTAATATTCATTCAAATCGCCGGGTGAGGATAACATGTAATTTTGGTTTAACCTGTTGATTTATCAATACACTTTCATCTCTATGCCTTCATTGTCGCCTATGGGTCGGATATCGCCGCTGATCAATCGAATTTGAGCGTCAGCTTTCTCAGTAACGGACTCTCATAGAACCCAGGTAGAAGGCAATCTTCGGCCAATTGATTCGGCCAATAGCGGACATTGCCATGGCTCGGCTTGATTAAAACTCCAAAGGTAAATCGGCTTCCCAAATTTGTACCGGGGACTCTTCAACTGCATCGTTTAAACGACTCATCGTCCCGGACTGAATGAAACAATGATTGAGGCATATAGGTCCTGGTGGTCAGGACGGATTATCGAATTCGATAAGGGCATCTGCCAGGCTATGAATCGTCACCACGCCCAAGTAACATTCCCCGTCAACAACAAATAAGTAACTGGTATCGCTTCGTTCCATAATCGCCAATGCCTTAACGGCAGGAGAATCGGGAGTAATCGAGAGATGGGGCTCCTGAACATAGGTATCAGCCGGACTATCGAACAGATGCCTGGTCTCGGTGCCCATGTCTTGCATGTGGGACAACTCATCTCCCAGAACCATGGCCAGTTCCACCATGAACTCCGGAAGGCAGGAACGCTTGAGGATATTTTTTAACGTAACACGCCCGACGATACGGCCGCTATCGTCACAAAACGGGAGACTGGGAGTGTTGGCACGGGAACATTCCTCGAAAATTTCTCTGACTGTCGTTCCTGGCTTCGCGACCCTGGTGGGAATCAGCACCTGCTTTACGTTCATGGAAATTTACCTGTCGTCATTGTTTAGAGATACCGGAAATAGACGTAAAAACTAGCGATACCGATACTCAGCAACATCATTGGAAAAGCCATCAGCATGAAGGGCAGGAACCGGATGCGGTGACCCGCGCGCTCGGCGAAACCGGCCACGATAAGGTTGGCGCTTGCCCCGACGAGGGAGCCATTGCCTCCCAGGCATGCACCCAGCGCCAGCGACCACCACAGCGGCATGAGGGATTCGGCACCACCAAAAGGCGATGCCATGGATTTAATAACCGGGATCATGGTTGCCACGAACGGTATGTTATCGACAACCGCAGAGGCGACTGCTGAAATCCAAAGAATGGCAAGCGCAGTTACGGTAAGGTCGCCGTCGGTGTAGTTGATGACGAGATTCGCAAGAATTCGCAATACACCGGCCTCCTCGATCCCCTTGACCGCGATGAACAGGCCGATGAAGAAAAAAATGGTTATCCACTCGACGTTTCCGAAGGTCTTGTTTACTTCCTCTGACTGCTCCTCGGCATCGTTCTTCAAATTAGACAGGAGCAGCAACAGGGCTGCACCGAACATAGCGATCGTAGCAGGTTCAAGTCGAAGCGGGTGCGCCAGCACAAAACCCGAGATCACCAGCACAAGCACAAACATTGACTGCTTCAACAGTCTCACATCCGTTATCGCATCCTTTTCCTTGAATTTCATAATTCGCTCACGCGCGTCCGTGGTGGCTTGCATACTGCGCCCCCAGACCAGGTAAATAATTCCCATCGTGACAGCGAAGATAAAAGGAATGATGGGCGCGAGGTTGAGCAGAAAATCGTTGAACGACAGGCCAACGGCCGAGCCAATCATGATGTTAGGTGGATCACCGATCAGGGTAGCGGTGCCGCCAATATTCGACGCAAAAATCTCGGCAAATAGGAAAGGATACGGATTGATTTTGAGTTCATGGCAGATCAGGAGAGTAACCGGTGCAATCAACAGCACGGTTGTGACATTATCAAGCAGTGCGGAAAATATCGCTGTAACCAGCGAAAGCATGAACAATATACCCCAGGGGCTGGCGTTGACCTTCTTGGCCGACCAGACCGCAATAAACTGGAAGATACCGCTACCCCGGGTAATGGCGACGATTACCATCATTCCGGTCAGGAGCCCCAGTGTATTGAAATCGATACCCGAGATCGCGGTTTCCTGGTTCAGAACCCCGAGCGTTACCATCAGACCTGCACCTATCCCGGCTACGATCGCACGGTTAATTTTCTCGGAGACAATGAGTACGTAGGTTGCTACGAACAGTATCGATGAAACCCAGAGCGGGTCCCAGCCGAAGATCACCTGGGCCGCAAGTTCACTTTCACCGTGCATTGTTGACGCTTACGCAGCGACTTGTCGCATACTTTGCTGAGTATTTTTTCTTTTGATTACTCATCTTTCTCTGCGGATTCGTTCGCATCATTTTGGTTAATCAACCGTCCCATGATGATCCCTTCAAGAACATCCCAGGTAGATACCATCCCAACGAGCTTTTTGCTTTTACCTTTGACGACAATAACCGGCAGGCTTGTATCTTTACTTTCATCGAGTAAAGCCAAAAGCTCTGGAAAAGCTGTTTCCGGTGAACAGAAAAGCAGTTTCTTTTCCTTTTCCAGGAAATTTTCTACCGGCTGGTCAGCAATCTTATGCCAGCGATCTCCCATCTGGACAACTTCGTCCGGTAGAAAGTGGAGATTAGAAATACTGTGCTCTCCAAGGTTCAATGCTGCCTTGGGCAGCAACAGGTGACTCAATCGTCGCAGGCCAAACAATCCAATAAATGCGCCTGATTCATCCACGACCGGGAGATTGCGCACGTGATGTTCATGCATGAGGGACATGGCATGGGCGACTGTATCTGACGGCTTTATCGTGAACAAACCGGATGTCATGATGCTTTCTGTGGTCATGTCACAAAACTCAATCACTTAGAAGGATTCGAAAAGATGATACATTGGCTTGTTCGGTGATAGCAATAAATAGCGAAATAGCGCAGATGCCTTAAAGCACGATCGTCATGACGTCGCGTCACCTCGCGAAGATGTGAATACAACAGTACTGGTCATATAACTTCAACGATCCGATTGGTTTAAACGCGGGAACCTGGGCTTGGAACAAAGGTGACAGTTAACTTAAATCATAAGGCGAGTCGTGCACGCAGATCACTTTATTTCGGGAATCGCTAGACCATAACTCATACAAAAGTGAGCGTCTCA
>Ga0224508_10000645_pt1 | contig 33522 bp, 24 predicted proteins | sample SF_Jan12_sed_USG_4_FD_170157 | JGI IMG/M metagenome (GOLD analysis project Ga0224508, IMG submission 170157) | Sediment microbial communities from San Francisco Bay, California, United States - SF_Jan12_sed_USGS_21 | ecosystem: Environmental > Aquatic > Marine > Sediment | place: USA...
GACATGCCGGCGGCGAGCCACGCGGAGCTCGAGGGGTTCTTCGAGAGGTGGCAGACGGCGATGGAGGAGATCGGTCTCTTCACCGGCGTCGACCCGATTCCGAAGATGAGGAGCTTTCGTCAGCTCTTTCAGCGCGCGCGCATGGACCGCCGCGAGCTCGGACTGATCGAGGCCTCGGCGTGGGAGATCATCAACTTTGCCGAGCGCGAAAAGAAGCGGGCCCGCGATCGGGCCAAGGACGATCTGGCCGACCCGACCTGACCGGCCGGCGAGTCTCGCGCCACCTGCCCGGAACTATCTGCCGAGCTGGATCCGTTTCGTCAGCTTCGCGATCAGCTCCGCGTTCGTCTCCGTTGCTCGCATGAGCCCCATCACCTCCGACATCGCCTCGACCGGCGCGTAGCCCCCGAGCTCACGTCGCATGGCCTGCGACACGGACAGCGCTTCGTCATCGAGCAGAAGCTCCTCGCGCCGTGTGGCGCTCGCGTCGATGTCGATGGCCGGGTAGATCCGGCGGTCCGACAGCTCGCGACTCAGCACCAGCTCGCTGTTGCCGGTGCCCTTGAACTCCTCGAAGATGACCTGGTCGGCGCGCGACCCGGTGTCGATCAGGGCCGTGGCGATGATCGTCAGGGATCCGCCGCCCTTCGATGGGTCGATGTTTCTCGCGCTCCCGAAGAATCGCTTGGGCTTCTCGAGGGAAGTCGCGTCGATCCCGCCGGTCAGGGTCCGCCCGCTTCCCTCTTCGGTCGTGTTGTAGGCGCGCGCGAGACGTGTGATCGAGTCGAGGATCAGAACGACGTCCTGCCCGAGCTCGGCCGCCCGACGCGCTCTCTCGAGCGTGATCTCGGCGACCTGGACGTGTCGCTCGGCCGGGTGGTCGAAGCTCGATGCCACGACCTCGCCGAGCCCCGTCGATTCCATCTCCGTCACTTCCTCCGGCCGTTCATCGACCAGGAGGATGAAGATCTTCGCCTCGGGCATGTTCTTCGAGACGCCCTCGGCAATCGCCTGGAGGACCATGGTCTTACCGGCCTTCGCCGGCGACACGATCAAGGCTCGCTGACCGACCCCGAGCGGACAAATCAGATCGATGATCCGGTTCGTGTAGTCCGGCTGCCCTTGACGCTCGAGCCCGCATTCGAGGATGATCTGGCGGTTCGGATGGAGTGCGCTGAGCCGGCTGAACTTCGGTCGGTGCCCGATGTCTTCGGGTGGAAACCCGTTGACGGTGTGGAGGTGACGAAGAGGAGCGCTCTTGCCGGGGCGAGGCGGCGTGCCGGCCTGCCCGCAAATCTCGTCGCCGGACCGGAGGTCGAACTTCGCGACGACCTTCGGGCTCACGTATATGTCGTCGTCGCTGGGGGTGTACCCGGCCTCCTTGCGACGGACGAAGCCCGCACCGTTCCCGAGACGCTCGAGTACCCCGAGAAACTCGTCGAGCGGACGATCGGGATCGGGCGTCATCTTTACTTCCTGACCCCCACCGCCACCGCCACCGCCGCGCCTGCCCTTTCCGCGGCGTCGCCGAGAGCGGTTCTTCTTCTGTCCGCCTCCCTGCCCCTGAGCCTGGCCGCCCTGCCGGTTTCCGCCCTGGCGGTTACCGCCGCTCGATCCCTGTCCGCGGCCGCGGCCGCCTCGACGTCGTTGGCCGGACCCTCCGCTTTTTCCACCGCCGGAGTCTCCCGACCCCGACCCACGGTTCTGGTCGCCGGAGCCGCGCGATTCTTCGTTCGTCACGTCTTTCTTCTCTCGTACTCAAAGAGGAAACATGCCCGGCCTTCCACGCGGAACTGATCACTGCCGGGAAGTGCTGGGCTCCTCACGGCGGGGGTTCGTGTCGAAAAAGCTCGACGCGAACTTCGTCACGCTCGAAGAGGTCGGCTCCGGACGCCAGGACACGTGTAGGTACTGGGGGGAGTCGCCCGAGCGACAGACAAAAGCCGCAAGGCACTTTGAGTATGGGGCTCCGACGCGCCGTTCGCCAGCGAATTGTAACAACGGGCGATAGCGAGCATTCGGCTCGGCTCGGCTCCAAACGTTTCCCCGAGCCGATCAAGACGTATATTCCCGCGTCCTTTTCCGGAGGCCGCGACGGTCGCGGTCCCCGTCCCGAGGAGTACGTCGAACGATGGAGTTGCAGTCATGAAGCGATACGGTTCAGCCGGGCTTGCCGGCGTTTTCACACTCGTGCTCGTCGCCTGCGGTGGCGGCGATGCGGGCTCGGACTCCGGCGCCAGCAGCGCGGCTCCCGCGCCTGCCCCGGCCGCTGCGCCAGCAGCACCACCCGCAGCGGCGCCGGCAGCGGCACCGGCTGAGGATGCCCCGATTGGCGAGCTTCCGGATGGCGTGACGATGGCTATGGTCACCGAGGGCGAGACGCTCTTTGCCAGCACCGGCCTCTGCTTCTCGTGCCACGGACCGACAGGTGAGGGCGTGCCGCAGCTCGGCCCGAACCTCACGGACAGCGAGTGGCTGAACACGGACGGGACGTATGACGGGATCGTCGGCGTGGTCACCGACGGCGTGGCCGAGCCGAAGGAAGCCGTCGCCCCGATGCTGGCGCGTGGTGGCTCCGCCATGAGCGATGATCAGGTCCGCGCGGTCGCGGCCTACGTGTATACGCTCAGTCACTGAGACGCGGCTTGAAGACGGCGACACGGCTGGCTGCGCTGGCCGTCGTCGCTGCGTGCGGGGAAACGGGTGACGCGGGGGACTCCGTCTCGGATGGAGCCCCCGCGACGCCATCTGCTTCAGCTTCCCCCGGCCGCTCTGTCTCCTCCTGGTTGAGCTTCGACGACGACCGGAGGACGGCATCCCTCTCCCTCGTGGCGGGTGACGGGAGTGAGAACGACGGCTGGAACTACAATGGCCACGCCCACGGGTCGGTGACCGTCGTCGTTCCGGAAGGATTCGAGGTCACGATCGACTTCACGAACAAGGATCCGGCCAACCACCACAGTGTCGCCGTCCTGGAGGCCTCCGACGCGTTTCCGGTGAGCTTCGACGGAGTCGACCCCGTCTTCGAGGGCGCGGCGACATCGGGGGCGACCTCGTCCACGGAGTCGACAGCCCTCGACGAGTCCGAGACGATCGGCTTCCTCGCGGACCGCGCCGGGTCGTATGCGTTCGTCTGCCTCGTCCCCGCACACGCCGCGACCGGGATGTGGATCGGATTCGAAGTCGCGAGCGACGGCGGAGTCGAGATCCGGCGAGGATCGGGAGGGGGTGACTAGGTGGAGCTGTTGCGCCGTGCCCTGCTCTGGGCCTCCACCAACCCCACGATGGCTCACTCGCTACCGCGCCGGACGTTCGTCCGGCGGGCCGTGCGCCGGTTCATGCCCGGCGAGAAGCTGGGGGACGCGCTGCGCGAGGCCGGGACGCTGGACGGACGTGGCATCTCGACGATCGTCACGATGCTCGGCGAGAACCTCGAGACTGCCGAACAAACGCACGCTATCGTCGACGAGTACGTGGGGGCGATGGAGGTCGCGGAGCAGCGCGGGCTGGATCTCGAGATCTCGATCAAGCCGACGCACCTCGGACTCGATCAGGACCCCGCCCTCGTGCTCGAGAACGCGGCGCGGCTGGCCGCGCGGGCGGAAGGTCATGGCACTCTGTGGATCGACATGGAGGGATCGGCCTACGTCGAGCCGACTCTCGATCTCTATCGCCAGCTGAAGAGGCGACACGCCAACGTGGGCCTGTGTCTCCAGTCGTATCTGCGGAGAACGCCCGCCGATCTCGAGGAGCTCCTGGACCTCGCGCCCCGGATTCGACTCGTGAAGGGGGCCTACGCCGAGCCCGCCGAGATCGCGTTCCCGGACAAGTCGGACGTGGACGCGAAGTTCCGCGAGCTCGCGGACACGCTGCTTCAGCACTTCGCTTCGGGAGGGGACGGGTTCGTCGGGTTCGGCACGCACGATCCCGCGCTCATCGACTGGCTCGCGGCGCGAACGGATGAGCTCGGGACGGCCCGCGAACGGATCGAGTTCGAGATGCTCTACGGGATCGGCGTTCGTGACCAGGACCGGCTCGTGGCCGCCGGCCGACCGCTACGCGTTCTGATCAGCTACGGGAGCGCGTGGTTCCCGTGGTATATGCGGAGACTGGCCGAGCGACCGGCGAACATCTGGTTCGTTGTTCGGAGCGTGGTGCGGTGAGCCCGCGCCTGGAGCGATCGGCCCGGATGCGGTCGGGGGCGCGGACGGATCGGTGGAGCCGAACCGCGGGGTTCACCCGCGGACCGGCTCCTGCCGCCAGCGGTGATCAGTCGCGGCTGTCGCGCACCACGAAGGTGACCTTGGCGTTCAGCCGGTACTTCGTGATCGTGTCGCCCTCGACCTCGGCCTGCATACCATCGACCCAGAGGTGCTTGATGTTCCGTACGGTCTCGGACGCTTCCTCGACGGCCCTGCGGGCGGCGTCTTCCCAACCCGTCTCTGACTCGGCGAGGATCTCGATGACTTTTGCGACTGCCATTTCTGCCTCCAGTGGTGTTGTTTCAGACGAACTGCTTGTGCATCGACGTCGGCCGGATCGAAGATCCGGGGCGGCCAAAGTAGCGAGAGTCGCGTGAGCGCGCCTCGGGGTGCCGGCGGGGTCTTCGCCGACGGGCTGCTGGACGGCCGAACGGCGTTCATCACCGGCGGGGGCAGCGGGATCGGGTACGGGATCTCTTCCTGTCTGGCTTCGGCCGGCGCGAACCTGTCGATCTTCAGCCGGAGCGAGGAGCGGCTGACCGGAGCGGCCGAGAGGCTGTCGGCTGAGTACGGGGTGGATGTCCACACGCACGCCGGAGACGTGCGCGATGCCGCCGCTGTCCAGGACGCCATGAACGGTGCGCGCGACCGGTTCGGCGGAGTCGACATCCTGGTGAACAACGCGGCGGGGAACTTCTACGCGCCGACCGAAACCCTGTCGGCCAACGCGTGGCGCGCGGTCATCGAGATCGATCTGTACGGGACGTTCTACGCCTGCCAGGCGGCGTTCCCGATCATGTCCGCACAGGGGTTCGGGCGCATCGTCTCGACATCGATGACGCTTCATTACCGAGGCTGGCCGCTCATGGCACACGCGACCGCGGCAAAGGCCGGAGTGGACGCGCTCACCAGGACCCTGGCGCTCGAGTGGGCACGGCACGGGATCAACGTGAACGCCGTGGCTCCCGGGCCGATCCCGACCGAAGGAGTGAAAAAGGCGTTCGAGGCCCCGACCAGTGGCACCCAGGACATGTTCGGCGAGCGCGCGATGGAGGCGTTCGCGACGCGGTTCATTCCGGTCGGACGGGTGGGCGAGCCCGCCGACATCGGGAACATGGTGACCTTCCTTGCTTCGCCGGCAGGCGACTGGATCAGCGGTCAGATCTTCGTGGTCGACGGCGGTGAATCGCTGGCGAGTCCGCGAGCGATCCCCGAGCCGGGGTCTCAGACCGAGGCCGAATAGGGCAGGAGGGCCCTTTCACGCCGGGCGATCAGCTGGTCGCCCTCCAGGGTGAGCGGAGCCGTGAACCGCTCGCCCCCCTCGGCGTCTCCGAAAACGCGGATCCGCAGGTAGTCGCCCGTCAACGCGCTCGCGCCGGCGGACGTGTCGGGATCGGCCGTCTGCTCCACGACGATGTCGGCGGTCGTGCCCGCCCGCGCGGCCCGGTAGGCGATCCCCTTCTCCACTCCGATCTCTCGAAGCTCCCTCGATCGGGCGGCCGCCACATCGCCGGGCACCCGATCCGGCAACGAAGCCGCCACCGTCCGGTCGCGCACCGAATACGGAAAGACGTGCAGATACGTGAATGGGAGCTCTTCGACGAGGGCCCTGGTCTCGGCATGGTGCGCGTCGGTCTCACCGGGGAATCCGACGATGATGTCGGCACCGAGGCCGAGCGGGTCGACCAGCCCCGCGATCTCGAGCACACGCGCGCGATATGCCTCTCGGGTGTGCCAGCGTCGCATGAGGCGGAGCACTTCCTCCGACCCGCTCTGCATCGGGACGTGAAGATGTCGGGCCAGCTGACCGCCGGAGTCCCGGAGGAGACCCACGAGCCGGTCGTCGATCTCCGTGGCCTCGATCGAGGAGAGACGGATCCTCGCATCGACTTCGCCCAGCAGGCGGGTGCAGAGATCGGAGAGGGTGATCCGTGGCTCGAGATCCAGCCCGTAGTGCCCGATATGGATCCCGGTAATCACGAGCTCCGGATGATGGCGCGCCAGCGCCTTCGCTTCCTCGATCACCTCGTCCGGCGGCCGTGAGATGGAGTCCCCGCGGGCCACACGTGTCGCACAGAACGAGCACTTCCGGTCGCAGCCATCCTGGACCTTCAGCCAGCCGCGCGTGCCGCGCACGTTACGAGCGAGCGGGCCCGGCGTGGCACTGGACTCCGCCTCGACGCCGAACTCCGAGAGAGCGCCCGCGACCAGAAGCGGGTCCTGACCCGCGACCACCCCGTCGGTCTCGGGCATATCCAGGTAGTCGGCCTCGCGCAGGGCCGTCGAACAGCCGGCGACGACGATCCGCAGATCCGGCCGCTCGCGTCGAAGCCGCCGGATCAACCGGCGGGCGTTGGCGTCCGCCTGGTTCGTGACTGTGCAGGTGTTGATGACCGCGACCTCGGCGTCGTCCGGGACGAACGCCGTCGCGGCGCCGCGGCTCTCGAGTTCCTGCCGCATGCGTTCGGTGTCGTACTGGTTGGCCTTGCACCCGAAGGTGTGGTACCAGACGCGGGGGGTGTCGCTCACGGGGTCCGTTACGCGTTCTCAGTTGAACCCGTCCATGCGAGGCAACGATCGCCGCAGGATCGGGGTTACAGAGTATCGGGAGTCCGGGTGGACTCCACAAACGTGTTACGTATCTTGACGAGGCCATGGCGGCGACTGAAGCCGTCGGCCCTTGAAGCGATGGAGGATTGGCGGAAATGATGGACAGGACACTCAAGAGGTTCGCTTACGCGGCCATGGTGGCGGCTGTGCTGCTGCCGATCGCGGCGTGTTCGTCGGACGCTCCCATGGGGCCGACGTTCCAGAACCCATCGACGATTCGCGTGGCGAACAACCTTCTCGGGCCGGTCCTGTTCTTCAGGGTCCGCGCTTGCGGTACGACGGATTGGGGCCAGGATCTTCTGCCCACGGATCCGATCGAGGGTACGATTCAGCCGGGCGAGTCCAAGGACTTCACGGTCGAGGCCGGCTGCTACGACCTCCAGGCACAGCACCTCGAGACGACGGACCCCGGTCCGCTCATCACGAAGGAGACGTTCGACCAGAACGCGTCGACCGTCGCGATCCTCAACTGGACGCTGGAGGAGACGCCCGGCGGGCCCAGCTGATCGCCGGCTCGGCGGCACGCGCGATCTGAAGGGGTACCGGAGGCGGCGGGGGTCTACTCGATCTCCGCCGCTTTCGTCGTCTCGGCCATCAGGGCCGGCAGGAAGACGAGCGTCGCCACCAGCACACACGTCATCCCGAGGCTGAGCAAACTGCCCATGCTCGCCATCCCGACGTGTACCGCGAACGCGAGATTTCCGAAGCTTGCCATCGTCGTCAGGGTGGCGAAGAGCACGGCGCGAGAGGTCGACGCGTTCATCGGATCCCGTCTGTCGTGACGGCCGACGCGGGCCTGATGGACCATGTGGATTCCGTTGTCGACCCCGACGCCGAGCAATAGCGGCAGGGCGATCACGTTGGCGAAGTTGAACGGCATCCCGAGCCATCCCGTGAGACCGGCAGTCCAGAGCCCGGCGACGAGCAGCGGTCCGGCTACGTACACCACGACGCGCAGGTTCCGCTGGAGCAGAAGCAGCAACACCACCGTGACGAGGCCGGCAGTTCCGAGCGCCGCCCGAAACGCCCCGACGGCCACCCTACCGGTTTCGAGCTCGCCGACGGCGCTCCCCGTCGCGTCGGGCACGACCTCTCGGACGCCATCCACGAACTCGCGCAGGGGCTCGTTGTCGATCAGGACGACCGCGGGCACTATCTCGACGCGGTAGCGCCCATTGGCCCCGATCCACCGGTGTCGCAGCTCGGCGGGCAGATCGCCGACGGCGACCGGTCCCGCGAGCTCCGCCTGCCGTAGCTGGGCGATCCGCCCCGTGAGCCCGCCCAGGAGCGCCCGCTCGAGCGCGGCCACCTGGCGGGAACGCTCCTGCTCGGGCCACTCGCCGACACGGCGCTCCCATGCCCTGAGGACGAAGTGGAGCTGCCGGGCCATGTCCGAGACCTCTGACGACCCCATCCACCTGCCGGCCGTGAGCACATCCGCCAGCCGGTTGACCGGTGTCGACCAGGACGTGTCCGCGCTGGCCCCCTCCCCTGCCGGCGGGAGACGCCCGTCCGCCGTCAACGCGGAGGTGATCCGTCCGAGCACGGGGAGCTTCGCCTCCTGGTCCGAGGGTACGAAGTCGAACACGCTCCGGGTCCCCTCCGCCTCGGCAAGGACGGACACATCCGTACGCACTTGCTCCACGGAAGGGCGATCGAGACGCAGTGCGGAGAGGGAGAGCGGTTTCGCGAGCGGGTCCGCCAGCAGCTCCCGATACGCGACCACGGACTCGCTCGCCGGATCGCGGAGGTTCAGGGGGTTGTGGTCGAACCGCGCTCGGGGGAGTCCGGCCATCGCGAACAACGTCATGCCGCCCACCAGCACGAGAATCGGCCGCCGCCAGCGGTGGATGAGCTTTCCGATCACCGGCAGGCCGCCCGCGGGCACCGGAGACCCGCCACGAACCGGAAATACGGACAGGAACGCGGGCAGGATGGTGACGGTGGCCACGAAGCTCACGAACATCCCGGTGCCGCCGATCACCCCGAGCTCGGAGACCCCGGTGAAGTCGGTTGGAACGAACGCGTAGAAGCAGCCGGCGGTCGTCAACGCGGAGATTCCGAGGGACGGCCCGACTTGCGAGACGGCGGAATCGACCGCGGCCGCCTGATCGTGACCCGCCCGAAGTCGGGACGTGTACCGGAGAATCAGGTGGATGGCGTAGTCGATCCCGAGGCCGATGTACAGCACCGTGAACGCGACCGAGATCAGGTTCAGCTGACCCACGAGGACCGCCGCGGCGAAGGCGGTCGTCACCAGTCCGACCCCGAGGGTGACGAGCGCGGCCGCGATCAGGCGAGCCGATCGCAGCGCCAGATACAGGATCAACGAGACGAGAGCCAAGGCCAGGAATCCGGACGTCGCCACGCCGTCGATGGCGTCGACGATCTCCTCCGACTCGATCGCGACCTTTCCCGTGAGACGGATGCGCACACCGTTTCGCTCGACCAGCCGCAGACCTCGCGCGGCCTCGCGAATCCGCGAGATCGCCAATCGGCCTGGCACCTGATTCTCGAACTCGAGCCGTGGGCGCACCGTGAGGGTCCGCCGGCGGTCCTGGAGGCTGGGCATTCGACCCTGTACGATCGCGCTCCACGGGACGTGCGCCTGACGACCTTCCGACGCCGCATAGGTCGTGGCCGTGAACAGTCCCAGGATCGGGGCGAGCGCGTTTGCATCGGCCGAATCGCTCCCGGCCGAGTCCCGTAAAGCCCGCTGGAGCGCGGTCGCGAGCCCATCGAGCGTGGGATCGGCCTCGAGATCCAGGAGAAGCGGAGCCGAAGACTCGAGCCGGTCGGCCAGTGCCGAGAGCGAGTCCGGGGCCAGATACATGAGACCGTGACGATCCCAGTACTCTCCGACGCCGGGGGAGTGCACCTCCGCGAATACCGCGGTGTCCGCTCGCAGTGCTCCGGCGAGTCTTCGGGCGGCGTCCTCGGCGAGCCAGGGGGTCTCACCGGTCAGGACCACGACGATTTCCTGCTCGTTGCCGGGGAACGCTGCCTCGTACGCCGCCTGGATCCGGCGGTACTCGAGGTCGTCGGAGACCATGCTCGAGGTGTCCGTGTTCACCCGCAGGGTGCGGGCCGCATGCCAACCGAGGAGCCCCGTGACGAAGGGGGTCACGAGCATGATAAGGCGGGCGTGTCGGCGCACCGACCGCGACCAGCCCAGGAGCCAGCGTTCGACCCGATCCGTGGGCCCTTCGTTCACCCTCCGCCTTCCCCCTCGACGCGCTCCTCAGGGGCCGGTGTCGTCGGAGTCACGCCGCCTGTTCCCGCGTTGACGTCCACGTTACCGGCCGCACACATTCGGATTCTAACAGGTTGGAACGCGCCGACCAGCAGGCGTGTCTCGAACCGGCAATCATCTTGCATGCCGCGGATCGTCGGAACGGCCCTTTGTGGCCTTTCCATGGTGGCTGGCTAGCGATCGAACGTATCTGCACGAATCAAGGGTGAGGGACTCATGAACCACCAGCTCGTCGAAATCGCACAGGCGATGGGAGCCAGAGGAAAAGGGATTCTCGCGGCCGATGAGAGCACCGGGACCATCGCGAAGCGACTGGACAGCATCGGCGTGGAGTCAACGGAAGAGAAGCGGCGTGACTACCGCGAGATGCTGTTCCGGACCTCTGATGCGTTGCAGGAGCACATCTCTGGCGTGATCCTCTTTGAGGAGACGCTCCGACAGTCCGCCGCCGACGGCACTCCGCTCGTGCAGCTGATCTCGGATGCGGGCTCGATCCCGGGCATCAAGATCGACAAAGGTGCGAAGGATCTGGCGGGCGCCCCCGGCGAGAAAGTCACCGAGGGTCTCGACGGCCTCCGGGAGCGGCTCGCCGAGTACTACGACCTCGGCGCCCGATTCACGAAGTGGCGGGCAGTCATCGACATCGGGCGCGGCGGCGAACCCGGCATGCCGAGCTGGTACTGCATCCTCGCCAACGCCCACGCGCTGGCCCGAATGGCGGCCCTTAGCCAGGAGCAGGGGCTCGTCCCGATCGTCGAACCCGAAGTCCTCATGGACGGCGACCACGATATCGACCGCTGTTTCGAGGTGACCGAGGCCACTCTCAAGGCGACGTACAGGGCGCTCTCCGAACAGCAGGTATTGCTCGAGGGCTCCGTGCTGAAGCCCAACATGGTCCTGTCGGGCAAGCTCTGCGGCACTCAGGCCGGGGTCGAGGAGGTCGCGGAGAAGACCGTGAAGTGTCTCAAGCGCGGCGTGCCGGCTGCGGTTCCGACCGTCGTCTTTCTCTCGGGGGGCCAGTCGGACGTCGAGGCGACCGCGCACCTGAACGCGATGAACGCCGGATACGAGATGCCCTGGAACCTCAGTTTCTCCTACGGCCGTGCCCTCCAGGCCGCGCCGCTTCAAGCATGGGGCGGAAGTCTGGACAACAACCCGAGCGCCCAGTCGGCGTTCCGACACCGCGCCCGGATGAACGGACTCGCGACCCTCGGAGAATGGTCGATGGATCTCGAACAGGCCGCCCCCTGACGAGAACCCCGTCCAGCTACCCGGCCGCCGGCCGGGCTTCAGCGGAGTGAGGCTTTACGGCCCGCCTTCCGTATCGAAGGCGGGCCGTTCTGTCTCGTAAACGCAGCCGGCGTCGAGACAGGGTGTCAGGGGCGGAGCCGGCGCATCGTCGCCGCGAACACCGCCCGCGTCTCCTCCTCGTGAGCCACCACTCCGTGCTCGACCATCCGGTCCCCCTTCACATACACGGCCGCGATGTCACGCGCGTCTCCCCCTACGAGCCACGCGTCGATCGCGGTTTCGGGGCGGTGGCCGGCGAGCGCGGCGGCCTCCCCGTTCAGGACGATGATGTCGGCGCGACCGCCGATCTCGAGACGGCCTACGGGTCGCCCCGAGGCTCGGGCACCGCCCTCGGCGGTGCGGCTCCAGAGCGCCGCCCCGACCCCGGTAGCGTCGCCGAGACGGGCACGCATCCGGTCGCGGAGCCGCTGTCCGTATTCCAGGACGCGGAGCTCCTCGATCGCCGAGATCCGAACGTTGGAGTCCGTCCCGATCGCCGCCACACCGCCTCCCTCGAGATGCTCGCGAGCCTCGAAGATGCCGTCCCCGAGGTACGCCTCGGTGAGCGGGCAAAGGACGACTCCGGCACCCGACTCGCGGATCGAGACGCGCTCGCCGGGGGTCGCGTGGGTGGCGTGAACGAGATTCCATCGCGGGCCGGCCTCGACGTGGTCGAACAGGAGCTCGATCGGCGTTCTCCCGAACCGCTGGCCGCACTCCTCCACCTCCGTGGCTTGCTCGCTGACGTGGATGTGGAGGGGCGCCTCGGGGCCGAGCAGCCCGCTCGCCCCCTCCACGAGCTCGGCGAGGTCCGCGGCGGGGACCGCCCTCAGCGAATGGGGTGCCACCCCACCGACCGCTTCACCCAGGCGCGCGACCGCCGCGAGGAACTCCTCCGGCGACTCGTGGACGAAGCGGTGCTGCTCCGCCTCCGCCGGCGCAGCGTCGAAGCCTGACGTGCGGTAGTAGACCGGGAGCAGCGTGAGCGGCAAGCCGACGGCGTCCGCGGCGCGCAAGACGGCGTCCGTCATCTCGGGCCCGCGCGACCCGTCCACGCCGTGCAGGAGATAGTGGAACTCCACGAGGTGCGTGAAACCGCCCGCCAGCATCTCGGTGAACGCCATCCGGGCCACCGAGTACGCGTCCTCGGGCTGGAGGGAGTTGGCGAGGCGGTACATCTCCTCGCGCCAGCTCCAGAAGGAGTCGTTTCCGAGAGCGGCTTCGCCCCGTCCCGTCAGGGCCCGCTGGAACGCGTGGGAGTGGGCGTTCGGCATTCCGGGGAGGGCCAGGAATCCATCCCACGGGGGATCGGCCGGGGCAACCCCCGTAATCACGCCGTCGGCGTCGAAGGAGACCGCGCGACCGTGCTCGATCCCCGTCGGAGTCAGCACCGCCTCGAAGCGAAGGGTTCTCGTCATGGCGCTACGGTGCGCAGCGAGCCGGACCCGCGAAACCCCTTGCCGCCCGCGGGCGTTCCAGTTCGAGCTCCCCGGGGCGATCGCAGAGGGCCGCGACTAAGGCGACGGCGTCCGCCTGGACGGAGCCGTCGGCCCCTCAGTTCATTCGGGAGAGCTCTCCCCCCAGGGCCGCCGCGCTCGGCACCCGGTCATTCGGGTTCTTGGCGAGCAGGCGGTGGATCAGGGCGCAAACGGCGTCGGGCGTACCTTCGGCCAACTCGCCGAGCGGCGGCGGCTCTTCCCCCAGGACCTTCGCGATCAGCGTGATCGCCGATCCTCCGTCCAGCGGGGGACGCCCGGACAGGCACTCGTACAGGACGACCCCGACCGAATAGAGGTCGCTGCGTTCATCGATGTGCTCGCCGATCAGCTGTTCAGGTGACATGTAGGCGGGCGTCCCGACGAGGGCGCCGGCCTGTGTCAGCGTCGAGGACCGCTCGGACAGACATGCGACCCCGAAGTCCATCACCTTGAGCACGCCCTCCTCGTCGAGGAGGAGATTTTGCGGCTTGATGTCGCGGTGGACGACTCCCTGCGCATGCGCGATGGCGAGCGATTCGGCCAGCTGGGCGGCGACGGCGAGGACCGCTGAGACCCCCAGCTTTCCACGGCTGTCGATCAGGTCTCTGAGCGTCAGTCCTTCCACGAACTCCATCGTCAGGAACCGTACTCCATCCGCCTCGCCGAAATCGTGGGTGCGCACGACGTTCGGGTGGGAGATCCGACGGGCCAGCTTGATCTCCGTCTTGAACCGCTCGAGCGACTCCGCGTCCGCGATGAACTCCGGCCGGAGCATCTTGATCGCGACGTCTTCCTCGAGCTCGAGATCGCGAGCCCGGTATACCGCACCCATGCCGCCGTGCCCCAGCAATCCGGCGATCTCGTACCGTTCGGCAAAGGTCTCCCCCGCCTGGAGCTGTCCGCCCTCGAAGGGCTCGGCGACCGTACCGGCGCCGCGTGCCGCGTCGATCTCCTGTCGCAGCTCGCGAACGCGGGTTCGGAGTCGCGTCTCGCGTGCCCGGACCTCGCCGGCCATCGAATCGAAGACCCTCGCCAGCCGTCCGAGCGCGTCCGCCCGGTGTCCCACCTCCGTCAGCGAGCCCCGATCGTAGGCCCCTGCCTCGACGGAGGCCGCCGCCTCGATCACCCGGTCGACCTGCCGGAGGTAGTCGACTTCCTGATCGCGAAAGCGCTTCTTTTCGAGGGACGCGTCGATCCGCGCCCGCAGGAGGACGGGGTCGAACGGCTTCGGCAGATAGTCCTCCGCACCGTTCTCGATGCACCGCACTATGCTCCGGATATCGTCGAGGGCGGAGATCATGATCACCGGGATATCGCGTGTCGACGGGTCGCCCTTCAGCCGGTCGAGCGTCTCGTATCCGTCCATCTCGGGCATCATCACGTCGAGCAGCACGAGGTCGTAGGGCGACTCGGCCACTCGTTCGAGCGCTTCGACACCGTTTACGGCGCACTCCGGTGCGTGCCCTTCCCGCTCCAGTCGGCGTCGCAGGACTTCCCGGTTGTTCTCGTCGTCGTCGACCACCAGGATCCGCGCTCGACCATTCTCCGCCGATCGGTCCGCGTCCGTAGCCTGTCGGGACGACTCCCGCTCGGCGGTCGCGATGCCCGGCGGCGCGAGCTTCTCCGCCGCCTCCCGGATACGCTCGAGATCTCCGGTGAACCCCTCGTCGGCGGCCACGTCGGGCATGCCTCTCAGGGCCTCGACCGACGCGAGCACGCGCTCTCGTGGGGATTGGAACGCCGCGTACAGGGCGCGAACGTCCTCGTCGGACGGCTCGGAGAGCGTCGGCGGCAAGGCGGTGTTGATCTCCTTCAGGATGTCGCCCGCCGCGCCGATGATCGCCTCGATCTGCCCCCGACGGGCGGCGTGGGCCTCTCCCTCGGAGTCTTCCAGCAGCATCTCCGCGAACCCGACGATGTGGTTGATGGGCGTGCGAAGCTCGTGACGCAGCTGCTTGGCGGCCTCGGGGACGCCGGACTCCGGGGAGTAGGAGCTCATGACCCGTCTGGCAGGAGGGCTTCGATCTTGGAGAGCAGCCGCTTGAGCTCGATCGGCTTGGTGTCGTAGTCGTCGCACCCCGCCTCGAGCGCCTTCTCACGGTCTCCGGCCATCGCGTGCGCCGTCAGGGCGATGATCGGGAGCGACTCCGTGTCCGGATTGGCCCTGAGCTGACGCGTGGCCTCCCACCCATCGATCTCGGGCAGGCTCATGTCCATCAGTACAAGGTCGTACTCGCCCGTCGACGCCTGCTCGACGCCCTCTCGTCCATCGACGGCGATCGCGACCTCGAAGCCACGGCGGGTCAGTCGCCGTGACAGCATGTCGCGGTTCATCTCGTTGTCCTCGACCAGGAGAATCCTCGGCATCAGTCGGTCTCCGTCATCGGCGAATCACTCTCCCCGCTTTGTGTACCGTTGGCGGGCAGGAGGAGGGTGAACGCGGATCCGACCCCCAGCTCGCTCTCCACTCTTACGTCCCCGCCCATCATCCGACAGAACCGCTTCGTGATCGCCAGACCGAGACCCGTCCCGCCGTACTTGCTGGAAGTGGCCGCTTCGGCCTGCGAAAAGGCCTCGAACACGCGTTCCAACTGCTCCGGAGACATCCCGATCCCCGTGTCCGTCACCTTGAACTCGATTGTCTCCGTGTCTCCCTCTCCCGCGCGGGACACGGCGAGCCCGATCGTGCCGGCTTCCGTGAACTTGCTCGCGTTCGACAGGAGGTTGAGAAGCATCTGCCTGACCTTCGTCAGGTCACCGTTCATCTGCCCCGGCTCACCCTCGTACCGGAGATCGAAGTCGTTCTGGTTCTTCTCGATCAGCGGCCGCGCGGTGGTCAGCACGTCGTCGATCATCTCGGCGACCTCGAACGTCTCGTAGAACATCTCCATCCGCCCCGACTCGATCTTCGAGAGATCCAGCACGTCGTTGATGAGCGACAACAGGTGCTTCCCGGCGGTGTGGATCTTCTCGAGATCGGCCGTGAGGTCGCCCTGGCCGAGATCCTCCATCTCCTCCTGTACAAGCTCGCTGTAGCCGATGATCGCGTTCAGTGGCGTGCGCAGCTCGTGGCTCATGCTCGCGAGGAAGCGACTCTTGGCGCTGTTCGCGGCCTCGGCCTCGCGCCTTGCTTCCAGAAGCTCCGTGATGTCGTGATAGATGCCCATCAGCCCGACGCGCTCGCCCTCCACGAGGACGGGGACGCCGAGGACCTCGACGTCGACCGTGGAGCCGTCCTTCCTGTTGCGGCGTCCCATACCGTGAATGGGGCGATCGAGCGCTTCCGTGGTGTAGCCGATCGCCTCGGAACGGGTCTCTTCGGTCGTGATCAGCGTGTCGAGCTTCCGGCCCACCGCCTCCTCTGTGCTGTAACCGAACAGCGTCTCGAACGCCGGGTTGCAGGAGACGATCTCGTGCTCGGCGTCCAGCGTCACGATGGCGACGGGGCTGTTCGAGACCAGCGTCTCGAAGTACTCCCGCTGGTTCTGAGCCGCCGTGTAGAGCCGCGCGTTCTCGATCGCGATCGCGGCCTGCGGAGCGAAGAGGTTGAGGAGCCGGAGATCTTCCTCGTCGAACACGTGGTCGGGGTCGGCATGCACGGTGGCGATCGCGCCGACGAGCCGTCGCCCGATCATGAGCGGCGCGGCCATGACCGAGTGAACGAGAACGTCCTCGTACTGCACCGACTTCCCGAGCCACTCGTGATAGGAGGGAATGATGAGCGGCTCGTTCGTCTCTGCGACGTGTCCCATCGCCCCTTCGCCGAGCGCGATGTGCACCCCGATCGAGTCCACGCCCACCTTCTCGCTCGCCACGATCACGAGCTCCTGAGCATCTTCGTCCCAGATGGCGACCTCGCCGCCCGTCACGCCGATGAGCGTGACCGCACGGGCGAGGACAGCCTGGAGGACTCGCTCGAGCTCCAGCTCGGAAGACAGATCGCTCATCGTGTCGAGAAGGGCCCGGTGTTCCTCGACCCGCTCGCGCTCCTGCTCGAGTAGCCGCGCGCGGCCGATCGCGATCCCGGCCTGATTCACCGCTGCCGTGAGGATCTCGAAGTCGTCCGGGCCGAACGCGGCGGGCTCGGAGCTCTCGACCACCAACACGCCGATCGTCATGCCGTTGACCCTCAGGGGCACGTCGATCTCCGACCCGCTCGCCAGGCTCGGCAGGTACCCCGACTCCCCGCGGACGTCTGCGGTGTAGTGGAGCTCGCCGTCCTCGATCGCTCTGGAGCTCAGGCCTTCGCCGGCCGGGATGCGCCACTGGTCGGGAGCGTCCGGCCAGCCGATACTCGCCTGCAGCACCCGGTCGCCGGTGTCCTCGTCGACCACGAACGCACCGAGGAAGCTGTAGCCGATCGCCTCGTCCTGAAGCCCGTGGACGAGCGAGCGATAGACCGCGGCTTCGTCCCGCGCCGCCGCGATCTCGGTCGTAAGCCGGAGCAGCGCGCCCTGACGCCGGGCGGCGTCGTTGCCGTTCACGACCCCAGCTCCCGGGACCCCGGGCAGTGGCGACTCATGACCCGACCCGCGTCGCGACCACCTGCCGTACCTCGGCGAGCAGCTCTTCCACGGCAAAGGCCCGCTTCTCGAACACCTGCTCCACGCCGCCGTTCAGCCGCCGGCGGTCTTCGACGGTGAGCTCCTTCGCCGTGATCACGATCACCGGAACGTCATGCATCTCCGGCCGCGCACGGAGCTCATCCAGGAAATCGAACCCGTCCATCTCCGGCATCATGAGATCGAGCAGGATCAGGCCGGGAGTGGTCTCCTGGAGGACCTCGAGGGCCGCCCGACCGTTTTCCGACTCGAGCACGTCGACGTTCTCGCCCTCCAGGGTGCGACGGATGAGGTGACGCGTGGTCGCGTCGTCCTCGACGATGAGGACGGAGGAGCGCTCCTCCCCGAGGTGTCGGCGAAGGACCTCGACCAGACGGCCTCTGTCGATCGGCTTCGACAGGAATTCGGACGCGCCGAGCGAGTAGCCGAGGTTCCGGTCATCGATGATGGTCACCATCACGACCGGGATGTCCGACAGCTCTGGATCTGCCTTGAGCGCGGTCAGCACCGCCCACCCATCCATGCCCGGCATCAGCACGTCCAGCGTGATCGCCGCCGGCTTCTCACTTCGCGCGAGCTCCAGCCCTTCCTCGCCCGTCTCGGCCTGAAGCACACGGAGGTTTTCCTTTCGGAGCGTGCGGCTGATCAGGTCCCGAACCGCGGGGTCGTCGTCGATCACCAGAACGGTCGCTCCGTCGGCGACCGGGAGATCGACCCTCTCCGCCGCTTCCGCCGACGACTCGTCGACCGGGCTCGGGTCTTCGGACGCGATGCCTTCGACCGATATCGCCCTTGGAAGTCTGACGGTGAACACGGACCCCTCGCCGGGCGTGCTCGACACCTCGACATCGCCACCCATCATCCGGCAGAACTCGCGGCTGATCGCGAGTCCGAGCCCGGTGCCGCCGAACTTGCTGGTCGTCGACGCTTCGGCCTGAGCGAAGGCTTCGAAGATCCGGCTGACCTGCTCGTCGTCCATGCCGATCCCGGTATCTCGAACCGAAAAGACGACCTGTTCGCCGCGTGCACCGTCCGCGACCGGATCCGTGCCGACAGTCAGTGTGATCGTGCCATTCTCGGTGAACTTGGACGCGTTCGAGAGCAGGTTGAGGAGGATCTGCCGGATACGCGTGACGTCCGCCGTCATCTCGCCGAGCCCTTCCGCCGAATCGATGACGAACCGGTTCGAGTTCTTCTCGACGAGCGGAGTCACGGTCGAGGCGACGCCGTCGACGACCTCTTCAATGTCGAAGGTCTCGACGAACAGCTCCATCTTGCCGGCCTCGATCTTCGACAGATCGAGGATGTCGTTGATCAGCGTGAGCAGGTGCCGGCCGGCGCCGTGGATCTTCTGGAGGTCCGGGATGAAGTCGTCCTGTCCCGTGTCTTCCGCATCCTCCTGGAGCATTTCGCTATAGCCGATGATCGCGTTGAGCGGCGTGCGTAGCTCGTGGCTCATGCTCGCGAGGAACCGGCTCTTCGCGGTGTTCGCGGCCTCGGCATCGTGACGCGCCGCCAGGAGCTCGGTGATGTCGTTGTAGAGGCCCATCATGCCGACACGCTCGCCGCCGACGATGACCGGCACGGCGCGGATCTGCACGTCCACCAGCGATCCGTCCTTGCGCCGACGTTGTCCGATGCCCGCGACAGCCCGGTCTCCCGCGGCTTTCGTGTATTGCTGCGCTTCGGCTCGGCTCTCGTCGGTCGCGATGTGGTCGTCGAGGTTCTGTCCGATGAGCTCGGACTCACGGTACCCGTACAGGGCCTCGAACGCGGGGTTGCAGGCGATCACATGGTGATCCCGATCCAGCGTGACGATCGCGATCGGGCTGTTCCCAACCAGTTCCTCGAAGTACTGCTTACGGTTCTGGGCAACCGCGTAGATGCGAGCGTTGTCGATGGCGACCGCGGCCTGACGGGCGAAGAGCTCCAGCAGCCGCATGTCGTCCCCCGCGAACTGCCGTTCGCGGTCGGAGTGCCAGAAGTTGATCGCTCCGACCAGCCGGTTCCGGATCACGAGTGGGACGACGGCGGAAGCGTGGACCTCGATATCGGCGTACCGGTCGAGACGCCCCTCCCAACTCGCATAGTCGTCGATGACAAGCGCCTCCCGAGACGCCGCGGCTTCGCCCATGAGACCCTGTCCCAGCGCCATCCTGGTCCCGACCGAAACCTCGGTTGCGCCGCGGTGCGCGACGATCTCGAGCTCCTCCGATTCGTCGTGGTAGATGGCGAGCTCGCCACCGCTCACGCCCAGGACGGACGTCGCCCTGCCGAGTACGGAGTCGAGCAGACTCGACAGATCGAGCTCGGACGTGAGATCCGCGAGCGTGTCGAACAACGCGCTCTGTTCCTCCGAGCGTCTTCGCTCGCGGGCCAGAAGCCGGCTCTGCTGCTCCGTGAGGCGGGCGCGACCGATCGCGATGCTCGCGAGATCGGCCGCGGCCGTGAGGATCTCGAGGTCGGCGTCGTCGAACGCCTCCGTCGTCTCGCTTTCGACTACGAGGACTCCCACCACCTCCGCGTCCAGTATGAGCGGGACGTCGACCTCGGAACCGGAGCTCAGTCCGGGCACGTAGAGCGGCTCCTTCGTCACGTCGGGCGTGTACCGCAGCGCTTCGGCCTTGACGGCAAGCGCGCTCAGCCCCTCGTCCTCGGGGATTCTCCAGCCGTCGGCGAGCCCCGACCACCCGACGGAGGCACGGAGAACGCGTTCGCGCGCGTCCCCTTCGATGAGGAACATCGCCACGAAATGGAAGCCCAGAGACTCGTCGCGGAGGCCTTCGACGACGTTGTGGCAGACTTCGCTCTCGTCGGTGGATGCGGCGATCGCCGCGCTGAGCCTCAGCAGCGCGGACTCACGAGCCAAACCGCGTTGTGCGCGGCCGTCGGCGGAAGAGTCGCCGCGGCCGGCCGTGTTGGACTGATCGGGCATGCGCTACCCTCGTCCTGGGGTCGGGGCCGACACGATACGGAGCGACAGGTGGCTTCACCAGACGATCGACCGCTCGTCTTGCGTCCGCCCCTACGCGTCGCTTGGTTCCACGAAACCCGCGCCACGAATGGCTCATCACCCCGGCGGAGACCTTCGATGCCCCCTCGCTCACGCTTTCACATCCCGCGATTCGCGTTTCTCGTCTCTCTCGCCGTCGCCGCGTGCTCGACCCCTTCGGCCCCACCCACGACCGGGCCGTCGCCCGGTGACGCGTCAGGCTCCAGGGGGCCGCGCGGAGGCGACGACGAGGGGCCGGCCGCATACGACAGCGTGATCACCGAGGACGCGGTAACCGACGCCGGGATGCTGGATGTCCACACGGTGGACGGGAAGACGTTCTTCGAGATCCCGGACTCCTTGCTCGCCCGCGACATGCTGCTGATCAGCCGCATCGCGCGGCTTCCGGCGGGGCTCGGAGGGTTCACGCCGGCCGGAAGCAAGACGGCCGAACAGGTGGTCCGCTGGGAGCGTCGCGAGAACGACATCCTGCTCCGCAAATACTCTTTCCAGCAGGTCGCGGACGACTCGCTCCCTATCAGCATTTCCGTCGTGAACAACAACTTCGCCCCGATCCTCGAAGCGTTCCCGGTCGAAGCGTTCGGACCGGGCGGAGCCGACGGCGAGGATGAGGGCGGGGCCGGTGACGCCGCCGAGACGGTGATGACGGACACGACGTATGTGATCGACGTCACGGACTTCTTCGTGACCGATGTGCCGGCGATCGGCCCCCTGTCAGGCGGGCAGCGGCAGCAGTACCAGGTCCGCAGAGTCGATCCGGACCGGACGTTCATCGAATACGCGCGGGCCTTCCCGCTGAACGTGGACGTCCGACACACTCTTACCTACGAGGCGACACGCCCCCCATCGGACACGAACACGGGGACGATCTCGCTCCAGATGCACCAGTCGATGGTGCTCCTCCCCGAGGAGCCGATGCGAGCCCGGTACGCCGACCCGCGCGTGGGCTACTTCTCGATCGATCAGATCAACTTCGGCCTCGAGACCCAGAAGGCGGGCACGCAGAGCTTCATCCGGCGGTGGCGGCTCGAGCCGACCGATGCCGAGGGGTACCGGCGGGGCGAGCTTGTCGACCCGGTGAAACCGATCGTCTACTACCTCGATCCGGCGACACCGACCCAGTGGAGGTCCTGTGTGCGGCAGGGCGTGGAGGACTGGGGGCCCACGTTCGAGACCGCGGGATTCAGCAACGCGATCATCGCGCGGGATGCTCCCACACCCGATGAGGATCCCGAGTGGAGCGGCGAGGACGTGCGTCACTCGGTCGTCCGGTGGGCCGCGAGTATGGTGCGAAACGCCATGGGGCCCAGCACCTCGGACCCCCGCACGGGCGAGATCATCGAGAGCGACATCGTCTGGTTTCACAACCATCTCAGGTCCTACAGGAACCGGATCATGCTCGAGACGGGGGCCTCGAACCCGCTCGCGCGGTCGTTGCCGATCGACGAGGGCATGATGTGCGAGGCCATGCGGCAAGTGATCGCGCACGAGGTGGGGCACGCGCTGGGCCTCCCCCACAACATGATCTCGAGCTCGGCCTACCCGGTCGATTCGCTGAGGAACGCCGGCTTCGCCGGTCGAATGGGCGTGGCGCCCTCGGTGATGGACTACGCCCGCCAGAACTACATCGCGCAGCCCGGGGACGGGATCCGTGGGGCGGCCTACATCCGGCAGATCGGCCCCTACGACCATTACTCGATCAACTGGGGCTACCGGCTGCTCCCGGAGGCGGCGACACCGGAGGATGAGCGACCGATTCTGGATGCCTGGATCCGGGAGAAGGCCGACGACCCCATATACCGCTACGCGCCGCAGCGCGGAGGGCTGCTCGTCGACCCGCGTCAGCAGACCGAGGACATGGGAGATGATCCCGTCGCCGCCAGCGGATACGGCATCGCCAACCTCCGGGCCGTGATGCCTGATCTGATCGAATGGACGGCAACAGATGGCGAAGACTATGGCGATCTGGCCGAGCTCTACGGTGAGCTCGTGGGTCAGTGGAATCGATACGTCCGACATGTGCTGACGGTCGTCGGCGGCATGTACGAGGTGCTGAAGGCGAGCGATCAGGATGGGCCCGTGTACGAGCCCGTCCCGAGCGCGGACCAGCGCGCGGCGGTGGCGTTTCTCGTCGATGAGGTGTTCGAGGGCGCCGGCTGGCTCGACGACACCGACATCCTGCGCCGGATCGAGCACGCGGGAGGCGTCGACCGCGTCCGCGTACTCCAGTCCGGGCTACTAAGGGGGCTCCTCGACCCCGGCCGGATGCAGCGGATGGCGGAGATGGAGCTCCACGAGGGCCCGGGTGCGTACACGCAAGCGGATTTCCTGGAGGACGTGAAGGCGGGCATCTGGTCCGAGCTCCGGCAGGCCAGCCCCATCGACCCGTACCGGAGGGCCCTGCAGCGCGCTCATGTCGAGCGGCTCGAGTGGCTTCTCACCGAGGAGCCGACCGCGCTCCCGAACAGTCCGTTCCTGTGGCGTACCACCGTCGACGTGAGCCAGTCGGACATCCGGCCGCTGGTCCGCGCTCAGCTCGGCGACTTGCGGGACGAGACAGCGCGGTGGGGGCGCCTGACCAACGACCGCATGACCCGCATCCACCTGGAGGACATCGTCGTCCGGATCGACGAGATCCTCGATCCCGGCGGGCAGTGATGCCGAGGGGATCGAACCGGTTCGATCGGCGTATGATCTCCGCTTGACCGGCGCTATCTTGTCGCCCTTCACCACATCTCGGGGGGTCCCCCCGTTCAGTTCTGACCTGGAGCAGCCTCAAATGCACCGCTTTCATCGATTTCTCGCGACCCTCCTGGTCTGCGGTCTCGGTTCGTTCGGTTTGGCGAGCGAGATCTCCGCGCAGACGCGGGTCTCCCCCGATCAGCCGTCCTTCGCGGGCGCACTGCTCGGGTTTGGCAGCTCGGCCGTCGTGTCCGGCGACCGGGTGTTCGTCGGTCGTCCGGGGCAGAGCGATCTCTTCCCGATGCCGGGTTCCGAAGCCGGCACGGCGCACGTGTTCGCCCGCACCGCGGACGGCTGGGAGGAGACGGCCATGGTCGCGGCCGACGATGGCCACGTAGGGGACGGCTTCGGTCGTGCGATCGCGGCCGGGGGGGACCTGATGTTCGTCGGCTCACCCACCCGCGACGACGGCGGCGCCGTCTACGTGTTCGCCAGCAACGCGGATGGATGGACTCAGATGGACCGACTCGCACCTCCGGGTCTCGAGCCGGGCGACCGGTTCGGACAGGCCCTGGCGTACATCGATCAGAACCTGATCGTCGGCGCCCCGGGGCGCGGGACCGCGGGGACGGCGTACTCGTTCTACGTGACGGACGGCGGCGCCGTCGAGCACGTGGAAATTCCCGCGGAAGGCATGTCGGCCGACGCGAACTACGGGGCCGCCGTCGCGATCGAGGGCGACCTCGCGGTCATTGGCGCGCCGGGGCCGTTCAGCCTGAACTCCCTGGCTGGAGCGCCGCAGTTCCAGGCCGGTACGGCGGTCGTGTTGCGTGGCGGGAAAGCCGACTGGGCGCAGGCGGGACGGCTGACCCCCACCGGCGGCGGCGCCTTCGGCCTCGCCGTGGCGCTGTCGGATGGCCACGCGTTCGCCTCATCGCCGCTCGACACGCAGGCGAGCGGGGCGGTCTTCGAGTTCGCGCCCGACGAGGCCGGAGAGTGGGGGCAAGTCGCCAAGGTGACGCCGGCCAGCCCGCTACCGGGGAGCTTCTTCGGGCTCTCGATGTCGGAGGGTGGTCAGGAGATGGTGGTCGGCGCGCCTGGCGCGAACGGCATGGCCGGCGCGGCGTACGCCTTCACGCGTGGTTCCGACGGCGCGTGGTCGGAGTCCCACATGTTCGGCGAGCAGACGACGGGCCTGCTCGGGTTCTATGGAAGCGCGGTCTCGGGCGGCGACGACGTGATCGTGGTCGGTGCTTCCGCCGCCGAGTTTTTCGAGGGGATCGGATTCGTCTACGAGCGGGAGGCCGACGGCTGGACGCTCGCCGGCGGCATCGTCGAGGGCGAGGGCCTGCTCCCGTCCGTCATGGGCGAAGAGCAGAAGTGCTCCGAGGAGGGCGCCGCCGCCGGATTCGCCTGCGAGGCGGTCGATCTCGTCTCGTTCATGTCGATTCCGGACGTCGGCGGAAGACGTGGCATCCTGATCAACGACGTCTGGGGCTGGACGGACCCCGATACGGGCCGCGAGTACGCGATCCTGGGGCGATTCGACGGTACGGCGTTCGTGGACGTGACCGACGCCGCCAACCCGCGCTACCTGGGCAGCCTCCCGCTGACGGACGGCGCCAATCCGAATCTGTGGCGCGACATGAAGGTGCACGCGAATCACACCTTCATCGTGGCGGACAACGCTGGACAGCACGGAATGCAGGTGTTCGACCTGACCCGTCTCCGCGATGTCGGCAGCGACCCGGTCGAGTTCGATGAAGATGCGATCTACGACGGGATCGCCTCGGCCCACAACATCGTCATCAACGAGCAGACCGGCTTCGCCTACGCGGTCGGGAACAGCGGCGGTGGGACGACGTGTGGCGGCGCGCTGCACATGATCGACGTCCGCGATCCGAAGAGCCCCACGTTCGCCGGCTGCTACGCGGACCCGGGGACCGGGAACGCCTCCACGGGCTACACGCACGACGCGCAGTGCGTCGAGTATCAGGGACCCGACGAGGACTACCGGGGTCGCGAGGTTTGCTTCAACGCGAGCGAGAACGCCCTCGGGATCGGCGACGTGACGGACAAGGACAACCCGACTCCGATCGCCTCCGCCTCGTATCCGAACGTGAACTACTCGCACCAGGGGTGGCTGTCCGAGGACCACCGGTACTTCTATCTCAACGACGAGCTGGATGAGCTTTCGGGAGCCGTCGACGGCACGCGTACCCTCGTGTGGGACGTGGCCGACCTCGATGATCCCGTGCTCGCCGCCGAGCATGTGTCGGACAACAAGGCCACGGACCACAACCTCTATATCCGCGGCAACTTCATGTACCAGGCGAACTACGTGAGCGGTCTCCGCGTGTTCGACATCTCTGATCCGGAGAACCCCAGGCCGGTCGGATACTTCGATACGGCCCGTGGAGAAGACGTTCCGGGGTTCGCGGGCGCGTTCAGCACGTACCCGTTCTTCGAGTCAGGCAACATCCTGGTCTCGAGCATGCGCGAGGGTCTGTTCATCCTTCGGAAGCAGCAGCCCGAGCTGGTCCCCTAGCCGGTCAGTGGGGCCAGCGCCGCTCTTCGACACGTTCGAGCGGCACGAGCTGGCGAGCCGGGCGATACGCCGTCCGGCTCGTCAGGTCGTACTGGTCGCCGGGGAACAGGAAGTAGAACCGCCCCTCCTCACCGATCATCCGCTCGTGATCGTAGATGGCGACGAGCGACTGCCCGATGACCTCGAATCGATCGCCCTGCACGACGATCGCGGTGTTCTCGTCGATCCCTATCCCCAGCAGCTCCGGATGGGCCGCAACGATCTCGATCAGGTCGAACTGACGGTTACGCCGCAGCAGGTGCTGGTCGATCGCGGAGTTCTTCAGGAACCCGAACCCGACCTCGTGATCCCCCATCATCACGGTGTTCCCGCCCGTGTCGCCACGTGCCAGATACGAGCCCTGGATGGTCGCTCCGGCCGACGATCCGCCAATTACGCCCCCCCGTTCGAGGACTCCCCATAGAGCCTCCTCGGTCTTCGTCCCCAGGTACGCGTCGGCTAGCCGCCACTGACGGCCGCCCGGGAACCACACCCCCGAAGCCTCCTCGATCGGCCGCGCGAAAGCGTCCGTATCGGCCTCCGCCGGATCCGTCGTGTGGACGACCGTCAGGCGGTTCGCGCCCAGCGTCCTGAAGGCACCCAGCCCCCCGTAGGACTGGTCGTATTCCGGGGCGCCGCCGGCGGTCGGGATCACCACGAGGTTGGCATCGACGCCGCCGGCGAGGTCGATGAACCGGCGGACGATGGCCGTGTCGCGCATCGCACCGCCGACGATCACGAGCGACCCTCTCCGCGGGCCGATCTCCTGAGCTGGACCGGGGTCGGGTCGGACGAGGCCGAATGCTGCGAGCACGATGATCGCCAGATACGAGCGACGCATGGTTTTGCCTCCGGTGGCGGCGGACGAATCGGGAAGTCGGTGCAGGACGCTACGTTCGCCCGCCCATCGCCGCGACCGTCGGGCGGACGTCCCCCCCGTGGACGGCATGTCCGTGACCCGCGCCTGCACCGCGGAGTCTACCGATTGTCCATGTGGGAAGGGGGCTGTGATGAAGAGCAGAATCGGATGGACCGCCTTGCTCCCCGTGTTCGCGGGCTGCGGCTTCGCATACGGAGCCGGGGCCGGAGTCGTGCACGAGGAGGTCTACTACGACGAGGCGGCGTACGCGTCCTACGGCGGCGTCTACTTCGACGTCGACTACGCCCGGCGGGTGAACTACCGCCGTCTACCGGTGCCCCGCGGCCATCTGCCGCGAGCAGGCCGGTGCAGGATCTGGCTCCCCGGGGTCCCCCCGGGCCAACAGCCGAGACACGGGTCGTGTCGCTCGCTTCAGCGGCGGGTCCCGCTCGGGGCGTGGCTTCTTCACCGGTCGCGGGACGTTCCCGGGATCGTCGAGCTCACGCACTTCGATGCCCGACGAACCGGTGTGTACACCCGGCACTTGTACGATGTGCGCAGCGGGCGACGGGTGAACCCCTGGTAGACGGCGCGCACTGACCCACGGGCCTGGCCCGGATCCCGGCGGCATCGCGAGACGGGGTCCAGGAGGCCGGCCCGGCACACCACCCGTCAACGGACTGGCCGTTCTCGCGGGACGGCGCGAGCTTGCGGCCCGACGTCTGGCGGCCAGAGGAGCCGGCAGGCCACCCGATTCCGAGGACGGCAGATGCAGGAGACCCCACGCTCCAGCCGCGGAACCAGAAGCCGCGGCGCTCTCTTCTCGCTCGTCGGCGCTCTCTGCGCGTTCGCCCCACAACAGGCCTCCGGACAGATCTCCGGCCTCTCGACGGCCGACAGCCTTCTGACGCGCGAGATCTTCGCCGAGCTGATCGAAATCCCCACCGTCTCGAGCACCCCCGAGACGGTGGTCGCGGCGCGAGCCATGGCGGCTCGGTTACGAGCAGCGGGCTTCCCGGCGGAGGACGTATTGGTCGGTGGGAACGAGCCCGGCGGGAATCTCGTCGTGCGCTTCAGGGGAACTGGGGAGCAACGTCCGATCCTGCTCATGGCGCACCTCGACGTGGTGCCGGCGCTGCGCTCCGACTGGTCTTTCGAACCCTTCGTGTTCCGCGAAGAGGACGGGTGGCTCTTCGGTCGCGGCACTACGGACAACACGGCCGGTTCGGCCATGCTTGTCGCCAACTTCATCCGGTACCGTCGGGAGGGATTCGTCCCGAACCGTGACCTGATCGTCATCCTCACGCAGGACGAGGAGACATCCAGCGGCGGCATCAAGTGGCTAATGGGCGAAGGTAGCGAGTGGATCGAGGGGGTCGAGTATGCGCTGAACACCGATGCGGGTGGCGGGAGTCTTCGAGACGGGAGACCGCTCGACTTCAACGTGCAGGCGAGCGAGAAGGTCTACCTCACCTTTCAGCTCGAGGTGAAGAACCCCGGGGGGCACAGCTCGGTCCCGCGGAAGGACAACGCGATTTACGCTCTTACGCGAGGTCTCGACCGACTGGCCGCCACTGAATGGCCGGTCCAGTTCAACGAGATCTCCCGCGCCTACTTCCAGGCCGGCGCCGAGATCGAGACCGATCCCGCGGTGGCCGCGGATATGCTGGCGGCAACGGATATCCCGGCGAATCCGGAGGCGATCGACCGGCTCGCGGCCGCGAACCCCTACTACAACGCGGTGATGCGTACGACCTGCGTCACGACCCGTCTGGAGGCCGGCCACGCCGACAACGCCCTGCCTCAGACGGCGCACGCGACCGTGAACTGCCGGGTCCTTCCCGGAAACTCGACCGATGAAGTCGCCCGCGAGTTGGCCAGGATCCTCGACGATGATCAGATCACGATCACGCGCGTGAACGATCCGACGCCGAGCCCCCCGTCGCCGCTCACCCCGAACCTGATGAGCGTGATCGACGACCTGAGAGAGCAGTTCTGGCCGGGAGTGCCGATCATTCCGTCGATGTCCACCGGAGCGACGGATGGGCTCTACGTTCGCAATGCGGGCATCCCGGTGTACGGAGTGTCCGCGCTGTTCGGGCCCGAAGGAGACATCAGGGCTCACGGTCGGGACGAGCGGGTCGGTGTGACCGCCTTCTTCGAGTCCGCGCAGTACTGGTATCTCCTCGTGAAGACGCTGAGCTCCTGATGAGCCCGTGCGTCCGCGTCCGCCGACGACGAGCGTGGGTCCCGATCGCGTTCGGCCTGGGCCTCACCGCCCTCGCCGGACCAGCCGTCAGCCAGCAGGACGCAGCGGAGCTTCGGGGATCCTGGGAGGCGCAGGGATACGTCCTGTCGGGAGGCGCCACGCACGCGGTCCGGGGTCAGATCCACTTCACGCAGACCGACTGGCTTGTGCTCTTCTTCGTCATGGACGGGGCTGAGCCGGCGCGGGGGTCCGCCGAAGGCGGACGGTATACGCTCCAGGGCGACCTCCTCACGTTCGAGCATCTCCACCACCTCTCGGTGGGGCGGGAGCTCGCCGGCCTCGCGGCGAGCCCGCTCCGCATGGAGACCAGTGCGGAGGGGGCAAAAGAGCCCACGCGGATCGAGCTCGACGCGGATTCGCTCACGCTGCTGTTCCCCAGCGGGAACCGCATGACGTTCGTGAGGAGTTCCGCCCCGTGATTCGGGGGTTCCCGGCCGGTTCGGCGCCTCGGCAGATCCCTCGCCGCGAGGCCGTCCGGCGCCTCGGCATCGTCGCCGCGGGCGGCGTCTTCGGCGGTTGTGCCGGCGCGAGCGTCGCTTCCGATCCACTCGCGGCTCCGGCCGTCCGGCCCTGGACGCGCGACTGGGCGGCGGTCCACGTCGCGCCCGAACTCGTCACGCGGACGATCGTGGGCCTGAGGCCCTACCGGAGCTCGGGGTTCGTCCTCCGAACAGAGATGCACGACGACAAGCCCGTCGTGCACAACTACGGGCATGGCGGCGGCGGCATCACCATGTCTTGGGGCACCGCCCACCTGGCGATGGAAGAGGCGCTCTCCACCGAACATCGCGAGGCCGCGGTCATCGGGTGCGGCGCCGTGGGTCTGGCGACCGCGCGCCTGTTTCAGAGACACGGCTTCAAGGTCCGGATGTATGCGCGCGATCTCCCGCCGGAGACGACCTCGAACATCGCGGCGGGCCAATGGTCGCCCTTTTCGGTCTTTTCCGCCGGATCGGTCACCGACGCGTTCATGAGCCAGTTCCGTCGAGCAGCCCGGCTCGCGTACAGGCATTACCAGGACCTCGTCGGACCAGATTACGGCGTCTCCTGGATCGACAACTTCTCGCTCTCGTCGAGCCCGATCGGCGCGGGGGCGCTCGAGCGCGAGATCCCGGACGTCTTCCCCGGTATTCGCGACCTCGCGCCGGACGAGCACCCCTTTCCCGCCCCGTACGTGCGGAGGGTGGTGACGATGATCGTGGAGACCTCCACCTACCTTCGCGCGATGGAGCGCGATGTCCGCCTGGCGGGGGCGGATATCGTCGTGCGGGAGTTCGTGGATGTCGCCGAGCTCGTCGCGCTCCCGGAGCCGATCGTGATCAACTGCACCGGACTCGGGGCCCGCCAGCTCTTCGGAGACGAGGATCTCGTTCCGGTCCGGGGACAGCTCGAGGTCGTCCGACCGCAGACCGAGATCGACTACATCCTGCTTCCGGGAAATGGCCTGTACATGATGCCACGCAGGGACGGAATCGTGCTGGGGGGCTCGTTCGAGAACGGGAACTGGTCCCTCGAGCCGGACCCGGCGACGTCTCGCCGGATCGTAAGCGGGCACGTGGAGCTCTTCGGCCAGATCGCGGAGAACATCGCCGCTCACCAGGCCGCCATCGGCGCCGACGCGACCTGGTGACACGGGTCATCGTCTCGGCCCGTGGCGCGCGGCGCTGGCGGGCCGGCCACCCCTGGATCTATCGATCTGACGTGATCAGCGAGGCGTCGGCGTCGGGACCCGGTGTGGTCCGCGTCGAGGACGAGGCGGGTCGTCAGGTCGGTCCCGCCCTGTATTCGCCCGCCTCCGAGATCCGGCTGCGGATGCTGGACCGTGGCGAAGCGACCATCGATGCGCAGTGGTGGGCGGGCGCGATTCGTACGGCAGCCGCCCGCCGGGCCGGGATCGGGGCCGACGCGTACCGCGTGGTGCACGCGGAGGCCGACGGGTTGCCGAGCCTGATCGTGGATCGATACGGACCCTACCTGGCGGTCCAGCTGCTCTCCGCGGGGCTCGAGACGCGCCGGGCAGAGATCATCGACGCTCTCGTGGTGGAGCTGTCGCCCGCCGGGATCATTCTCAGAAACGACGTTCCCGTTCGGAAACGCGAGGGCCTCGAGCGCGCCATCGAAGTCGTCCACGGCGACATCCCGGAGACGACACGAATCGAGTCGGAGGGCGTCGCGATGCTGGTCGATCTACGGGGAGGTCAGAAGACCGGGAGCTTCCTCGATCAGCGCGAAAACCGATGGCTCGCCGGACAGGTGGCGCGGGGCCGCGGCCTGGACCTCTGCTGCCACGATGGGGGGTTCGCCCTGCACATGTCGGGGGCGTGCGATTCGGTGCTGGCGGTCGACCAGTCGGCCGACGCCCTCGGGAGGCTTCGGGGCAATGCCGACCTCAACGACATCGAGAGCATCGAGACCCGTGAAGGGAACGTATTCGACGTGCTACGCGAGATCGACGAGGCGAAGACGCCGTTCGACACGATCGTGCTCGACCCGCCTGCCTTCGCGAAGAACAAGCGCTCCCTCCCCCGTGCCCTCCGGGGCTACAAGGAGCTCAATCTCCGGGCGATGCGAGCGCTGGCCCCGGGCGGCCACCTTCTCACGTTCTCGTGCAGCTACCACGTGTCCCGAGCCGCATTGGAAGACATGTTGCGGGAGGCCGCCGGGGACTCGGGCCGCCGCCTCGTCGTCGTCGCTTCGCTCGCCGCCAGCGCGGATCACCCGGCGGTTCTTAACGTCCCGGAGACCGCCTACCTGAAGGGGCTGATGCTCAGGGCCCTGTGAGACGACCTCGCGCGACCACGTCCAGCTGAGAGGGTGGGGACCCGGGCCACCTCCCTGAGGGGTTGGCGGCTTTGTGGGTTCGTGTGTCAGTCACCACCGCCGGCGACCCGGGTCTAACAAGAAGAACACCGCTGGGCCGTTTGCGTTCCCGAGCGCGGTCGGCCAAATACGTGTTCTCATGTCGACCAAAGACCTCGTGCTCAAGCTGCATCGCTGGGGGGGATTGGCCACCGGACTGGTCGCGTTTCTGCTTTCCCTGACCGGCGCGGTTCTGCTCATCACCATGCCGGCGGATACCGCCCGGGCGGGCCAGATCGGCCGCGCCAACACGGGGGCGCCACTCCTGCCTCCATCCGCGATCCTAGCCGCCGCGAGGGCGACGATGCCCGACGTCCGGCCGCGGAGTCTCGAAATCCGGTTCGTGGACACGCGTCGGGCGGAGGTGCAGTTCTCGGAAAACACGATCGCGTCCATAGACCCGTGGGATGGGTCCGTCATCGAGGTGCGGCCCGAGAGTGATTCGCTTTCCGGCGACTGGATCCACTTCCATTCGAATCTCATGCTCGGCGCGATCGGGAAGTCGGTCGTGGGCATCTCGACCATCGTTTTCGTGCTTCTCGCCGCCCTGGGCCTGTGGCTCTGGTGGCCAAACCGGCGGACGGTGCGCCGGGCGTTCCTGATTCAGCTGCGCCGCGGGTTCAAACGCGCCAACTACGACATCCACAACGTGCTCGGCTTCTACTCGGCATTGTTGCTCCTCATCCTCGGCCTGACCGGCGTTCTGCTGGCCTACCCCGGGTTGCAGGGGACAACCGCCTCGATTCTCGGCCGGGTCATGCCGGAGGGGTCACCGCCGGCAGCGCCTCCGGCGGCGGAGGCGAGTCGGACGGCGACGGACTCTCCCCCGGCCGGCCCGGACGCGACCATGGATGACACTCCCGCGATCGATCGGGCGTGGGCAGCGGCGCGGGGCCTGTATCCGGACGCACCCTGGCAGCGAGCCTTCCTCGTCGGGACCCCGACGCGCTTTCGGGTCCAGGTCGGCGCTGGGGATCCGGGGGATCTCCACCGCCACCACCTCATCCAGCTCGATGCGGAGGGAAGACTGGTGCGCGTGACCCCGGCCGACCGAATTCCGCTTCGGACCCGCCTCCCGGTGCTGGTGGGGCGTATTCACACGGGGGATATGGGCGGTGCCTATCGGGTCGCGGCCTTCCTGGCATGCCTCGTGGGGGTGACGCTTCCGGTGACCGGCTTCCTGGTCTGGTTCCCGCGTTGGCGGCGTCGCCGACGGGCGGGAACGGCCGAAACCTAGCCCGAGACCAGAAGCTTCGAGACTTCGTCCGAACCGAGAAATCGGTCGTCGGCGTTCACATACCAGCTACGGCGCGCGGGCAGCCGCAGTCCCCCTGCCTCGACGCGCCCCTCGAAGACGATATACTCGCCGTCGTTGATCGACTCGTCGTGGTAGAACCGGCATCCGACGACCTCGGCCGTGTCCGGGTCGAAGTAGAAATACCACGTGTCTCCGCCGACGTCCGCGTCGTACGTCACCCGGATCGCATCCACCGTCTTCCCCATGAACTCGGTTTCGAGCGGATCCGGATCGATGTGCGTGCCGGGATCCATCAGCTTCATGGGCAAGCCGGCCAGGTAGCCGAAGTAGCTCCGCCAGAAGAACCCGTCCTCCCGCAGAAGCCGCATCTCTTCCATGATCTCGGCCGGAATCTCGGCCGAACCGTTGACGGACACCGTCATCTCCGCGTCGGTCGTCGCGTACTCGATGTCGTGGCCCCGGTATCGACCCGCCATGGAGAACGTGGTCCCGTCGGGCTCCATCGTAATGTCGAGCGCCACGCGCTCCTCACTCTCCGAGCCGGTCCCGTTCCAGGACAGACTGACGGACCGGTGCGACCCCACCCCTCCCGGCTCGTGC
>Ga0224508_10000646_pt1 | contig 33498 bp, 31 predicted proteins | sample SF_Jan12_sed_USG_4_FD_170157 | JGI IMG/M metagenome (GOLD analysis project Ga0224508, IMG submission 170157) | Sediment microbial communities from San Francisco Bay, California, United States - SF_Jan12_sed_USGS_21 | ecosystem: Environmental > Aquatic > Marine > Sediment | place: USA...
GCTGGGTGCGAGCTTGTGGGCCAATGTTGATCGAAAGCGCAAGGAACTGAGCGTGTTAAGACTGGTCGGATTTAAAAGCGGACGCATTGTCATGTTTCCCGTTCTGCAATCGTTTTACACCGCCATACTCGGGTGGTTGCTCGCGGTTCTCGTCTATCTTGGTTTTGAACACCTGATCAACTTCTTTCTGGCCCCACGGCTTAATCTTGATCGCGCCCTGTGTTTTCTGCTCACCGAGCATTTCCTGTGGGCTTTAGGATTGACAGTCGTCGTCGCCATTTCTGCCGCCATACTGGGTGGTGCCCGGGCCGCCGGTATCGAACCTTCCGAAGGCTTGCGTGAAATCTAAATAATGTAGGATCGATCCTACATAAACGGTTGCCCGGGATTACAAATCAAGTCGCCTTACGGCGTAGGGCCAGGATCTCCGAAACTCTATAATTCAAGACGTGCCGGTATGGATTCAGGCAAAGGAGATGTTAATAAATATTTTTATTGCATCAAAGGCAGGAAGCCTTGCAGGAAGCCGTTGGATCAAGTATGCAGGTAATCTTTGGGTCCTCGCACCTTAACCGGTCGAGGACCTTTTTTAGTTCTGCTGCCACGCTCTTTACAAAACCGTATTGTGGTAGCATTCGCCGCATGCAAGCCTCCCAGATCACGCAGGATATCAAACCCGTATATCTGCTCGCCAGCGCCGAACCCTTGTTGACTCGCGACTGGCTTGACGATGCACGTGATGCGCTGCGTGCAGCGGGTTTTGAAGACATTCTGAATCTGCAAACCGATACCGGTTTCGATTGGCAGGAGCTACTGCAGGAAGGCGATATGATGTCGCTGTTTTCAGAGCACAAATGCCGTATCGTGACCATGCCAACCGGGAAACCAGGGCAGGCCGGGAGCAAGGTAATTCAAAGTCTTTGTCGAGAGCCGAGCGAAGGTAATGTTTATATCTTTTCGGTACCGGCGCTCGATCGGCAGTCCAGAAACGCGAGCTGGTGCAAGGCGATACAGGCAGCGGGTAAGATTGTCGAGCTTAAACCGGTTTATGAAAATCAACTGGCCGACTGGTTATTGCATCGGGCTCACGGCAAAGGGCTTAATCTCGATCTGCAATCGGTCCTGTTTCTGGCTGAACGTACCGAGGGTAACCTGTTGGCCGCAGACCAGGAGCTGGAAAAACTTTCGATACGATTTGCCGACCAGTCTGAGGTTGATTTCGAAACCATAGCGGCATCGGTTTCAGAGTCGTCGCGCTACAGTCATTTCCTGCTGGTCGATGCCTGTCTTGCTGGCAAAACCGGGCGCGCGCTGAAGATTCTGCATAGCCTCGAAGCAGAAGGCTATGCCACGGCACAGTTGCGTTGGGCATTGCAGAATTCGCTGCAACAACTGGATCGTCTCAAGCAGGCCCAGCGTGGTGGTTCTATTGGTGACCGCATCTGGCAGGAACTGCGCATCTGGGGAGCTAAACAGGGGCTTTACCAGGCCGCATTAGCAAGACTCGGGGCTTCACGGATTGAGCGTTTGCTACAAAGCTGTGCTACATTAGATCGCCTTGGAAAGGGGCAACAGGACAGTGATTTATATGAGCAGGACTGGTTACAGGTAAAATCACTGGTTGCCGACTTCAGCGGCGATATTGGTAATAGATTATGAGTGTTGCGTTACATAAAGAACAGGGTACCAATCTGGGTCAGTACATGCTGCAGCTCGGGCAGTCGGCACGCGCGGCAGCAGCTGAACTCGCGCATGCAGAGCCACAGCATAAGAACCAGGCCTTACTCGCGATCGCAACGGTACTGGATCAACGTCGAGATTTTATTCTGCAGGAAAATAAAAAGGATCTTGAGGCGGCCAGTGTTAACCTGTTAAGTGCCGCAATGCTCGAGCGGCTTGAACTGAACCAGGCGCGTATCGATGCGATGATCGAAGGATTGCAACAGGTGGCAGGTCTCGCCGACCCGATCGGTGAAATCACCGAGTTGCGCTACCGCCCCTCCGGTATCCAGGTGGGCAAAATGCGGGTACCGCTGGGCGTTATCGGCATTATTTACGAATCAAGGCCCAACGTGACAATCGACGCTGCGGCGTTATGCCTTAAATCCGGCAATGCAAGTATATTGCGCGGTGGTAAGGAAGCGCTGCATTCCAACCAGGCCATATACCAGTGTATTCAGCAGGGACTGAAGCAAGCCGGTTTGATAGAGCAGGCGGTCCAGGTAATTAATACCACCGACCGTGAAGCGGTCAGCCAGATGTTGAAGATGCATGACAGCATAGACGTGATCATTCCGCGCGGCGGCAAATCCCTTATTGAGCGTATAGCCGGTGAATCGATGATTCCAGTAATTAAGCACCTGGATGGTGTTTGTCATGTTTTCATAGACGATCATGCCGACCTGCAAAAGGCGCTGGACATCGCCGTAAACGCGAAAACCAGGCGCTACGGCGTGTGTAACGCGATGGAGACCCTGCTGGTGGCAGATGCGATTGCGGATCGTATTATGCCCGGTATTATCGAGCAAATGTCGGCCAACGGGGTCGAGTTGCGCGGCTGCGATCGCAGTTGCCAGTTCGACGCTGTAAAAATTATTCCCGCCAGTGAAGAAGACTGGTATACCGAATACCTGGCACCAGTTTTATCGATTCGTATTGTCGATGGCCTCGAGCAGGCGATCGAGCATATTAATCACTACGGTTCACATCACACCGATGCGATTGTCAGCGAAGACTATAGCCATACCCGCGCATTTACCCGTCGCGTCGACTCGAGTTCGGTCATGGTCAATGCCTCGCCCGGATTTGCGGATGGTTTCGAATATGGCCTGGGCGCCGAGATCGGGATCAGCACCGATAAACTGCATGCCCGTGGACCGGTCGGGCTGGAAGGGTTAACTTCGCAGAAGTACGTTGTTTTCGGGGACGGAAACGTACGTAGCTAGTGCAGCACTAAGATGATAGGGATTTTGGGAGGCACCTTCGATCCGATCCATGAGGGACATTTTCACATTGCTACCCAGGTATTGACCCGGCTCGGCCTGGAGCAGGTGCAGTTTATGCCCTGCGCATTGCCGGTGCATCGCGATGAACCCCATGCCTCGGCCACGGATCGCTGCGCGATGATTGAATTGATGATCGCAGACGAGAAGGCGTTTGCGTTGAACACCCTTGAACTCGATCGCAGTGGACCATCGTACACGCTCGACAGCCTGCGCGAGATTCGCCACCGAACTGACGCGACCCTGGTGCTGGTGCTCGGTGCGGACGCCTTCAATAATTTCGCCAGCTGGAAATTACCACATGAAATTCTGAAGATTGCTCACCTGGTGGTCTGTTATCGGCCGGGTTACGAAGTGGGTACGCATATTTTTGATGCATATCTTGCCGAATCACCAGGGGTTTTGTCTGAACATTTGGCAGGTGCCATTCTAATGCTCGAAGTCGAAGCGATTGACTGCTCCTCAAGCGAAGTGCGTGCCGCGTTGGAGCAGGGTGACACCACGGGGCGATGTATACGCCCGGTGGTGGCAGACTATATCGATAAACATAATTTATACCGGAGAACCATTGACTGATACCAATCCCACCAGCTTGCAGGTCGAGGCAACCAAAAAAATGGCGCTAGAGGCGCTGGATAACCTGAAGGCGGAAAATGTAGTGTTGCTGGACGTGCGCGCCCAGTCCAGTTTCACCGACTATATGATATTTGCGAGCGGGAGCTCCAGGCGCCATGTCACTGCAATTGCTGAATCGGTAGTCGAGGCTGCAAAGGCGGCTGATAGCCCCGCCATTGGCGTTGAAGGTGAGGATATCGGTGAATGGATACTGGTTGATCTCGGTGACGTGGTCATTCATATCATGTTGCCCGATGTGCGACTCTATTATGACCTTGAAAAACTCTGGGGCGAAGAACTGGCCGTCGGCTGAGAATGCAGATCCAGGTTATCAATGTCGCGCAAAAAATGCCCGCCTGGGTTGACACCGCCTGCGATGATTACCTGAAACGGATTCCGAGGGAAATTTCGCTAAAATTCGTAACCGTGCCGCTTGCGTCTCGCAAATCACAACAGTCCCGCGCACGCCTGCAACAACAGGAGTCAGCTCTTATACTGGAAAAATTGACTTCCGGCAGCCTGAATATTGCACTCGATGAAGCTGGTGAATCATGGTCAAGTGCCGACTGGTCAAAGCACCTGCAACGCTGGATGTTTGATTTTCCACGCGTAAACCTGATCATCGGTGGTCCGGATGGTTTGTCGTCGGCCTGTATCGAAGTCTGCCAGCACCGGGTCTCACTCGGAAAAATGACGATGCCGCATGCGCTCGTCAAGGTAGTGCTCGTGGAACAACTGTACCGTGCTTGGAGCATCCTCAAAGGTCACCCATATCATCGCGAATAGGCGACCCGGACAGGCTTTCAAGCTATCATTCCACAATGATTTACCTCGCCTCCAAATCACCCCGCAGGGCCGAGCTATTGCGCCAGATCGGCATTGAATTCGTCGTTCAAGCCCTGGATATCGATGAGAGCAGGGAGCCAACGGAATCGCCCACCGAGTACGTATGCCGCATGGCCAGAACCAAGGCCGGGGTTGTCGCCGAGCATCTGATCGGGCAGCAGGAGCCTTACGCCGTGCTGGCGGCAGATACTACAATCGTGCTTGATGGTGATACCATTGGCAAGCCTGCCGATCGCGAGCAATGCCACTCTATATTACGGCAGTTGTCTGGCAGGCAACACCTGGTCTTGAGTGCCGTCGCTCTGGCCACGCCGGGCAAGGTCGCGTTACGGCTAACTCAAAACAGGGTGAGCTTCAGGTCATTATCGGCATCGGAAATCGAGTCCTATTGTGCGACCGGGGAACCGATGGACAAGGCGGGTGCCTACGCAATCCAGGGTAAGGCTGCTATCTTTATTGAACACCTTGAAGGAAGTTATTCAGCGGTTATGGGTTTGCCGCTTTACGAGACTGCAGAGTTACTGCAAGACGCAAATATAGCGATGTTTTGATTATGACGATAAGCGAAGAAATACTAATCAATATAACACCCCAGGAAACCCGGGTAGCGATAGTAGAGAACGGGGCGCTACAGGAAGTCAGTATCGAACGCCAACGTAGCCGTGGAATTGTCGGCAATATATACAAAGGCAAGGTCAATCGGGTGCTGCCCGGTATGGAGGCAGCTTTTGTCGATATAGGTCTCGACAAGGCCGGGTTTCTGCACGTCTCCGATATCGATACGGGTGATGATAGTGCAGTTGCAGAGGAAAATACGACGCGCCCGACAATCAATGAGCTTTTACGTGAAGGGGAGACTGTATTGGTGCAGGTTGTCAAAGATCCAATTGGCACCAAGGGAGCACGTTTGACGACCAGTATATCCGTACCCTCCCGCTACCTGGTTTACATGCCAAACTCCACCTCTGTGGGTATATCGGTCAAGATCGAGGATGAAGCCGAACGTGAACGCCTGAAAAAACTGATCGAGGCTTGCCGTTCCGAAAATCAGGTTGGTGGTTGTATTATTCGTACCGCCGCGGAAGGCGTTGACGAGACTGAATTGCAGCTTGATATCACTTTTTTATCCAAGCTGTGGGGATCGTTACTCGAGCACGCAGAATCGGTGCCTGCCGGGAGTATGATTCACGAGGATCTACCGTTGTCGATACGTACACTGCGTGACATGGTGGGGGTCGATACCAGCCTGGTAAAAGTTGATTCTCGAGAAACATACCAGCGTATGACCGATTTCGCGACGCGTTATATTCCAGACCTGCCAGCCAGGATCGAACACTATCCGGGCGAACGCCCCTTGTTTGATGTTTACAATATCGATGATGAACTGCAACGTGCGCTCGCACGCCAGGTCAGTCTTAAATCAGGTGGTTACCTGATTATTGACCAAACCGAGGCGATGACGACCATTGATATCAATACCGGTGCGTTTGTAGGCCATCAAAACCTCGAAGAAACCATTTTCAAAACCAATATGGAGGCGTCGCAGGCAATCGCACGGCAACTCAGGTTACGCAACCTCGGGGGTATTATCATCATCGATTTCATCGACATGGAGCACGAGGATCATAAGCGACAGGTATTAAAATCGCTAGAGAAGTACCTTGATAAGGATCATGCCAAGACCCAGGTTTGCGAGGTTTCGCCGCTGGGGCTGGTCGAAATGACGCGTAAACGCACGCGTGAAAGCCTGGAGCATATTCTGTGCGAGCCCTGTAAAACCTGTCATGGCCGAGGCTCGCTTAAGACCACTGAAACCGTGTGTTACGAGATATTCCGCGAAATCCTGCGAGAGGCCCGCTTTTATGATGAAGCGCGGCAATTGCTGGTTATGGCAAACCAGGATGTCGTCGACAGATTACTCGACGAAGAGGCGGCTAATTTGGCCGAACTCGAAACCTTTATCAAAATTCCGGTCAAACTTCAGGTAGAGGCACACTTATCTCAGGAATCTTATGACGTGGTGCCAGTCTAAATATCTCGAGTTGATCGAATGGAGCTTCTGAAAAGAATTAGCCTTGGAGTGTTCGTAGTCGCTGTCATCCTGCTGGCGATTATCATGGGCGGGTTGAGGCTCGTGATAAGCAATATCGAGTATTTCAAACCCGAAATTGCGTACCTGCTGGAGCGTGATGTCAGTAAAGGTATCGTCTTTACCGAGGTCAGCGGAGAAGTAAACCGTTTCAATCCGATTCTTCGTATCGAAAATGTCTCGATAAATCTGCCCGATAGATCACAACCATTATTTATCGATCGCCTCACGGTTGAGTTCGATTTTTGGGCCAGCCTGAAGCAGGAAGCACCTGTCGTGCTTGAAATTTCAGGCAGGCTCGAAAAACTGGAATTGAAAAGAGATGAGTCAGGTCGATGGTGGACTCACGATCTCGAGATTGGTACCGGTAAAAATCGAAGTTCGACCTTCGATTTCATGGAATCGCTAGCATTCGTGCCGCGCTATCTCAAACTCGATTTGCGTCGGCTAATCATCCGCGATGAAAAAAATCCCGCGACGTACCAGTTAGAACGCGTCTCAGCACACATCAATTACCAGCAAGGTCAGTTTTTTACACGGCTAAGCGCCGCGCTGCCGGATGAGCTCGGGCAGGGCATATTGGTGAAATCGGTTGTCGGCCCGGATCGAAGTGTTTTCTATATCAATGTGTCTAATTTGCAACTGCCTGCCATTGCCGGGTTATTTGACTTGAACACCTGGGGCCTGACAAATGGCGCGCTGGATGGTGAAGCCTGGATTAACATGTCCGGTGCCCGTGTCGTCGCCGTCAATGGAGACATGGTACTTAAGCAAGGCCTGCTGCAGGCCTTTGCCGATAAAATGCCCCTGGCGGTGGATTATCACGCGCGATTCAGTGCCATTCATCGTAAATCCAGTTGGCGCGTTACCGGCAACGTTGACCGTTTGAGAATCGATAATCAGAATGTTTTAGGATTTCGTACCCAGTTGGAAATCGCCGACGGACCCGACCAGACCCTGGTTTCTGCGTGGGTAAACCGATTTCAGCTCTCCGGTTTGCCGGCTATCGCAGGACAGTGGCTACCGGCAAACGTAAATCAGCAAATCGCGCAAGGTAAACTGCAGGGATTACTTCGGGACCTGGTGTTCAATATAGATCTACAGCGACCGGAGGAATTTAAAATCGGCGGCCAGGCGGTCCAGGTTAACAACGAGGCATTCGGAAATATTCCGGGCGCAACGAATCTGAACGCTGATTTTCTCTTAGCGGGCAAGCGGCTCGGAGTAAAGGTCCATGGCGAGCAGGTCAGTCTCGACTTCGCTGACTTTTTCAGGGCTCCACTGGAATTTGATGCGCTGGAGTTGAGTGCAAATGCCAGCCGCAACGATTCAGGTGAAATTTCATTTTCAGTTAACGAATTCCAGGCTAGCAACCAGGATGCCAGGGTTTCGGGTCGCATGTGGATGGAATCCGATGATCACGAGCGCCCGTTCATGTTTCTGCGCGCCAACTTTACCGATGCTGATGCAAGCAGCGCCGGTAAGTATATGCCGATAAAATTATTGCCCGAGAAGACACTTGAGTGGCTGGATCGAGGTATTAAGGGAGGATTTGCGCCTGCTGGCGATCTACAGTTCCACGGCAGGCTCAGCGGCTTCGAAAAGCTTCAACAAGAAAAATCGGGCGAATTTTTTGTCGATTTCAATGTCGAGCAGGCCGACGTGTTTTTTGCACCCGGTTGGCTGCATGCCAGGAACGGAACCGGCAGGGTTTTATTTCATAATACTGGACTTGAGTTCGATCTTGATCGAGTCAGTTATGAGAATCTTGATAATGCCCGCGCCCAGGGATCGATCGCCGATTTCGGTAAAGCGGTGCTGGAACTCGCGGTCAAGGCAGATTCGCCGGTAACCGACGCGATCCGTATATGGATCGATACTCCAGTCGGGCAACGTTATCGTGAAGTGATCGGCAATTTGCACGACCTTGAAGGTAACGTCAGCAGTGATATCCAAATTAGCTTGCCGCTGCATAGCGGAGACGAGAAACAGCAGGTCCTTGTGCTGGTCGATCTCAAAAATACGCGCGCGCGAGCGCGGAACTGGGGGCTCGACCTGTCACAGATAAACGGCCAACTACAGGTAACCGAGGATACGATCGTTGCCCGGGAGTTGAATGCCAGGTTCTTCGAAGATCCGGTCGAGATTGAGATCAGAACCGTAAAACCGGGCGGTGATACGGTTGTGAATGTGGACGGAATCCTTGAATCCAGAAACCTGCTAAAGCGACTACCTGAAAACATGACCCGACACATTCACGGCAAAAGCGATTGGCAAGTGAAGCTGAATTTTGCGGCAGAATCAGTATCAGACGAGCTCCCGTATTTGCAGATAAGCGCAGCCAGCAAGTTAAAAAACACGGAAATAGCGCTACCTGCACCGTTTGCCAAGTCCAGCCAGGATTCTTCACCGATTTCGGCTGAGGTTAATTTTTTTCCGCAACAGGTTGACTTCACAACCGACCTCGGTGCCGACATTCATGCGCGAGGACAACTGAACTCACGCGATGAGCAGGATTTTCAGCTTGATTCGCTCGAGCTCGCCTTCGCGGCTAAGCTCGAGCCCACAACACGGCCGGGATTACATCTCTACGGATTTGTACCGGAAATTTCAATTGACGACTGGATTCAGGTTTTCAAGGGCTCTGGTATGTCGAGTCCCGACCTGCTTAGTACAGCCAATCTCCAGTTTGATCGGGCCAATGCCTTTAACCGGGTGCTTGAAAACGTGGCATTCGAAGTCAGGCAAACCAGTCAACGTTTTATTGGAGAAATTCAATCGTCGCTGCTTAGCGGTCGTTTTGAAGCTCCGAGCCAGGTTTCTCCGCAAAATCCGCTTGTTGTCAACCTGGAGTACCTGAGACTGGACAAACTCGACCAGGAAGCAGATTATGCCGCATTGCTGCCGAGTGATTTGACCGATTTTCGCGTCAGTTCCCAGGCACTGATTTTTCATGACATGCTGTTTAATGATGCGCTTATTGAAGCCAGGCAAGTTGAAAATACACTCCATATCGATAATTTCAGCATGCGTCGTGAAGAGATTCTTATGACTGGAAAAGCGCAATGGGAATACGATACAACTAAGCGTTCACATCTCTCCAGTGTCAACGTGGGTTTCAAGGGCCCTCATTTAGGCCAGGCGATAGCGGGACTAGGATTCGGTGAATCTATGACTGATGGCAGCGTAGACTTTAACGGTGGCTTTACCTGGTCGGCACCGTTGCTGGGTTTCGAGCTGGATAATTTTAAAGGTGAAGCCGAGCTGAAAATTGTCGACGGAATACTTAATAACGTCGAACCGGGCGGCGGCAGGTTTGTTGGACTGTTGAGCTTGAGCGCGTTACCAAGGCGACTGGCGCTGGATTTTTCCGACGTGGTGGTTGAGGGTATGGAATTTGATAAAATTACCGGATCCTACCGGATAGATGGCGGCATACTATTTACCGAGGACACCCGGATGGACGGTCCCGCTGCTAAAATCAAGATTTCGGGTCAGACAGGCATAAAAACGCGCGATTATGATCAACTTATCCGTGTCACGCCGAAAATCCGTCAAACACTGCCGATAATAGGAGCGATTTCGGCAGGGAGCACGGTCGGCTGGGGGTTGCTACTGCTGCAAAACCTGTTTAAAAAGTCCATAGACGATGCGGTGGAAGTTGAATACAAGATCACCGGAAGTTGGGATGATCCCCAGATTGAATTGATAAAGGCTGTTGATGAAAACCAGCAAGAATTACCGCAACGTGAAAGGTAAGGCCTGTATCCTCTGCCTGCTACTGGTAACGGGTCATGTGTGGGCTAACTCGGTTCGTATTTTTACGCTGAGCGCCGATGAATGGGCGCGGCCGCGTTCTGGCGCGGTAATTCCGCAATTGTCAGCTATACGCTCCGCGGTGAGCTACTGGGGCAAGGGTGGAGACAGGATCATGATCATTCGATATCCGGGCGAGGATAGCGGTGAACTCTGGGCTGCGGAAATGCGGGACTGGTTGATATCTCTCGGTGTGCCCTCAGATTATATCCTGCTGCTATCGGGCACACAGGCAGCCGATGAAATCAATCTCGTGGTCGGCAATCGCGACGAAATGGAGCAATAACTAGATATGGCGTCAACTTTAGAGGCAGTTAGTAAGGCTATTCTCGAACCGAGCGAACTGCAAATTGAGCAGCTCGGCGGATTTCTCGATGGCTTACAGGGCAAAAATGTCGATGCAGGGGATCTGTATTTTCAAACCAGTCAACAGGAATCCTGGGTCATGGATGACGGCATATTGCGCGAGGGTAGTTTTAATATCGAGAAAGGGGTAGGCATTCGTGCCATGTCCGAGGAGAAAACCGGCTTCGCCTATTGCGATGATCTGCGCAGTAATGCGATTACCCAGGCGGTCGGTAATGCGCGTGCGATTGTAAAGCAGGGCCAGTCAGGAACCAGCGAGATCAAGCTGGCGAGTAAACCTGCGACTGCCTTGTACACTTCATACAACCCGGTGGATGGTCGCAGCGCTGAAGAAAAAGTCGAACTTCTCAAAAAACTTGATGCTTATACCCGCTCACTGGATGAACGTATCGAACAGGTCATTATTTCGTTGTCGGGTGGTATCGACCATATATTGGTCGCGGCTACCGATAATACGCTGGCCTCCGATATACGCCCGTTGGTTCGCCTCAATGTCACCGTGTTGATGCATCAGGCGGAGCGTCGTGAACAAGGCAGCGCCGGCTGTGGTGGTCGACATGCATACGATGTTTTTTTTGACTCTGACCGGGCCTATGAACTGGCACGCGAAGCGGTCAGGCAGGCCACGGTAAATCTTGAATCGGTTGCGACACCCGCCGGCACCATGCCCGTAGTATTGGGACCAGGCTGGCCCGGTGTCCTGTTACACGAAGCGGTCGGTCACGGCCTGGAAGGGGATTTCAATCGCAAGGGTACTTCGGCGTTCAGTAACAAGCTAGGTCAGCAAGTAGCTTCAGCGCTTTGCACGGTGGTAGATGACGGCACGCTGGTTGACCGCCGTGGTTCGTTAACCGTGGACGACGAGGGTGTTCCCGCCCAGTGCACGACGCTGATCGAAAACGGCATACTCAAGGGATACATGCAAGATAAGATGAATGCCCGGTTGATGGGAACCCGGTCAACTTCTAACGGACGACGCGAATCTTTTGCCCATCTGCCAATGCCACGCATGACCAACACCTATATGCTCCCAGGTGAAAGCGATCCCGGGGAAATTCTCAGCTCGGTGGACAAGGGCCTGTACGCGGTGAATTTTGGCGGCGGCCAGGTAGATATCACTTCGGGACGTTTTGTATTTTCGCTCTCCGAGGCCTACTTGATCGAAAAAGGCAAGATTACGGCACCGGTCAAGGGTGCAACCCTGATTGGATCCGGCCCCGAGGTCATGGGCAAAATATCGATGGTGGGCAATAACCTGGAACTGGACCAGGGTGTCGGTGTCTGTGGGAAAGAAGGACAGTCGGTACCGGTCGGGGTAGGGCAGCCCAGCTTGAAGATTGACGAAATTACGGTCGGCGGTACCGACTAGTTCACTGAAACCGCGGTGATTTCCATACCATTTTCGCCGCTTTGCAGGGTTAACAGGCCGAGGAATTCTCCTTCAAATTTCGAGCTGCCGAGCCTCCACATTATAGTTATCGAATTTTCCCGGTGAATCGAATCGATAAACTCGAAGTCGGGCTCGATCGAGGTTAACACCGGAAAGTCCTCGCAACTCTGACGAAAATGCTCTTCCGATAGTTTTGCCAGTAACTCGTTCGAGAAACCGCGTGAAAACCTGGCGTAATTCTGCTCACGCGCGGCGTCGACGATGTTTCTCCAGATCGGTTCCGCCACCGCGCGCAGTTGTTCCTTGTGCAAGCGCGAGAATTGCGTCACGTCAGTCCCTCGCTGGTCTGCGGTTCGGACTGTAAATTGGCGTGCACGTCTTCATAGATAGACAGCATCGCTGGAATCACCAGTAATATCAGCAGCGTCGCAAAGGCAAGCCCGAAGGCGATTGAAACCGCCATTGGTATCAGGAACTGTGCCTGGCGCGAGGTTTCGAACAGCAATGGCGTCAGACCCGCGATGGTCGTAAGCGAGGTTAATAACACCGCGCGCAGGCGCTGACAGGCGGCTTCTTCTAGCGCCTCGCGGATGGATGCCCCCTTGTCCCTGATATGGCGATAAAACATGACCAGGATAATCGAGTCGTTGACAACGATGCCTGACAGGCCAAAAAAGCCGAACAGTGACAGGATAGTCAGGTTCATGTCCATGATCCAGTGACCGAGCACGGCCCCGGTCAGGCCCAGGGGTATGGTCAGCATTACCAGGAAGGGCCAGCCATAGGACGAAAAAACCCAGGCTAAAACAAGGTACATCAGTGTCAGCGCGATGATAGCCCCGGTGCGCATATCGGCGAATGTTTCGCGTTGGCTGGCCGAGCGTCCCTCGATGCTGAATTGAACACCGTACTTGCTGGCTAGTTCAGGCAGTGTAAATTGTGTCAGGTCGGCAACGATTTCAGCTGTGTTGTTTAGTGCGGCGTTGACATCCGCCGATACGTCGACCGACAACCTGCCGTTAAAATGGCGCAGGGTCTCGAAGCCCTGTGCCGAGCGCCAGTTGGCGACCGTTTCGAGGGCCACAAATTCATCATTGGGTAGTTTGATCGGCAAATACAGCAGGCTGTCGAGGCGTCGTTGCTCGGAATCGGGTAACTGTAAACGCACTTCGACTTCATCGGCACCCTGTTGAAAGCGTTGCAGGATAATGCCGTCATAGGCGGCCCGCAGCTGGCGCCCGATATCGAGGATGGACAAGCCAAGCGATTCGCCTGCCGGGCTCAATTCGTATATCAATTGTTCCCTGCCATAGGGAAGATCATCGTCGATGGCGCTGACACCGGAGATCCCCTCCAGCGATTGCGCCAGGTCAAGTGCCGCAGTTTTTAGCCGATGAGGCGTGGTGCCGGTAAGTCTTATGTTGAGTTCGCGCCTCGATGGGCCGACCCGGCGCGAGGTAATCTGGAAACTTTCCACCCCCGGTGGAACCTTGATGCGCGAACGCCAGTTCTCGATGAAACTGGGATTATCCGTACTGCGTTGATCGGAGCTGAGCAGTTCCACGTAAATCGAACCCACGCGTTCGCCTGTTATCGCGCGGCCACGACCGACCGTGGATGCATGCACTCTGTAATAAGTCGAAACCACTGTTTCATCGATATCGGCGATGGTATTGAGTAATTCGGTCTCAACCCCGTCGACAAACTTATCAACTTCTTCACGGGAGGTACCCGAAACAAAGCGCACGTTCGCATACACCGTGGTCGACTCGGGAGAAGGAAAGAATTGCCAGCCCGTCTTGCCTCCAAAAAACAATCCGGCCGCGAACAGCAGGAAACCAATGGCAGTCGCAATGGTAGTCCAGCGAAATTCGATTGCGTTACGTACCAGCCGACGAAACCAGTGATCACGGAAACGCGCGAAACCCCGATTGAGCTTTTCCTTTAGACGAGACTGTTTGTCCGCACGCCCCTGTACAAATGCGTGCCGTAAATGGCCCGGCAGGATCAGGAAACTTTCGATCAGTGAAGCGATGATGACGCACACGATAACAATTGGAATCGCCATCATGATGCTGCCCATGCGCCCGCCGATCATCATTAACGGCAGGAATGCCGCGATGGTTGTCAGGGATGAAGCAAGAACCGGTGCCAGCATCCGCCTGGCGCCCCCCTCGGAAGCCATCAGGGGAGCTTCGCCCATATCGAAATGGGCCTGTGCATCTTCGCCGACCACTATCGCATCGTCGACAATGATACCGAGCGCCATAATCAGTGCGAACAGGCTGATCATGTTGATCGATCCGCCGACCAGGTACAACACGGCGAGAGTGGCCATGAATGAAACCGGAATACCGACCGCAACCCAGAACGCAACGCGTGTAGACAGAAACAGGTAGAGAATCAGCAGCACCAGTACCAGGCCGCCGGCACCATTTTTTAGCAACAGCATGATGCGCTCTTTAATCAGTTGCCAGCGCTCGTTAAAAACCTGGATTTTAATATTTGGAGGTAACTGGGGCCGGGTCTGATCGAGCCAGTTTTGCAATATCTCCGCCGCTTCCAGTGAGTCCCCGGTTTCATTGCGACGCAGCACCAGTACCACGGCGTTGTTTCCGCGCAGGCTGATCGTCGGGGAGCCGGGCAGATGTCGTCTTTCGATCCTTGCTATGTCACCGAGATGAATGCGCTTGTCGTCTTCGCTGACAATGGCTAGATTGGCGAAATCCTGTGGCGTCCTGCGCTGGTTTTGACTGCGAATCTCGCGCGCGCCATCGTCTTCTCCTATCAATCCTGCCGGTAGATCCTGGCTTTCAGCATCGATGCGGTCAGCCAGCTCGCCGAAACCGACGCCGAGACGTTGCATTTGCTCAGCGGCAAGTTCTATTTGTAGCTGTTGCTTGGGTAAACCGAAAATTTCCACCTTGTCGATTCCGGCGCTGATCAGCTCACGTTCGAATTGCCGGGCCAGCAGGCGCAGTTCGTCGATCTGTGAAGGTCCGCTTATTAGCAAACGGGCAACTGACTCGTAACGCACCAGTTGCGCGACCTTCGGCTTTTCCGCATCCTCGGGCAGGTTGTTGAAATCATCGACCTGCTTCTTGACCTCGTCCAGGGCGAAGGTCATGTTGCTGTTTTCGTCGAATTCGAGCGTGATCCCGGATGTCCCGGTTGCCGAGGTCGAGGTTATTTCCTTTAAACGGTCGATGCTGCGCAGGCGCTGTTCCAGCGGAATCGTAATACCTGATTCCACATCTTCGGCGCTGGCACCGCTCCAGATGGTACTGACCGTTATCCGATCGAGCTCGAAGTTCGGAAAGAACTGTACGTTCAGTTTTTGCAGGGCGATGATCCCGGATAACAGCATCATCGCCATCAGCAGGTTGGCGGCAACCCGGTGGCGCGCGAAGATGCCGAGAATGCTATTCGACATTGATCTGCACCTTGAGACCGGTAACCGCATTGGGCAGGTGGGTGGTCGCGATTTGATCACCGGATTCTATGTCACCGCTGCGAATCAACACCAGTGCCCGACCATCCTCGACACTTGATTGCCCGATCGAAACCACGTCGAGCGCCTGCAAGCGGTTGTCGACAACACGGTAGACCCGGGAATTTCCATAAACCGCCTGGTAAGGCACCGCGAATACCCCGCTCTCGGCAGGAAGCATTAAGCTGAGTGGTAATAACTCGCCCGGGCGCAGTTGTTCTGCGATGGCATCGATTGCGAAATAGGCATCTATGCCGGTCGCTTCGGCTTCCCCGGCAAGGCGTATAAGTGGAAAACGACCTAAATCCTTGCGCTTGGACACACTGGCATCCAGTTGCTGTCCCTCGGCAAGCGCCAGTTGCACCGACTTGATGTAATTAATCGGAAGGTGGGCACGAATCTCGAGATTGTTAACCGGGAACAGCGATATCAGGATCTGGCCCAGTGATACGCGATCACCGGCGGCAACACCCACCTCGCTGATGATCGCGTCGAAAGGGGCCTTTATCGCTGAACGGTCCATCGCTAATTTTGCCTGATCGAGTTCTGCTTTGCCGCGATCATGTCTTGCCGCCAGGATTTGAAGTTTCGCCGGGTAACTTTCGACTTCGAGTTCACGTGCGGTCACCTCGAGCTTGCGCCGACCCAACTCGCTACGGGCGCTATTCAGCGCGGTATCGGCGCTCAGGTTCTGCTTTTTCAGCTCGACCAGGCGTTGTACCTCGTCATTGGCCAGCGCCAGCAGGTCGCGTTCGGTTTCAAGCGAAATCTGGTTAGACTGGTATCGAATCTTGAGTTCCGCGATCTGGTTATCGATGTCACGCAAATCGGCTTCGGCCTGGAGTAACGATGCCGCAAAATCGCGTCGGTCCAAGGTTACCAGGGGTTGCCCCTGGTCGACGCGAGCGCCATTACGTACGAACACTTTCTCGACGATCCCACCTCCCGGGGCTGCCGCCTTCAATTGTTCGGGCGACTCGATGCGACCGTACAGCGTAACGCTGGGTGAAAGTGTCTGTTGGCGGGCTTCGATAATATCGATCTGCCAGACTTTTTCGGTTAGTGCAGGTCTCTCTCTTTCGGTTCTGCTGGAGACCAGCGAAAAATAAAGCACACCGGCAATCAGAAGCACCAGGAAGGGTAATAATATTTTGGCCGAGGCCCTAGCTATCATGATGGATCCGGAAATGGGAAATATTAAGCATACGCAGTATAACCTCTGTAGAGGGGTGCGAGGCTAAGAATCAGTGTGTTCGAAGCGATTTTGAGCCCGATTCTTGATCACTTTTCGCGGATCGAAAATTTGGCCATTCATCGCCAGATGCACACCCGCCGGCAATAGTTGAACGGCAGCGCAGGCAACTCCGAGATTGAAGGTTGCATCGCTATGGCGCATGCGTGCCGGTTGCATTGCACCGAACAGCACAATGGTTTTATCCCTGATATCCAACAGGGCCTGTGCGGTCTCTACCATTGTGTCGGTGCCGTGGGTTATCAAAATCCTGTCTTCATTTACGTTACTGATAGCATCGTGGATCATTTTTCGATCAACGTCATTGATATCGAGGCTATCCTTTTCAAGTAGCTCTACGATGTCATACTCGAAGCCGATATTGGCCTCTTCGAGCAAATCCCCGATGATTGTATCGGCAAACTGAAATTCGCTTTTGGCGTCGAAATAAATCTTGTCGAAAGTACCACCGGTGGTGAATATCTTGATTTTCAAAGCATGCTCCTGTTAGCGCGTATGAAAGTTAGGCACGGTGCCAAATTAATATTGTAAACTGGGTGCGCCGGCTTCACTAACTTGAATAATTTGAATGAATACTGAACCATTAGTTCGGCCAAAAGTGCCCGTTATCGCTATCTCCTGTGCCTGTATTATTGCACTGCTGGCGTTCGGCCCGCGTTCCGCGATGGGTTTTTTCCAACTGCCCATATTGCAGGATACCGGCTGGGATCGGACCACCTTTGGTATGGCGATGGCCTTGCAGAATCTGTTCTGGGGCATGGGGCAGCCCTTGTTTGGCGTGATTGCCGACAAGTTCGGCGCCTGGCGGGTGCTTGCCACCGGGGCTACCCTGTATGCTGCCGGCCTGGTCGTGATGGCGATTGCGCCGAGCCCCGCGTGGCTGCATATTGGCGGCGGAGTTCTGATAGGACTGGGTGTTGCGGCCTGCTCCTTCGGTGTTGTGCTGGCTTCGATTGCACGCCTGGTCAGCCCCGAGAAACGATCGTTTGCATTTGGTCTGGGCACTGCTGCCGGCTCGGCCGGAATGTTCGTATTTGCGCCGATTTCACAGGGCTTGATCGATACCCTGGGCTGGTCCGACAGCCTGGTCGCAATCGGTGCGCTCATGCTAATCATTCCGCTACTGGCGATTCCGCTAAGGGGTAATTCCTCGACCTCGAAATTTGCCGCAGTTGAATTCGAACAAACGGTTGGCGCTGCATTGCGCGAGGCATTCGCGAGTAAGGGATATCTATTACTGACATCCGGATTTTTCGTCTGTGGCTTCCAGGTCGCATTTATCACCGCCCATTTTCCTGCCTATATCAATGACCTTGGCATCGCTTCGCGCTGGGCGGTGGTCGCAGTCAGCCTGATCGGATTTTTCAACATTATCGGTTCGCTGGCTTCGGGTATCATCGGGCAACACTACTCGAAGCCGATTTTTCTGAGCCTGATTTATATCACCCGGTCGATTGCCTTCACGGTATTCCTGCTGACGCCGGCGAGTCCTACAACGGTTGTCGTGTTTTCGATCGTAATCGGTATCCTATGGTTATCAACCGTGGCCCCAACTAATGCGCTGGTCTCGGTAATGTTTGGTACCCGTTATCTGGGGATGCTCGGTGGTATCGTTTTCTTTTCCCACCAGGTAGGCTCCTTTCTCGGTGTCTGGATGGGAGGCTTTCTCTATGACGCGACCGGCTCCTACGATGTCGTCTGGTGGCTTGGAGTAGCGCTAGGAATTTTCGCCGCGATCGTGCACTGGCCGATCCGAGAGGAACCCGTCCAACGCCCCATCCCTGAAGCCGCCTGACCATACTGCTTCCAAACTAATGGCTTGAAGTATCAATCCATAGCCTCGAATAAAAAGGTCATTCAATGCCACCTCGGGGGGAAGTTCGCAAAAGCCGCTACCAACCGGCGCTAGCGCCGGTTGGCCCATCCATGGGACCGCTTGGAGCTCGGCTCCATGCCTCGCTACACTTTTGCAAACTTCCCCCCGAGGTGGCTCCAAAATTGGTATGCAACCGATAAAGTTCCCCGTGACGTAAAGACTGGGTGCCGAAAAAGTATTAATTTTGAAGGGTCAGGCGGCATGGATGCCGCCTGTGGCGAGTCGAGACATGGATGTCGAGTCTCGCCTTGCCCTTTAAAATTAATACTTTTTCGGCACCCAGTCAGTCGCGGGGGACTTTATCGGTTGTCATTGATTGAATTGGAGGCTGCGGGGTGAACCATCGGGTTGAGGAGCGGTATGCAGCAGTCAGACCAGGGGGGGTTCGTCGCTTAGCAGCTCGTCAGTATTCGGATCGAGTTCTTCGTGATAGGCATCGATGTTCTCCGCTACGCGGTCAACGGCCTCGTAACTGGCGATATTGAAAAGCGCCTCGCCCGCGAAAACCAGTGGCAGATTGGTTTTGCCAATTATAATTCCGGCGACTGGACTAACCAGTTCCTCGGTATTTTCACCGAGCGGATTATTGATATAGGCCAGCAGGTCACCGATTTCGACCTTGGCTCCCGTCGCAACCAGGGAGCGCAGGATTCCACTTTGCGCGGCTCGTACCCAGCGAGTGGTATTCGCGACCAGCGCCTCTGATTTAGGCTGCCTCTTGCTTTTGGCGCGCATACCGAGTTCCCGCATCACCTGCAGCACACCCTTGACACCAGCCCTGATCGCAACTTCATCAAAGCGCAGCGCTTCGCCTGCTTCGTAAAGTAATACGCTGATGCCATTGGTGTGTGCGGCTTCGCGGAAGGACCCTTCGAGCAATTTGGCATTGAGGATGACCGGAACTCCGAACGCCTGGGCCAGCGCTTCCAGTTCCGGTTCACCCTGCAGGTTGGCGCGAATCTGCGGCAAGTTTTCGCGATTGACTGCACCCGTGTGCAGGTCAATGATATGGCTGCAGTGAGGAATGATCTGCGTCATCAATACGTGGGCGAGACGCGCGGCCATCGATCCTTTTTCGGAGCCGGGGAATGATCGATTCAAATCACGGCGGTCGGGCAAGTAGCGCGATTTGGAAACGAAACCGTAGACATTTATCACCGGGATCGCGATCAGCGTACCCTTGATTCGATCGATGAATTTATGCGACAGCAGGCGCCGAATGATTTCGACGCCATTAATTTCATCTCCATGCACGGCGGCACTGACCAACAGAACCGGCCCGGGTCGCCGACCGTGCACCACATGCACCGGCATGTTGACACTACTATGCGTGTAGAAGCTGGGTAACGGGATATCGATCGATTGTCGGCTGCCGGGTTGAATCGCAACCCCGGCAATCTCGATGACCGCTTGCATTTTAGCCCTTGCCACGTGTCCTGGTTTTGCCGGGTTGCAACTTTTCAAGATTGTTGATGATTAAACCGGCGACATCCTTGCCGGTGGCACCTTCGATACCCTCCAGTCCAGGGCTTGAATTGACTTCCATCACGACGGGTCCATGGTTGGAACGCAACAGGTCGACACCGGCGACGTTCAGACCCATTATTCGTGCCGCTCTGACCGCGGTTGAGCGTTCCTCGGGCGTAATTTTAATCAGGCTGGAAGCACCACCACGATGCAGGTTAGAGCGAAATTCACCTTGGGGGGCCTGGCGTTTCATGGCGGCGACGACCTTACCATCGATGACGAAGCAGCGGATGTCGGAACCCCCGGCTTCCTTGATAAACTCCTGTACCAGGATATCGGCTTTGACGCCCATGAATCCCTCGATGACGCTTTCGGCTGCTTTTTGCGTTTCCGCCAGAACCACGCCAATACCCTGGGTTCCCTGGAGTAGTTTGACGACAAGAGGCGCGCCACCAACCATTTTGATGACATCTTTAATATCGTCAGGCTTGTTGGCATAACCGGTGAGCGGCATGCCAATGCCTCTGCGAGATAACAATTGTAGCGAACGCAGCTTATCGCGTGAGCGTCCGATGGCTACCGATTCATTCAGTGCTACCACGCCCATCATTTCAAACTGCCTCAAAACGGAAAGGCCATATGCGGTAACCGATGCGCCGATGCGGGGTATGACCGCATCAAAGCCTTCGAGTACTTCGCCGCGGTAGTGAATCGAGGGTTTGTGCGCCGCGATATTCATATAGGCACGCAGCACGTCAATGACGATGATCTTGTGACCGCGCTCCTCTGCGGCTTCGATAATGCGTCGTGAGGAATATAACTTTCGATTTCGCGAAAGAAGAGCAATTTTCATTTGAATATCCGCCTATAACCCGTACAACTTACGTGGTCTAAATTTACCATTGACATAGGAAACACCTGGATCAACCACGAATCGGTTCTCCATGGCCCGGCGTCCCAGCAGCATGCGAAAGCGCATAGTATCACGGTTTGTCAGGGTCATCTCAATAGGCCAGGCGATATCGCCGATGACAACTTTGCTTTGGATGACGTAACGCATTTCGCGATGTCCACCGGAGTCGGTGACCTCGCGAAAGTCGTAAACCGGTGCGTGGCATTCGACTTCAAACGTCTGGTTAAGCTGTATCGGATGGATCAGGAATCGGAGCATATCAATCCCATCCCGGGTATAGGGCTCGATCAGAAAGGCGTGCAGTGCGGAGGTGCGGGCCCCGGTATCGATCTTGGCCTTGATCGCGGGTAGATTCAGCTCCGGTAATGCCGCCCATTCCCGCCATCCGATAGTGACTCGCGCCGATTCAGCTGTCATAGAGGTAAAAAATTGCCCTGGTTAATCCAATTCTGACGTCTTGCGGCAGCGATGTACAAGGTTTTCAATCATTTGATCGCAGGTCTGCATTTGCTCACGACTGACAAATTCATCAGCTTTGTGGGCCTGGTCGATACTGCCCGGACCACACACCAGGCAATTGACACCAATGCCATCGAATAAGCCGGCCTCGGTACCGAAGCTGACATTGTCACCGATATTGTCAATCGGATTGATCGAGCGTGTGTAGGCGATGACCGTCGATGCGGGATCGGTATGCAAACCCGGATAAGACGAGGTTTCGTCGAAACGGATCTCGCTATCGGGATAGCGCGATTTCATATCGACGAGCAACACGTCGTTGGCATAATGTCTGATTTCATGCATCAGTGCGTCAAGGTCCTCCTGCGGCAGGTTTCGGATCTCGAATTCGAATTCACACTGCTTCGGCACGATGTTGAGCGCGGTCCCACCGTTGATGGTGCCGACGTGAAAAGTCGAATGGGGCACCGTGTAGCTGTGGTCGGTCAACTGTTGCTGTACGCGCGTATTCATATTGCGGATAAACGCGATTAACTCGGCGGCATATTCAACTGCGTTAACACCGTTGCTGATATAGGCGGAATGGCAGGAAAGACCGCTGACCGTGACCCGGTAAGAAAGCTTGCCCTTGTGGGCGAGGACCATGCTCATGTCAGTTGGCTCACCGATCAGACCAATGCGTGGTTTGACTTCGAATCCGGCCATCGTGTCGACCAGTTTCTTTGCCCCGAGGCATCCAATTTCTTCATCGTAGGAAAACGCGAGGTGAATCGGCATTTTTAACGATTCGGCTGTAATTTGGGGCAGCCCTGCAAGCACACAGGCAATAAAGCCTTTCATATCACAGGAACCGCGACCAACCAGCAGTTTATCCCCGGTTTTCAAATGATAGGGGTCGCTATGCCATTCCTGGCCGGTGGTCGGTACAACGTCAGTATGACCGGAAAGCATAACGCCGCCGATGTCATCTGGCCCGATGGTGGCGTAGAGATTGGCGCGACTCTGGTCATCATTGTGCACCAGCAGCGATTCGATACCGTGGTCGCCAAGCAGGTTACGGATAAAATCGATCAGTTGCAGGTTCGATGTCCTGCTGGTGGTATCGAAGGCGATCAGCCGGGCCAGAATTTCTTCACTATTCATAACCATTCTCGTGGCAAAGGCCGGACTCAAGGATCTCCGGGAACACCGTAGGAGGGCGCGTCTTCCGGATTGTAGGCACGCGTCACGTAGTCGTCGATCTGCGGTTCGTAAACTTCCCAGCCTGCGATCATCTTGTTAATCGGATCGTCATCCCAGTCGATACGCAGTTCTACCAGGGGCCAGCAGGGATTACCACCGATCAGCAGGCCTGCGGAATGCAGCGAACCGGCTTCTCCGCCGGCATCTACCCCGGCTGTCAAGGCGGTGAGCAGACGCGTGCCGAAGCTGCCGCTGGATTGTTCGAAAGCCTTAATCATCGCTGTCGGAACTGATTCGTTGGCCAGCAGGTTGCCGACTGCGACACAGTGTTTGCCCTCGGCCGAGGCAAAGCGTCCCAAAACGGCATCGCCGGTAAACAACCCCGTATTGCCGTGATTGTCGATCAGGCCGAGTTGACGATACTTTATGTGTGGCGTGTTACTTGTCACAGTGCCGATAGCAGCATCCACGTCAACTCCGTCATCGAGCAGGGCGAGCATGCGTGGGCCGAGGCGCGGATCGGTGATGTTCTGACTGAGTGCAATTCCGATGCCCGGTCGCCAATGCAGGCAGCGGCTACTGACACTGATACTGGACGACGAAATGGCGGCCCCAAGCTGGCCCGTGGCTTCGTCCCAGGCAGCGATTGATAGTGTCATACTGTTACCTTTTCTGCTGGGCCCAGCAGGCGAAGAGCCGTTGGCGGTGAGCGGCAATGGCTTCGATATGCGGATTTTCGATTGCCTGGCCCGGTGTTTGAAGGATAACACGGCCGGCTCTGATGTCATCATCGATCGGGTACGCTGGCAGCGCATGATCGTCGCAAATCATTAAAAATATTTTACATGAGTTGGAAATCCACTCAAACTTCGAGCATCACAATCCATGCAATGGTTGAGGCTATGATCAGAACAGGTGGGGAAGATCGCGAATCGATACGCGCTAGAGGTGAGGTCTATATGATCGGAAAGGTTGCCCGGAAGGCCGGGAGCAAAGTCACTGAAGATGGCAGAATCGTTGGCACAATGTCAGCAGCAGCCGGGAAGAAGCGTGCCTGAGATGTCAATCCATAAACGCATTCGAAAGTTCAATACGCGAGATACCTATCCCAACCAGGCGCTCGATAACGATCTGTGCCAGGCTGTTGTTGCCGGCAACACGGTTTACCTGCGCGGCCAGGTCGGTACTGATTTCGACGGCAACCTGGTTGGTCTGGGTGACCCGGGTGCGCAGGCCGAGCAGGCGATGAAGAACGTCAAGCAGCTGCTTGAGGAATCCGGTAGCGACCTGAGTCATATTGTAAAAACCACCACTTATATCACCGATCCAGGATATCGCGAACCGGTCTACCAGGTTGTCGGCAAGTGGCTCAAAGGCGTATTTCCGATTTCGACCGGAATCGTGGTTGCCGGACTGGGTCAGCCTGAATGGTTGATGGAAATCGATGTTATTGCCGTGATTCCGCAAGATTAAGTTACCCGGCGTGGTTCACACATCGGTAACAAGGCTTTTCAAACGAGAAATCGTATAGTTGATAATTGATTGAACGGGGATATTTATGAAACCGGTAACCGAAGACGAACGCATAGTCGTCAATATTTATGAAGCGGAGTTCGAGCCGCTAGTCACTGACCGAGGTGAGAACGATGGCAGTGTCTTGCAGCTGGATCGCAGCAAACCGCTCGGGGTCGGGTTTAATGTATACAAGATGGATCCTGGTTATACCACGATTCCCCATGAACACCGTGGTAATGAAGAGTTTTTAATAATCAGCGGTGATTTAACCGATAACGATGGTACGGTTTACCGTGAGGGTGACCTGGTTTGGCTGAAGGCCGGAACTCAACACTGCTCCTACACTAAACACGGTTGTATTGTTGTCGAGTATATTGAAGCAGCAGAGTCCTCGATCTAGGCTTCCTTGATCATGCGAAACAGTTCGTCTTTTAAATACAGACGGACTTTTTTACGCTCTTCCAGGTATTCATCAGAAGTATTCTCGATCCCGGTTTCTATGCGATGCACCTCGTGGTCGACTTCGTGGTATTCGTCGAACAACCTGGCAAAATGCTGATTAGTCATCTTCAGATTGTGGATAGCCTCCTTGTGCTCGGGTAACTCGTGCACCAGGTCATGTTTCTCAGTCAGCATGCATCTGTCCTCGCTTAATTCTCAATTTTTTCGGCGCAATCGACGCAATATGCCGTGAAAGGCAGCAGTTCGAGCCGGGCGGTTGGAATGTCTTCACCACATTCTTCGCAGCGAAAATAGGTACCGTTTTTAAGTCGGTGTAAAGCGAACTTGATCATCTCCAGCTCCTGTTCAGAACTGTTGCCGAGCGATTCAAGCACCTCGTCATTTTCGCGTTCGCTGGCCTGCTCACTCCAGTCGGCTGTCATACCCTCATGACGAATGTCCCGGTCGATCGAATTAATACGATGCGTCACTTCCTTTTTTAACGCGATTAGTTTCTTTTTGATGTCTTTCTCGTCCAAGGGTATTCGCTCCTAATTTCAGTCCAGGAAAACCTGAAGTCTAAAAATTCTATTAAAATGGATTCTTTAAGTATCGACAGAATATCGATAATAACCTTGATATGGGGCAAGTTAATAGTCGATCTGCGCGTGTTGATGTAATTTTTTATGGGCACGGTTCTCAAGATAGAACACCAGCAGGCCGCTGAAAATAATCAAGCCGCTACCGACAAAGGAAATCCAGTCGGGCCAGTCACCCCACAGGTAAAAGCCAACCATCAGTGCAAAAGGCAGGGAGGCGTATTCGAAAGGTGCCACCGCCGCGGCCTCTCCCAAACGATAAGCCTGTGAAATCAGGTAGCCGCCAAACGATACCATAATCCCGCATAACAGCAGCAGTTGCAGCTGGGCCAGGTCAGGCCAGCTCCAGGCGCGTAACAGGAAACCGGTTGCCTCGTTATCGTAAATGTCGAACCTGCCATCGCCGATAGCCAGGCCGACAACAGAGCTGATGACTATGAAAGCGAGCTGGATGTAAAAGGTTAAGGCGCTCGCCTTTTCACGCATGCCGAGTTTACGTGTCATCATAGTCATCACCGCGTAGGCCAGGGCGGCAAGAATCGGCAACAGGCTGACTGAGCGAAAAACTTCGCTGCCCGGACGCAGCATTATGATGACACCAATCAATCCGGCGATGATGACCAGCCAGCGTAACAGCCCAACCCTTTCTCCAAGTACGGGTTGTGACAATATGCAGATGAAAAGCGGTGCCGTGTAAAATAGCGATACGGTCTCGGCGAGTGGCATTACTGCCAGCCCCAGGAAGAAAAACATATTCGCCAGCACCAGCATCGAACCCCGTATAAAGTGCAGCAGTGGTCGACGTGTTTTCAAAGTTTTCAAACCACCTTCCAGATGAATGAAAACGAAAACCAGGATCATCGCGAAGACACCGCGGAACAACATAATTTCGTGTAGTGGCAACCCGGTACTCAGCCATTTTATTATCGAGTCGCTGACGGTTAAGAATGCCAATGCTGCAACCAGGCATAAGATGCCCTGGGTATTTCGATTGAGTGTTTTCAGGTAGGTCAAATCCGACCGCTCGAAACTCGCGATTGCCCGGTCGAGGGACTCACAACCCCTCGTAACCCTGTAACACGTTCACCGTGTTAATGCCGATTTCCTCGACCGCGTAGCCGCCTTCCATGATGAATAGCGTGGGTAACCCAAGGCTTGCTATGGTTGTGCCGTAGCGCTTGAAGTCATCACTGGTCAGCTTGAAAAATGAGATTGGATCATGTTCGAAGGTGTCGACACCGAGCGATATTACCAGCGCATCGGGCCCATAATTCCTGATCTTGTGACAGGCGTCTGCGAGCGCCGCGCTCCAGGTTTTGAAGTTGGTGCCGGGACCGAGCGGATAGTTATGGTTGAATCCTTCTCCGGCGCCTTGCCCGAGTTCATCGGCATAGCCGAGAAAATGCGGAAAGGCATCCCGGGGATCGCCGTGCAGCGACAGGAACATGACATCATCACGATCGTAGAATATTGCCTGGCTACCGTTACCATGGTGGAAATCGACGTCGAGCAATGCGATCCTTGATGCGCCCTGGTCGATAAAGCCTTGCGCCGCAACCGCGGCGTTATTGATAAAACAGTAACCGCCGAACATATCGCCGGCGGCATGGTGCCCGGGCGGACGGCACAGCGCAAAGGCTTCCCGGGCACCGTCTCGAATTGCGGACTGTGCCGTCAGTGCGACATCGACGCTGGCGCGTGCGGCCTCCCAGGTGCCGTTGGAGATAGCGGTCTCGGCAGCGAGCGCATAATAGCCAAGCTTACCTTCGATATGGTCTGGAATACGTTGCTGCATGCCACGGGCGGGCCAGCAGGTTGCGATTGCTTCGCCCCTGTAGCCCGAAGCCGTCCAATCATCCCAGCAGGTTTCGAGGAAGTGTAAAAATTCTGTGTCGTGTATCCGCGTGATAGCGTCGATGTTGTATTGGTGCGGGGTAATCACATCCCCGAGGCCAACCTCGTTAACGCGTTGCAGGATATGTTCGGCGCGCACCGGGCACTCGAAAGGCGGCACCAGTTCACCACCGTAGAGCTCGGTTTTGGCGTCATGCAGGGCATGTTTTTCGCTGAATACGGTAAGCATGGCTAGTTTTCGTGGGTGATTCGTGGCTCGAGCTTGCCGTCGAGCGTGGAAATGGTTTGATAAAGATCAGGCCGGCGGTCGCGATAAATGCCCCAGGCGTCGCGATAGCTACGAATCATCTCCAGATCGAATTCGTGTAGCAGTACGCTTTCGCTATGATTGTCGGCCTGGGCAACGATCTCGCCGGTATGATCGGCAATAAACGAATGCCCGTAAAAAGTCAGTTGGAAAGCCGAATCCTGGGTTGCATTCTCGGTGCCGATGCGATTGGAAGCGATGACCGGAACCATATTGGCAGCGGCGTGGCCCTGCATGGTGCGTTGCCAGTGTCCACTGGAATCAAGCGTGATTGCTGGCGGCGGCTCCGAGCCGATGGCGGTTGGGTAGAGCAACAATTCTGCCCCCATCAGCGCCATGCTGCGTGCCGCTTCGGGAAACCATTGATCCCAGCAAACACCTGCGCCGATCTTGCCATAACGCGTATCCCAGACCTTGAAGCCGGTATCACCTGGGTTGAAATAGTTTTTTTCCTGGTAGCCGGGCCCGTTCGGGATATGTGATTTTCGATAGATACCAAGAATTTCGCCACCGGCGTCTACCATTGCCAGCGAGTTGTAGAATGCCCGGTTGGCGCGCTCGAACCAGCTAAAGGGTAATACCACGTCGAGTTCTTTGGCCAGCGCTTGGAAGCGTTTCAACGACTGATTCTGTTCCAGTGTTGTAGCGAGATCGAAGTGTTTCGTATCCTGCTCGATACAAAAATAGGGTGTCTCGAATAATTCCTGGATCAAGATCACCTGGGCGCCGCCGGCCGCGGCTTCGCGAATTAACTTTTCGGCGCGTTCCAGGTTTGCGGGAAGGTCCCAGCTGCAGGCCATCTGCGTGGCCGCGACGCGTAGCATCGACATCACAGTAACTCCAAAGAAATGGCGTAAAACCTTGGATTCTTATCGATTTTCGAGAGCTTGGCTAGCTTTAAAATATCGGATCACGCACAATTCGGCGACTATTCATGCGAAAGAATCGAATGACTGATTATTTGCCGCAAGATACCAACGAAAGCTCTCTATGGGGCGAAACCGCGGTTGCCGGCCCAGAAAGTAAATCGTTAAGCGAATCGATGCAGGTCGACGTACTGGTTGTCGGTGGTGGCTATACCGGGTTATCCGCTGCTCTACACCTTGCCGAAAAGGGCGTCTCGGTGGTCTTGCTCGAGGCAAAGAACATTGGCTTCGGTGGGTCAGGCCGCAATGCCGGGCTGGTCAACGGCGGAATCTGGAAAACCCCCGACGATGTGCAAAAACTGATCGGGCCTGATGCTGCCAAACGCTTCAATCTGGCATTGCGCGATTCACCCACGCTGGTGTTCGACCTGGTCGAGCGCTTTAACATGCAGTGCCAGGCAAAGCGCTGCGGTACTGTCCATATTGCCCACAAGGCCGATGCCATGGCTTATCTTGAAGACCGCTGTCAGCAACTGCAGAATCTGGGCGCCGCGGTGCAGTTAATCGATGGCAACCAGGCTCACGCCATTTCAGGATCGCCGCTATACCGTCATGGCGGAATTCTCGACCCGAACGCGGGCACCATCCATCCGCTGAGCTATGCGCGCTCGCTCGCAAATACCGCAATCGACCGGGGAGTGCGCTTGTTCCAGCATTCCGGAATCGAAAGCCTTAATCGACACAATGATCGCTGGCTGGCGAAAACCGCCAACGGCGAGGTTATTGCCGAGCAGGCGATCATTGCAATCAATGCCTACGCGGATGCTAAAAGTAAAAAGGTTCGCAAGTCGACCCTGCCGGTGTTCATTTTCCATTGCGCGACGCCACCCTTACCCACAGAAATTGCGGCGTCTATTATTCCGCAACGCCACGGCCTGTGGGATACGGATAGCTTACTGACATCGTCGCGAATTGACGCTGAAGGCCGCCTGGTGATGAGTGCCCCCGGCCGACTGCATGGCTTTCAGCGCCGGATTCGGGAGAGCTGGATGATGCGCAAGCGTGATCGCCTTTATCCCCAACTGAAAGGAATCCCCTGGGCTTACCAGTGGAGTGGACAGATCGGGGTGACCTCGACAAAAATCCTGCGGGTTCAGCTATTGGCCCCCGGGCTGTTTGCCCCCGCGGGATATAACGGGCGGGGCATCGGTGTGGGCACGGTCATGGGTAAACAGCTTGCCGACACCATTGCCAGCGGTAACCGCGATGATTTTCCGTTTCCGATCGAGGCGCTCCATCGTGAAAAATGGTCGAAGCTGCGCGCGGCTTACTACGAATATGGAACCCTGGCGCTGGAGTTTATCGACAGTCGCGGGTAAAACCCGGTGCCCTAATTTAAATAGTCCTGGGTAGCAGGCATATTGGCTGGAATTATCTGATAGTCCGGATAAAATGCGATCACACTAAACAGGCGAACAAACCCATGGCACAATCGAAACGAGTAACCTTTGACTGGCAGGATCCGATGTTCCTCGAGCAGCAGTTGAGCGAAGAGGAACGCATGATTCGCGATGCTACCCGTGAGTACTGCCAGGATGGACTGATGTCCCGCGTGCAAATGGCAAATCGCGACGAAGTGTTTCACCGTGAAATCATGAACGAGTTTGGCGAACTGGGCTTGCTCGGTGCAACCATTCCCGAGGACTACGGCTGTGCTGGTGTTAACTACGTGTCCTATGGACTGGTGGCGCGTGAAGTCGAACGCGCCGATAGCGGTTATCGCTCTGCAATGAGCGTGCAGTCGTCGTTAGTAATGCACCCGATCTATGCTTATGGTGACGAAGCGCAGCGCCAGAAATATTTGCCACGCCTGGCCACGGGTGAATGGGTTGGTTGTTTTGGATTAACCGAACCTGACGCGGGCTCTGATCCCGCCAGCATGAAAACAACTGCCACCGCGGTGGATGGTGGCTACCAACTCAAAGGCGCGAAAATGTGGATCACCAATTCCCCGATCGCCGATGTCGCCGTGGTCTGGGCCAAGCTCGATGGAATCATTCGAGGCTTCATTCTGGAGCGCGGTATGGACGGTTTTTCAACCCCTAAAATCGAAGGCAAGTTTTCGTTGCGCGCTTCATCCACCGGTGAAATCGTGATGCAGAACGTGTTTGTACCCGAGGAAAACCTGTTACCGAACGTCGAGGGTTTGAAGGGGCCGTTTGGTTGCCTGACCCGGGCACGCTTCGGCATCGCCTGGGGCACGATGGGAGCCGCTGAATTCTGCTGGCACGCAGCACGTCAATATACGCTCGATCGAAATCAGTTTGGCCGTCCGCTGGCGGCAACCCAGTTGATACAAAAGAAGCTCGCCGATATGCAAACGGAAATCGCGCTTGGCTTGCAGGGTTGTCTGCAGATGGGGCGTCTGATGGATGCCGATAGTTGCCCGGTGGAACTGGTTTCGCTGATGAAGCGCAACAACTGTGGCAAGGCGCTCGACATCGCACGCGTTGCCCGTGACATGCATGGCGGTAATGGCGTTTCCGACGAATACCACGTGATTCGTCACGTGATGAACCTTGAAGCCGTTAATACCTACGAAGGTACGCACGATGTTCATGCGCTGATCCTGGGGCGCGCACAAACTGGAATCCAGGCTTTTTCATAAATGCCAGGACCGCTAAAGGACTTCCGGGTTCTCGACCTGAGTCGCATACTGGCAGGTCCCTGGGCCAGCCAGATGCTGGCGGACCTCGGCGCCGAGGTCATCAAGGTCGAACGTCCTGGCAGCGGTGACGACACCCGGGGCTGGGCTCCCCCTTACATGCCCGATCGAGATGGAGAGGTTACCTCAGAGGCTGCCTATTTTCATGGTACCAATCGTGGCAAGCAGTCAGTTTGCATTGATATGTCACATCCCGACGGGCAGGCGTTGATCCGGGACCTGGCAAGGGAGTGCGATGTATTGATCGAAAACTTCAAGGTCGGAGGATTGAAAAAATACAAGCTGGACTATGCGGGCCTGAAGAGTATTAATCCCGGGCTGGTTTACTGTTCGATTACCGGCTTTGGACAAACCGGGCCTTATGCAGACCGTGCCGGCTACGATTTCATGATCCAGGCGATGGGTGGGATGATGAGCGTTACCGGGGAGGCTGATGGATTGCCAATGAAGATTGGCGTCGCGCTGGCCGATGTGCTCACCGGTCTCTACGCGGCCAATGCAATCCAGGCGGCATTGATTCACCAGCAAAAAACCGGTGAGGGTCAGTATATCGACATGGCCCTGCTGGACGTGCAGGTGGCAACACTGGCTAACCAGGCCATGAACTACCTTGCTACCGGCGACAGCCCCGGCAGGCTGGGTAACGCGCATCCAAATATCGTGCCCTACCAGGCGTTCCAAACTGCCGATGGTTATATCATTCTTGCGATTGGCAACGATGCTCAATTTGAAAAATTCTGTGACCTGGCCAATAGCAGCGAACTGGCTGCCGATGAGCGTTTTCGCAGCAATAGTAACCGCGTTAAGAACCGCGAAACCCTGGTGCCCCAGGTAGAGATAATCATGTTGCAAAAATCGAGCATGGAGTGGCTCGATGCATTGAACGAGCGCGGTATTCCCTGCGGCCCGATTAACAACGTCGAACAGGTATTTGACGATCCGCAGGTGCGGCACCGTGGGATGCAGCTTGAACTCGACCACCCTGTTGCGGGTAAGGTTGCCAGTGTCGCCAATCCGATCAAACTCTCAGTTACCCCGGTCGAGTACCAACAGGCGCCACCGATGCTGGGGGAGCACACTAACAGCGTGTTAACTTCGCTGCTTGGATTGAGCGATCAGGACCTGGATCTATTGAGATCCAGGGGTGTTATTGCTTGAGGGGCCAGGTATCGCTGAGACGATAACCGCCAGGCCACGGGTCGTCGGGATCGAGCATCACCTGGTGAGTGCCGGTAATCCAGGCGCGCCCACGAATCGATGGAATAATCGCTGACTTATCTCCCACGCGGGTTTCCTTGACGATGCCGCAATCGAAGCGAGAATCGATGATCGACCTGCCAATTAACTTGTCCCCTGGTTGCATTAAGCCCTTGGCATGCAGTACCGCCATGCGCGCCGAGCAACCTGTGCCACAGGGAGAGCGATCCAGTTTGCCAGGGTCGATGGCGACCGTATTCCTGCTGACTTTGACCCCGTTTTCTTCGACGATCGGCATGCCGAATTCACAGAACGAAATATGCGCCCAGTCCGGGTTGCCCGGGTGAGTAAAATTGAGTTGCTCGTTGGCGGCGGTACTGATCCTGGTACCAAGCTGTGCCAGGTCTCTTGCTTCATCGGGTTTGATTTCGAAGCCGAGTGCAGCCGCATCAACGAGCACGAAGCTGTCGCCGCCATAAGCGGTATCGACAGTCAGCGTTCCGAATCCTTCGATTTCAAGGCTGACATCGAGTTGGTCGGCAAACGAAGCTACATTGTGTACTTCGATACTCTGTGCCTTACCGTTCTGGCAAAACGCTTTTACCGGAACCAGGCCACCGGGTGCTTCGAGTACGAATTCGGTAAGCGGTTCCTGCATCTCGATCAGTCCGCTGTCGAGTAATACCGTGGAAACACAAATTGAATTAGAACCCGACATTGGCGGAGTATGTTCGGGCTCCATGATGATGAATCCAAACCGGGCCTCGGGTTGCTTTGCCGGAACCAGCAGGTTGATATGTTTGAATACGCCTCCGCGTGGTTCATTGAGCACCAGGTTTCTTAAACCCTGATCCTCGTCAATCCAGCGCGACTGTTGCCACAACGTATCTCCCGGGGGAGGGCTGACTCCGCCAACAATTACGTTGCCGACTTCACCCTCGGCATGGCAGGATATCATGTGGACGATATTTTTACTTCTCATGGTTTTTTGAAGTGAAAAAAGAAATGTATGAGCCACGCTATCAAGAATACGAAATAAAAACCCAGGGCCCAATATATGCTGCCATGCAGGCGCGGTTGCTGCTCGAAGTTCGCCAGGATGGCGAGTTGCATGACGACTATCGCCAGCGATAGATGCATGATCCCCATCAGTATCATTTGACGTCGGAAAAACTGCCGGGTTGCTTCGATCCGCTCAGGTGCAAGCCAGTGCTCACGGTGCGGGATTTTC
>Ga0224508_10000647_pt1 | contig 33486 bp, 44 predicted proteins | sample SF_Jan12_sed_USG_4_FD_170157 | JGI IMG/M metagenome (GOLD analysis project Ga0224508, IMG submission 170157) | Sediment microbial communities from San Francisco Bay, California, United States - SF_Jan12_sed_USGS_21 | ecosystem: Environmental > Aquatic > Marine > Sediment | place: USA...
TTCAATGTATTTTATCAAATGTATTTTGTAGTCTTGTAGTAAATCTAGATGTTTGTTGTGGTTTTTCTCAGTAGGAGTTACCATTCCATTCCTCTTCTGTAATGTCTGGAAACATTTCTCTAATTCTGCTTCTATCTTTTTCCATTGCATTCATTCTTGAATCAAGATGACTTTTGATTGTGGGATCTGCCTCTTGGTTTTTTTCTTCTTGAATTTCTAAAATTACTTTGGTTAGTGATTTGTAATATACAATATGGCTTTTCTTTGATTCCTCTGATTTGTCTTCTTCTTTTATATCCATCAAAATTCATAATTTCATTGAAAATAAGTACTTGATCATCATGGTTGGTTTACACTCATATTGAAATGAAGTCACGTGAGGCTACATAACTGACGAAGAACTAAACAACTATACAAAGAAAAACTTGGAAGAGCATTACCTTCGATTTTTTCCTCCCTGAACTCAGATTTCTTTACCTATGTATGCTCTTTCTCCATGTTGTGATATATCCAACCCAATATCTTCATCTTTTGGATCTACTCTGATTCCGCCTGGCCATAATTTTGACATTATGCCCAATAAAGAAAATGTTACACCGAATGCATAGCTTACCACAATTACTGCAGCAATAATATTGATGGCCTGTTGTTCCAAACCTTCTGGTGTGCCTGTCCATGCACCAATTCCGTCACCTGTATCCCATATGTGAGGACTAGCAAGTGTTCCCGTCAAAATTGCGCCAGTAAGACCACCAATTCCGTGAACTCCCCATACATCAAGTGCATCATCCCATTTGCGTGAATTCTTGAATGCTACTGCACCATAACAAACCATTCCTGCTGCGATTCCTATGATTATAGCAGCCATTGGACCTACCCATCCTGATGCAGGAGTGATAGTTACCAAACCTGCAACTGCTCCTGTTGCAGCACCTACAATACTTGGTTTTCCTGTATGGGCCCAAGAAATTAGCATCCAGGTTACAGATGCCATTCCTGCTGCGATGTTAGTGACACCCCACGCATTTACCGCGATGCCATCTGCCATAACCTCACTGCCTGCATTGAATCCGAACCATCCAAACCAAAGAAGTGATGCACCAAGCAGAACCATTGGAACGTTATGTGCTTCCATAGGAACTTTACCGTATCCTAGTCGCCTTCCAAGTATCATTGCTACTGCAAGTGCAGCAAATCCAGAGGTAATATGGACAACAGTGCCGCCAGCAAAATCAAGTGCATATGTAGGTGACAATTCTGGAACTAGGTCGAGATAACCTCCACCAATATATCCTCCACCCCACACCCAATGTGCTACAGGGTCATAAACCAGAGTGGCCCATAATAGAATAAATATTATTAGTGCGCTGAATTTCATTCTGCCTACCAAGCCACCAATGATTAGAGCAGGTGTAATTATTGCAAATGTTCCTTGGAACATTGCAAACATCATGTGTGGAACTGTTCCAGGCCAATCCATACTGCATATCATATCTTCAGAAAATACTTGCATTTGATAGGCAGCTGACCATGTATCGGTACATGGACCTGCACTACCTAAAGGAGCAAAGTGTGACACTTGGTTAAACCCCATATAATCCAGACTTCCCATAAACAAGTTTGCATCATTATCAATTGGCCCAAATGACAAACTGTAACCCCATGCAACCCATTGAACTGAAATAAGTCCTATGATTATGAATGTCATACCCAATGTGTTGACCGTATTCTTTGATCTGGCCAATCCAGCGTAGAAAAATGCTACGCCAGGAGTCATGAATAATACCAGAGAAGTTGCGGTAAGAAGCCAGGCAGTATCCCCTGAATCTATTCTACATGGAAGCATACTTCCTGTTCCGTCATCATACCAACACTCATTTGGGTTTCCCGTGTAAATGCCAGATTCACCTTGTACGTATGCATCCAGACCATCTGTAATCTGTTGTGCAAATGCTTGTGAAGTAACTATAGAAGTTATTGCTACGGCAATAATCAAAATCAGAGAGAACTGAAAGTTTCGATCCTTCATAAATCTTCTATACAATTAGTTATATTTACAGTTAATAACTTAAATCCTTAAAACTTATAAATATAAATTTTAATAGGTTAAAAAATTGTTTGATTTATTGATCATTATATTTATTATTGAAATACCGTAAAATAAACATGGCTGAAGCAGCCATGATTTCATGTGAATTAATTTCAAATCGTGACTGTCATGTGGCAACTTGTGTTTTACAATGGCCCTCATCTTAACTTCCAAAGTCTAGTCAGATCCACTGTTCTATAGCTGTCTGGTTTGTAATATTATGTTGGATACACCACACAAGCTGGAGATTCATCTGTAGATGGAGCATCTGTTGGGATCAGAAGAAAGATGCTAAAGGACTAGATAACTGGTCATGATTAATTACGAACGAATCACACGTTTTTCATTGTTTAATATTGAAATCAATTCATAAAATGATATGAAAATTCTAATCGATGAAATGGATGATGGTTGGGATGAAAAACTCAAGGGGTTAGGGTATGATGCATATAGCGTTAAAAAAATGCGTATGGATGGCCATAAACTCAGAACCGACTATTCTGTGATTAACTATGCCAAAGAAAATAATATGATCCTAGTTACACGTGATACTGAGAGCGGTCAGGCATGTGAGGAAAACAACCTCCCTTACATATTGCTTGATAATGATGAAATCTTCAAAATCGTTGTAGATAAACTAAAAAAAATCTAGTTTACATTCTTGGAACCAAATCCTGAAATTCTCAAATTTGCAAGAACTTCATTTAGAAAATTTTGATCCCGTTGATGTGCAATGGTATTCATTATTTCTTGCCAACAATCGTTAATCTTCCTATTAATTTGTGAAAACATTTTATCTTTTTTGAATGTAGGATAAAAAGACAATAATTTCATGATTCCATCTGCTGACTGAACAATGTGGATGAGATGAATAACAGACCTTAGTCGTTCATGAAATGAGAATTTTTCTTCTCTACTTGTGACATCAAAATTTACAATTTCTTCAAAGATTATCTCGATTTCCTTGTGGAGGTTTTTGAGCTGGTTGTTTACTGATTCATACAGATTGATCAGTTCATATTCTATATGGGATCTGCTGTGAACCCTCTTTTCTATCTCTCCTGCCTCAACTAGTGCGCTGATTTCTCTGTAGACCATTTTCTCATTGCCTACTTTTTCTAGTACTCTTTTGGCTAGTTCAGTTCCACGTGTTTTCCCGTTTTCGTTAAGGATTCTAATAATCTCTGTCCTGATAATTTCTGAATTTTTATCCATTGGGGGTTCTCCTAGAAATTACTCTTGATATTTTTCTAGTACTGCTGTTTCTCCTATCTCATTAATCTCTCTTACTAATTCTTCTAAAATTGCTATTCCTTTTTTGATTGGATCTTTCTCTAAATTTTTGTATTCACGTTTTTGTTTAAGAACTAATTTTTCATTGTTTACAAAACTAAGTAGATTTACACTTTTTCCCATGTTAAGATTGATAAAAAAATTCACATATTCTGATGCTGACTGTATGCCCATAACTTCTCATCTTTTCTTCTGGTATTTGTTTGAAACACCTACAAACTAGGTTTATTTACAATCTTATCCCTCTTTGGATATGGATAGTTGCGATAGACGTGTTCGTGCTTATAAGAATGGGAAAACTTTTGATCAGTGCAAAGACATTGCCGAATCTATGAATCCTGACTTTAAACAACAGATTGAAGAAAATGGAAAAGTTTTGTGGACTCAGATATTAGACCAAGTAAATCATGATGAGATAATTTACAAGCTTACTCTAAAATTTCTAAGACGAGATGGGTATGATATAGGAAATCATAAGATTCCTGAAGTCAAAAAATTCATTTCGTAGGATCTATCTTGCAACTGCCATCTGCATTTCGCAATTTTTTTGCCATTACATATGGTGTAACAAGCAACACTGGAATTGATATTGCGATGAATAGTGTCTGCATTTGAGCTAATGCAATTGATAGGGCAATTCCACTAGCAGTTCCAATGAATATTGAAAGAAATGTTCCAGCACAAGTTGGGCATGCAATGAATAGTCCTGTAGCTGCACCAATAGTGCTCATTCCTCGCCCTTTCTTTGAAATTGTATATGCATTAATGGCAATTGATGCATTTAATCCAACAAGATATGATACAATTATTTGCAATACTAAATTAATTGGAATTATTTGTAAACCAACATGTTCTGTCAAATAGAAAATTATTTTTGGCATGTACCCTGGACCGTCACAACATGGTGCCACAAAACCTGATGGAATTGTTGCACCATAATGAATTGCAAAGTTAACTTCGGGCTGATATACTAGTGTGCCTGATACAAGTGAAAAGAATATTCCATATCCAATAAATGTTACAACAAAGATTTTACGTGCTTTTGAATTCCATGTTGTCAGTGCAATAATTGTTGATAGGTCTTTTCCTTTGCTTTCAACTTTTCCTTTGTGATATCGATACATGCCAAAAGCAATAGCGCCAAATGAGACAACAAGTGTTATGTAAAACCCATACGCGATTCTCTGAATGGAATCAATTGCACTAGGCGTAAGCAGTTCTGAATCTTGATATCTACTATAAAGTAAAAACAGAACTCCAATAGTAATAAATCCCAAAACTATCAGTCTTTTTCCACTATTTACACTCTTTTCTGATTCCTCTTTCATATTCTAGATCTTTTCTCTATGAAATTAAATTCTATCTAGCTAAGTTTGGGAACAAAGATGTAGATAATGGCAATAATTTCCAGTCTTCCAAATATCATCAAAAATCCCAGAACAATTTTTGTTGCAGGATCTGTATCAAAGTCAATTACTCCAGCTGACAAACCTCCCGTTGTGATTACTCCAGCTGCCTCAAAGAACGCATCTTGATATGGGACATTTTCTGATGCTGCAAGGTGCAATCCTGTAATGGCCGAGATTGTTGGAAATAGTATGATAATAATCAAAGTTGATATAACTTCTTTTTTTGTTTGGTTTGATAGCGTACCTCTTTTTACTTTACTAAAGAGAGATCTGCAATCTTTCAAATGGAATAATCTAAATATTTTCAAACCCCCTGCAGTTGAGAATCCACATCCTCCAATAAACATCAAAATTATCAAAATAGTATGAGCCCCTCCATTTAGTCCTGCTAGACTTTCTTGTTGGAGTCCTGCGGTGGTACTAGCTGATATGGAATAAAATGCACTCTCCAAGGGCTCTAGTTCACTGATTACCATAAACAAAATAGTAGCACTACCTAAAATGGCAAAGTATGTCAAAACCTCCTTTCCGAGCTTTGGTGCAAGGAATTTTTTTCTGACAAATGCATAATGAAATGTAAATGGCAATGCACCAAGTATCATTGCTCCCATTAAAATTACATGTTCTTGCCAGAGTAGTCCGTCAAGAATTGTTGATGTGGGTATGAATCCTCCTGTAGCTAGAGTGCTCATAGCCAATGAAAAGTCATCTAGTATATTCTCTGATTCACCTAAGAAATACAATAACGTTGCAACAATTACAATGTATACTGCAAAGATGACGGTAATGGTCAAAAAAAGTTCCTTCATGTGAAGTGTCCTTCCAGATATGAAACCGCGCATGGATTGCAGTTTTGACTCTGGATAAAAGGCAGTAATTACCAAATAAATGAAACTCATGCCTCCTACAAGCTGTGTGTAACTACGATAGAAGGTGAAACTCTGAGAAAGTTTCTCGGGCTCATCAAATAGAGATATCCCTCCAGTTGTAAATCCTGCAGCACTTGAAAAGAACGCATTTCCAAATACCTCAACACTGGTTTCTTCACTTGGAAAAACATACAGATATGGTACAGTTCCAAACAGAGATAACAAAAACAGACTGGAGAAGACCAGAATAGATGCTTGTTGTAAATTAAGACTAGATTTTTCGCCATAAGAGTTTAGAAAAAATCCTGTAACAAGTAATAAAACCGTAGTAAGATAAATTCCAGTAGCAATAATTGGATCTTCTAAAACTGTAGCAACAATAGCAGGTACAAGTAATAATACTCCTGCAAACTGTAACACAAAACCAAGATTGCCGAGAACTGCCTTTACAGGTGGGCTTAAGAGTCGTGGAGCAGTAGCAGTTGCATTTCTTATTGCATTTGCAATATTGGTCTGAAAGATCATACCTATGACTAGATTTTTCTTTGAAATTACTGGCAGTTTTCTAATGTTATTATCTCTCATTTTATGCAAAGCATCCTGCAATGTTGCTTTTTCATTGATTGTAACAAGCGGAGTGCTCATGATGTCCTTTAGGGTGGTAGTTTCGGCGTAAACTGTAGCGTCACTAACTTTACTTAGAATGTCTTCATCTGTGACAATGCCCACTGGAAGGCTATTTTCATCTGTAACAACAATGTCATCTGTTTCATAGTGGCGTAACATTCTGGCTGCTTCTCTAGTTAGTGTCTCTTGATTAAGGATCAGTACATCCTTGTCCATGTATTCTGTGACATACTTACTTAGAACATATGATACAGCCCGTTCGGGGTTTGTTGACATTAAGCTACCCATAGTTGTGGATTTTAAATAATTTGGGGTTACGCCTCATCTTTGATCGTTAAAAAATAGTTCATCTTGAATATTCTTGTAAACTGATCTCAAATTTTTGCTATCTTTATAAGCACTAAATCGGAAGTTTATGCGTAATACGATGGATATTGATCAAGCACAAGAGCCTGATTATGACTCAGTCAAGATAGATTACGTTGGATTTGTCGATCCCTATGCAGTTGAAGGTATGGTTGTTCTTAGGGCTGATGATGGAAAAGAGTTTCACATGAGAGCATTTTCTGGTGAAGTTGCAAGACATATCTCAAGTTTTGGTGAAACCGAAGGCGAATCAGCACCATCCATCTACAAAATGATTGAAGAGATTTGTGAGCAAAATGAATTGGTCCTAGTTAAAGTAAAAATCTATGAGAGCGGTGAAGTATTAAGAGCAAATCTGTACTTTACAGGAAAGAAGGACCTTGTACTGAGGAACTATCGTGCATCTGATGCTATGGCCCTTGGTGCGTATTATAATATTCCAATTCTTGTTCGAAAGAATCTACTCAAAGAGCCTATGGAAGCATAGATTTTGTATATTGCATTTTTAATAGATTAGTTTTTTTCAGAGCGTATTTGTAAACTATTATGAATGAACAAGAAGAACTAATGGACAATCTGTTAAACGTGGACCTTGAAATCATTGACATTGTAAGGGTTCTCCATCAAAGAAATTGGGATTCAGAAACTATGAAACAACAAGTTGGAGATTTGCTTAAAATCCGTGATGAGATGGTAGAAAAATTAACATCATTTGATGGTCATGATCATCAATGTGATTGTGGCCATAGCCATGAGTAATTAATTTTATTCACGAAAAAAATTATCTGGAAACATTTTCTTAATTTTATTTAATTCATTTTGGTAACTCTGAATCTTTGATTGGATTTCTTCTTTCTCATTTCCTTTAGACTCTTCCTTTCTTTTTTCTAATACTTTGATTTGTTTTGAAATTGTCTTATACATTATAGAATATTCTGGAAATTTCTCAGGTAATTCATTCAATATCTTGATAAAATAATTCCCACCTTAATACTCGTTATGAAATTTCTAGCATTTACTCTTACATACAACTAGGAGAGGCATCTTTTGAAAATAAAACTCTCGATATCTCACTAAACTAAAAAATAATCCCCTATGATCACAGATGAAAAAATTTTTGATTTTGTTTTAAATTTTAAAACATGCTTCATAATTCGGCAAACTCATCACCAATCAGTTATAGCTTTTTTGATTAATCATCAGCAATTCTAGTTGTGAATTCTATGATATATTATTATTCCACACATAAAATCAGAACCTTTTTGATGTGAACAAATGGCTTTGTAGTATGGTAAACTTTGAGAAACTCTACCACAAAATTGCATTACAAGTAATTGAACGGTGTCATGGAGCAATTAAGATTAAGAAGCATGGAAAGATTATTGAAGTATATGATCCAAAACGTCACATCTGGAGCAATGGTCTGGCAGGCCTCATAATTAAAGAAGAATGTATAAATGCAAATCTAAGAGATTGGGAGGTTGCAAACGTTCGAAGTTACGTTATCCAAGAATTACTTGCAAAATCTGAGGATTAGTATGTCACCTTTCTAATCCGATGAGGTTCTTTTAGCATAATAGTGTCATCTCTTCTTGATGATAATTCCACTTGTTTAAGATTATAGTTTGTAACTATAATTAATGCCTCGCAACGTGAACAGAGAATTGTCTTTCCATCTGATCTTTCTTCTCTGATGATGTCCTTTTCTAGCCTGTCTTCTTTTTCACAAGTAGGACAAAGTCTAGGTTCTTTTGATATGGTAATGAACTCCTTGATGAATATGGTTCTACCCATAATGTTGTATAGACTTGAGTTGATCAAAAAATACTTTTTGACTCGAAATAACCCTCTTGAATTCTCTTGTTGACTCTACTTAACGCCCTGTTTGCAGTATTGGGGCCATACTTGGCTCTTAATACCTTCATCATGTTAGTTCGTACCCTTCCAAATTCCTCTTTATCTTCCATGATTTCTTCTTCACACTCCAATTCTGCTAGATTTTGCTTTAATTCTGGTGAAATGTTCTCTAATTCTCCTTCTCCCTCTTCATTTGTCTCATTATTGTGCGTAAACCATTCCATGTTTTTACAGGCACTAAATGATCTAAAAAACTATCTAATTCTATATTTTTCTTAATTATTTGGTGATTTTTTTTGAATTAAGATCTGCTGTTCTCTTGTAATTGTTCTGTTTTTAAAACAATAATTAATCCTGTGGCTCAAACCTTCAAAATATCTAGAATTACTTTCATAATTCTAATGGAGATTATGAAAAAATGAGAGTTTTCATATGAAAAAAAAAAAAATGATTTCACAGTATCTCTCATCCTCAACATTATCAGATATACATAAAATTTTATTCAACAAAATGTAAAAAAAAATGAATTTGGATTCGAAATCAGCAATTAAAGATATTAAATTGCAAATAAATGAGATAGAGAATTTAACACATCAATATAACAAATCGGCTGACCATGTTAAGTGGATTATTGATACGCAAAATGTTCTATCTGAGATCTTTGGAAAAGAATCAAAATTTTATGAATTTTTTATTTCCATAGATTGGGCTCCTTCTGGTAGAGCTATCATGGTTACTCGTTTAGATTATGAAGAAAAATTGGCTCAAATTAAACAAGAGGCATATTTATCAGGATTAGAAAAAGCAAAAGGAATTCTTGAATCTGCTATAAATCAAATCAATCGTAAAGGTCTACAAAAGACAGAAACACCGAAATTTGGAAATATTAAATCCCGAAAAGTGTTTGTAGTACATGGCCGTGACTTGAAGATTCGTGATGAATTAGTTTTATTATTAAAGAATGAATTTAATCTAGATCCAATTATTCTAATGGATAAACCTAATCAAAGTAGAACAGTTATTGAAAAATTTGAGAAAAGTTCACTTGATGTACGATATGCTTTTGTGATTTTAACTCCTGATGATATGGGCAATCTCGATAAAATATCAGCAAAACCAAAACCTCGTGCTAGAGAAAATGTCATTCTTGAACTAGGTTACTTTATTGGGAAACTTGGAAGAAATAATGTTTGTTGTATTAGAAAGGGAAAACCTTTGTTGCCGTCGGATCTACATGGTTTAGTAGATATTCCGTTCAAAAATTCTGTAAAAGAAATCTTCTTAGACATAAAAAATGAATTACTTGAATCAAAAATTATTTCTAAATAATTGAACATATTAAGAATTATTATGGGCTTTTCTCTTCATAATCTTAGATAGGATGTTAATCTTTATCTTGTTTTAGTTGAATAATTCTCTAATTCACTATTACCTTCTTGTCTTATTCTAGAATTTTGCCAGAATTTTCCCATGTCTTTATAGTGATGAATTCATAGAAAAAACTATTGGAAACTCTATTCTGTAGATTTAACCGCATCAATAATTTCTTTTTCATATATCTGAAAAATCTCTTCAATCTCAAAATATTCATCAGATGTTGGTTCTTTATTGTAGATGTTTTGAAACATCTGAATTATTTGTCCATTCAAATACCCTAGATTATATCCGTGCCAAAAATCTACATGATTTTCATATTTTGATATTTTAGATGCTCTATGAAATTCTTCAGGACTATTATTTTTTATAAATTCAATCTGTCTTTTGACTAATCTTTCAATCATCTGCCTAAATTCTTCTTCTATTGCCATATTCGGTTCTTATCATAGTTGATTATGAGTTTTATTATTTTCATACATATTTTACTCAACATTTGTTAGCTCTAAGAAGAGTTTGTATTGTCAATTGGCATCCAGCAGTTTTATCTCAGACATCAAACCGTTTAATTATCTGAGACAAAACGTTGAGTATTCAATATATTTCTCAATCTAGCCAATTAACAAAGATAAGTGGTTTTTGCTGAAAATATATTTTTGTAATTTAGATGACTTTTTTTAGTATTTCATTAATAGCCCTTGAGTAACTATATGATGTGTTTTCTTTTTGTATTTTTTTTGCCTGATACCATCTGATTTTTTTATCTAATTCTTCATCAATCATTATTGTAACACGTCTGGTCATAATGTGATTTTGATAAATTCTGTATTTAACAAATGAATCACTTTTCTTATAGTGCTAATTTTTTTGTCAGTTGGTCTTGAAGTTATTCTTTATATACACAAAAATTTCAAAATTGTGATATTTTATTTGAAAAAATTCATAATAAATGTTAAATACTAATATGTATTAGATTAATTGATGTCGTTAGTTGTAAAATCTGGCGATTAGACTGCGTAGCCCCGCAGAACGAAAAAGGCAATCAGAGGTTTAACCATCTGAGAAAGAGAGGAAATCTCTCAAAGTTCTGCAGTTAGGGGTTTGCGCCTTTAATTTTGTTTAATTTACTACCACGTTTTTTAATAATTCCTTCTAGTTTTTTTACATATTGCAATAGAATAGACAAAAACTCTGAAATTATTATCTATGAAAAAATAATTATGTTACAATCTCATCAAGACGATCTTCTTCTTGGGCTCGTTTAATCTCCATTGCAATTCTTCTACCCACTCCAAAGGTTTTACCGTACTGATACTTTGTGTATGGACTAGTTGTTGCAACTATTGGATTTCCAGGAACCCTTAATGATACGTCATATACTATTAATTCCAAATCTTTTGTAATTACACTCTGAAGTGAGAACGGACCAATAATTCCTGGGGCATATTCTTTTTTGACAGCTTTTACAAACTTGTCTCCCATTTTAACTACTTTTTCAAGCAGTGATTCTCTAATACTTGCAGGGGTATGACCTACCTCAATATTTTGCAAATCTATGTCAATGTCTAATTGTTGTTTTGCAGGTAGTGCGTTGTAATCATGAATGTTCGTTTGTAATCTTCTTTCAATTCCAATAAAGTCAACTTGGTCAGAAATTGGTGTATGAAAGAAATTAAAGTTCATGTATGTTCCTATTGCTAATTCTTCAATACTCGCTTTTTCAAGATCCTTTCTTGCAATAATTCCTTGTTTGATCTTTATCTCTGATTTTTCCTTATAATCCTTGTAAGATGAAACCGTAAAGAATGCTCTTTCTAGTGGCCTGTTTTTTTCTTGAACCTTTACAATGCAAGGTTTGTTGATTCTTTTTGGATCTTTGAATAATTTGGGATACTTTATCCTAGCTTTCTCTAAGAGATAGTATTGCCCTTTCTTTGCTGTTCTCTCTTCGGCTTGAAATAATTTCCTATTTCCAAAAATTGGCACTTTGAATGTGTTCTCTATTGTTTTGTATCCAAGATAGACAGTAAGCGATCTATGTGGTACTATGATTGTATTTGACTCTAGTAATTTTTTTTGAATTTTAGCTGAGGACATTTCTTTGAATTTGTTTAATACTACAATCTCGTCTGCAATTCTTCGAAATCTTTGATATGGTCCTTCTCTTCCTTTTTGACAAAAAACAATTGTTTGATAATCTTCATCCTTTGCACCATCCATTATTTCAAGTGCAGAGTGACTGCCCATAACTCCAATTCTGACATCTGAATAGTCATTTACAATCTTCTTTATCTCAGAATTATTAATCACATTATGCCTAAATATTGGGATCTAATATAGCTAGTTTTCAATTTTTCAGATCGGGGAGAATCACAAGATTTTTCTTAATTGTCTTCTCAACTAAGATGTGCTATATCATTTTGAACTGCAGATGGCAGGAGTTATTTTACTAACTGCAATGGCAGTAGGAGGAATCTCTTTATGGCTTAAACGAAGGAAAGACAGAAAAGACTTGGAGGCAACTACAAAAAATGATGAATCTCAAAACCTCTAGTGCTAAAAAAATTATCTATCTAATACATAAAATACTCTAGTTTCCAAGATTCCTTATTGAAACTAGTTATTGGTATTACCGGTAGTACTGGAGTAATTTATGGAATTAGAATGCTTGAGACACTCAAGAAACTAAACATTGAAACTCACTTGATAATGTCTGAATGGGCTGAAAAATGCATTTCAATGGAGACTGATTATACTACTGATTATGTAAAATCACTTGCAACTAATACTTCAGATGAAAAAAATATGGCATCAAGTGTTTCAAGTGGAACTCATATAATAGATGGAATGATTATTGCACCATGTAGCATGAAGACGCTGTCTGCAATTGCAAATGGATACGATGATACATTAATTGCTAGAGCTGCAGGTGTCACGATAAAGGAATCAAGAAAACTAATTTTGATGGTAAGAGAAACTCCTCTTTCTGCAATACATCTTGAAAATATGTTAAAGTTATCAAGATTAGGAATTGTAATTTTACCTCCTGTCACAGAATTTTATACGAAACCCAAATCAATCGATGACATTGTTAATCATGGTGTTGGAAAGTGCTTGGACCAGTTTGACATAGAGCATAATTTATACCCACGATGGGGTACTTTCTAAACTAGTATTGCCAAAGTTTTCTTTAGAAAAAACAGTTAACGCACAAAGAGAAAACGTCCACATGATTCTATCTGATTATGAAAACTATCAGAAATTACTTCCTCAACATTTTCCATCAGTCCGAGTCCGTTCTGTACGTGGTAATGTCTCAGTGGTAGAGGAACACATGAATCTAGGATCATTAGAGCTACTAATCATGGCAAAACATGTAACTGAAGCTCCTATACTTCATGAGGTTTTTGTTATTGGTGGTGATGCCAAGGGAAGTCATATCCGGCAAGAATTTGTAGAACTCTCAAAAGGAACAAAGATTATAGTTGATGTAGATTTGAAACTAAAAGGTAAGATGAAGATGTCTAGTCTGTTTGGAAAAAACAAGTTTGAAGAAGATTACACTAAAATTTTAAATGATTTTATAAAAATTGCTGAAAACTAGTCTGATTTGGCTTTTTTGTCTTTAAAATCTTTGAGTTCTTTTTCTCCCTCGATCTTTCCCTTTTCAAATTCTCCTTTGGCTTTGCCGAAGGTTTTTGCAAGTTCTGGAATCTTTTTTGCACCAAAAATGAAAACTACTGCAATAATTATGATGAAAATCCATTCCTGCCCTGCAATGAAATTGGCCAAACCTAGTCCCAACATTATGAATTTAATTGATCAAATTTAGATTTAAGTGTTCAACTTTTGGCGCTCCTTGCGCTCAATTATTATCATGCCTGCTGTGTATAGTGCAATCATTGGGCCGGCAATAAACCACATTGTTACCCCACTCCCGTCTGGAGTAATCACTGCACCAAAAATAACAATTATCACTATTGCATATCTGATATTCTTTCTCCAAAAATCTGAATCTACCATTCCTGAAACAGATATTGCATACATTACAAGTGGGAGCTGAAATGAAAATCCAAATGCCAACAAAAATTGTAATACAAAAGTCACAAACTCTATCACATTAAGAAAAGTTACCAGTCCTGCTGATTCGCCATATCTGTACAAAAATTCTAAAATATATGGAATTACCAAATTGTAGGAAAATACGCATCCAGCAATAAACAATCCTAGTGCTGGAAATGAAATACTTCTACTTACATTGACTTCATTTTCTTTTAGAGCTGGTTTGATAAACCCCACTAATTCTTTGATGATGACTGGCATTCCAACCACAATTCCTACAAGAGCTGCAATGTATACTTGGGCAAAGAAAGCTTGCCCTGGTGCTGTCTGAATTAACTGAACATCTTCTGGAACAAGATTGATTTTCATGTGATTAGTAATTTGTGCTGCAATGTTGTTTAACGGTTCTGGTGTTGGATAATACAAAGTGATTTGGCCTACTTGAATTGGTTCTGCATGAAAAGTTAGAATAAACACAGTAATGATTCCAATAACTAGAACAATTCTAAGCAATCTTTTCCTTAGTTCTTCAAAATGCTTACTGAATCCTTCCAGCTCAGACATCTGATATCTTTGTGTTCTAAGCTATATCTATTTGCCGGGAATTGGCAACAGCTTAGCCTCTGGCATTCCTGCTTCTTTGAGTTGTTCTGTAGTTAAATCCTCAAACTCTAAGGAGATTATGGCCTTTGTATTGAATTTAGTCTCCATCTCTTTTGCCAAGTTTCCAATGTCTTTACTGGAGTAGATTTCTTTTGAACCTTTAAGGAATATTCTATCTCCTTTTTCCATCTCTTTTCCATTGAATTTTCCTTGAAGGAAGCTTGTGATTAATGGGAGTTCTTTTCTATCTATGTTGTTATGAAAGTAACAGATTCCCTTTACTGATTCATAGTCATATGCTGTACCCTTTCGGTACATAAAAACTCCAATAAAGTGAGCCTCGTTTTCTGGTTCTCGTACACATTTAATTTCCCAATTTAGCAATTTGTCCTCATCATAGGTAAAACCATCCATCTCATCTGATGTGATCTTCCAATACCTTGATCTTGCCATTATGCAATAATGTAAAACATTCTGGTATAAATTCCAATATCAGTATGACCGTATGGTGTGGTAATCTTACTTTTATATCTAATTGCTGTAATTACTTTATGGGAAATAGAATAACTGTTGTAATGGATTCTGCAAATGTTATGGCACTTAGAAACATTCAAGCAAAGATGATTAAAACCTCTCCAAAATCAATCAGCTTTTCACATGTGGTAAATTTGGTTGTCATTGAGGGTCTGAAGAAATTCAAATAGTGCAAAAACAAAAATTATTCATGGATTGACTCTATTTCTAATTAAATGCAGCCTAATAAGAAAAATCCTTTGTACCCCATTGAAATCAACGATTACCCAAAACTTTTTGATTATGTCCTTAGTACTTCTGGTCTGATATATTTTCAGACTTTGAAGAGAAACTACATTCTTGGAAAACAAATGAGCTTGGATGAATACAACAAATTACGATTATTGTATGTATATTATGCTACTGCAAACAGAAATCCTAAAGAAGTATCTGCATGGCAGGATATCTGCATTACCCTTGATGATAAAGAAATTTTTGAAAAAGACATGTATCAATCAAAAGAAGATTTGAAAACTAAATTATTGATTGTAAAGAATCCTCAATATCAGTCAGGTCTTTACAGAAAGCACATAGAATATGTTAAGGAAAATCTAAATTCAAAGTAACCGATTCCGGGCAAATGATATCTATAACAACAACAGTCCTCAGAACCGGATACCTGATATGTTTCTCAAAATAAGTATAAAAGCGCAAAATTATTTCGGAAGATAGATTAACCTCGATTTTATTTTGCAAACTGTTAATGCCAATTTTTAACGTTCATGTGACCATTGAAAATAAGTCTGGTATCAGTGATCCTGAAGGCGATACAATTCTAAATGATCTTGTTCTAAAAGGAACTCAGAAAACAGTATCTAAAATTAAAACTGCAAAGATGTTGAAATTTACCATTAAGGAAAAAGACAAAAAGTCTGCTCAATCAAAAGTACAATTGATTTGTGACGATCTACGGATTTACAATCCTATGGTAAGTAAAGTAACAATAGATGTTTTTGATGAATAGGGTTATTCAGTTTCGATATTTTCTATAGTGCCATTTATCAAAAGTTTACTTCGCAAAAACTCTGCCAAATCTGTCTGAGTCACTACTCCGACTAAATCTTCATTTTCAAGTACTATCAAACGTCTGATGTTATTGTTTAACATTTTTTGAACTGCAAATTCAATCGGCGTATCCTGTTTTACCCATCTAAATTTTTTTGACATTATATCCTCAAGTTGTATTGATGATGCGATAAGATCTTCTGCTGCAATCTTTTTTACAATGTCTCTTTCTGAAACCACTCCTGATGGCTTTCCATCTTTTATTATCACAAGAAAGCTGATCTCTTTTTCTTTTAGAACTGTTGCAGCATCATGTGCTGTTTTGTTATATTCTATTGTGATAACATTTTTTTGCATAATGTCTCTGACCTGAGTCATGATGATCAGTCTATTTTTTTGCATATAAGCGCTATCGTTTAGTTTTTTTCCATTACTAATTTTGAACAAAATGGAGTACGATATCGTATAAAAAAACCATTTGTGGCAACTTTCTCACAAAAATTCTCTCTGACTAGATTCAAATTAAATATCTCTAACTGTAAAAACAATTGTGAAAGTAGGAATTGTAGTTTTTCCTGGAAGTAATTGTGATCGTGACATGTATCATGTTCTAACTGATGTCTTTAATCTTGATGCACAATACTACTGGCATGAAAAAACTCTTCCAAAAAATATTGACGCTGTAATCCTTCCTGGTGGATTCTCTTATGGTGATAGGCTTAGGGCAGGCGTGATTGCTGCTCACAGTCCAATCATTAAAGACATCCAAAAGATAGCAAACAAGGGAATTCCAATTCTAGGTGTATGTAATGGATTTCAAATTCTCGTTGAATCTGGATTACTTCCTGGGGTTTTACTAAAGAATGAATCTCTTAATTTTATGTGTGAGTGGACAAATCTGATTGTTGAAAACAACAAAACTCCATTTACAAATCAGTTTAAACTCAATGAGAAAATCCCAATACCAATTGCAAATGGGGAGGGGCGATATTATGTAGATGATGAAACACTAAAACAGTTAAAGAAAAAAAATCAGATTGTATTTAGATATAGTCAAGTAGTAAATGGCTCTTCAAACAGAATTGCAGGAGTCTGCAACGAAGATGGAAATGTTGTTGGCATGATGCCACATCCAGAAAGAGCAGTGGAATCAGAAATAAACCCAATTGATAATAAACCCTCTTCTCTTATCTTTGAATCTCTATTGGTAAAAATGGGGGCAAGCAATTGAGTCTCGAACCTCAAGAACTATCTGAACTAAAATCAAAAATTGGCAGAGACCCCACCTCAACTGAATTGCATATTATAGCTGCTGAATGGTCTGAGCATTGCTCCTACAAATCTTCAAAGAAACATCTCAAAATGTTACCCATGAAGGGACCTCTTGTAATTAATGAGAAAGGATATGATTCTGGGGTCTTGGATGTTGGTGATGGTTATGTTGTAACTGCACACATTGAAAGTCATAATCATCCATCTGCTGTTGAACCCTATGGAGGAGCTGCAACTGGAGTCGGTGGAGTGATTAGAGATATTTTATCTGCAGGAACAAGACCTATTGCAATATTTGATGGATTGCGTTTTGGAAATATAGAAAAGGATCAACAAGCACGATGGCTTTTCAAGAATGCCGTTACCGGAATTGCTGATTATGGAAATTGTTTAGGAATTCCCACAATTGGGGGAGAGGTAGAGTTTGATGATTGCTATCAAAACTATGCTCTAGTTGATGTTGCAGCAGTAGGGTTTGGCAGAAAAGAGAATCTTATTAAAAATCACGCTCAGAAAGATGATTTGGTTGTATTGCTGGGTGGCTCTACAGGAAGAGATGGAATAGGTGGCTCTCAATTTGCTTCAGATTCATTAGAATCTGAAGACCGCTCTGCAGTTCAAATCCCAGATCCTTTCATCGAGAAATTAATTATAGAGGCAATATTGGAGGCAAGAAATCACAAACTAATACATGCCATGAAAGATCTAGGAGGTGGTGGATTGTCATGTGCCGTTTCGGAGACTGCTGAGGCATTAGAAATTGGAATAGAGATGGATGTTGACAAGGTTCATACTCGTGAATCAAATATGCATCCTGATGAAATAATGGTGTCTGAATCACAAGAAAGAATGCTAATTGTCACAAACAAAACAAAATTAAAAAAACTGCAAGAAATCTGCAAAAAATTTCGTATTGGATGCTCTGTAATTGGTCATGTAAAATCCGATAATCAAATGCATGTGAAAAAAGGCAAAAAGACATTTGCAAATCTTCCTACAGATGTAGTTGCAAATGCAACTCTTCTTGACTTGCCATCAAAAAAACCAGCTTACTTGGAAACAATTCAAAAAGAAAAGAAACTCAAACCTATTTCTAATTACTCTAAAACAATGATGACTCTACTTGCTTCTCCAAACATAGCAAGCAAGATTTGGGTTTATGGACAGTATGATCATGAGGTCGGAATTAGGACTGTCCTAAAACCTGGAGCTGATGCATCCGTTTTGCGATTAGATAATGGAAAATTCCTTTCTGCAAAGATTGATGGAAATCCAAAGCAGTGTTACGTCAATCCAAGGGAAGGTGCAATTGGTTGCTTTGAGGAGGCATGTAGAAATGTTGTTTGTACTGGAGCAAAACCTATTGGAATGCTTGATCATCTTCAATTTGGAAATCCAAAAGATCCTGAAATATTTTGGACGTTTTTGGAATCTCTAAAGGGATTGACTGATTTTGCTAAATACTTTGAGATTCCATGTGTTGGTGGAAAAGTTAGCCTACATAACGAAACCCCTGCAGGATCAATAAAACCAACTCCTGTGATTGGTGTATTGGGGCTAATTGATAAAAAACCACTGGTTCCACAAAAGATCACTGAAAGTGATTGTCTTGTAATTCTTGGAGATACAAAAGATGAGATGGGTGGTTCTGAATACTTTGAATACATTCACAAGTTCATTGGAGGAAGATGTCCCTCAGTAGACTTTGCTGAATCAAAGAAAAACATGAAAACAGTATTGGACTCTATTGAAAACCTCCTTTTAAAATCTGTACATGATTGCTCAAAAGGCGGATTGGCAGTAGCAGTATCTGAGCTTTGCATGACAAATCAAATCGGTTGCAACATCTCTTTAGATAAAATCCCCTGTGAGAAACTTGATGTTGATAGAATTCTATTTTCTGAGACCCATTCACGTTATCTTATGACATTAGATAAAAAAAATCTCAAAAAACTTGAGACTTTACTCAAAAAGAATAAAGTTTCATTCCAACTTGTTGGCCATTTTGGAGGAGACAAGATTCAATTCAACGATGGAAAGAAGACGATCATTGATCTAAGAGTTGATAAAGCACAAAAGACTTGGTTAAATTCGTTAAGAGATTTGGTGCTTCATGGTTAAGGAAAATTGTGGTGTTGTTGGAATTTATAGTATAAGTGGAACCAATGTCGTTCCTATGGTAATTGATGCGTTAAGAGCACTTCAGCACAGAGGTCAAGAAGCATGGGGTCTTGCAGTTCCAAATAAACCTCCCCTTAAAAGATTAGGATTAGTTTCTGCAGCATCATCAGAATTCAAAACAATTGCAGAAGAATATGCTTCTCCTGCAGTAATAGGACATGTACGTTATTCTACAATGGGGAGAAGCTCACTTGAAAACGCACAACCTCTCAAAGTAAAGGATCTCTGCGTTGCCCATAATGGAACCATTGCAAATGTTCAGGAACTATCAAACCTAGTTGGAGGCTGTTCGTTTACTCCACAAAATGCAAGTGATACACTTGTTGCAGCCCAAAGGCTGGTTTCACTAATATCTGAAAAGGGTCAAATGGGAAAAGCACTCTCGGTTCTTAAAAACGAGATGGTTGGCTCTTACTGCTTTACATTTATCTCCGATGACAATTCAGTCTACGCTGCCCGTGATCCAAAAGGATTTCGACCCATGGTTTTAGGTCATAAGGAAATAGATGATACCTACATTGTTGCATCTGAATCTTCGGCAATATCTGCAGTAGGAGCTACAATGGAACGAAATGTAAATCCTGGTGAGTTAATAAGATTAAGCAGAAATGGCTTGGAGACTGAACGATTCTCTGATGATCCGGAACGTGCTCATTGCTCTTTTGAATTTACTTACTTTGCTCATCCATCAAGTAACATGGAGGGAACTAACATCTATGTTGCAAGAAAAAATATCGGTAGATTTTTGGCAAAGAAATTTCCAATTAAAGATGCAGATTTAGTAATACCTGTACCTGATTCTGCAAGACCTGCGGCACTAGGATATGCTCAAGAACTTGGTGTGTCATTTGATGAGGGTCTACTCAAAGACAGGTACAGCAAAAAAGGCCCACTGCGTAGTTTCATTGAACCGCATCAAACTGACAGAGTTGAAATTAATAGATGGATAATTCCAATCAGAGAAATAATTAACGGAAAACATGTTGTTGTAATAGATGATAGTCTAGTTAGGGGTACAAGCTCAAAGGCAATCATTAAAGCACTCCGTCGAGCAGGTGCAAAAAAAATCAGTATGGTCATTACGTACCCTCCAATCAAATTCCCATGTTATGCTGGAATTGATTTTCCATCTCAAGAAGAACTTGCAACATTTTCAAATGGGAAAGAGATGACTCAGGAAGAAATTACTGAAATGGTAAGAAAAAGCATTGGCGCAGACTTTTTGGGATACAATGATGCTGAAAACCTTGCAGCCGCCGTTGGAATTCCAAAAGACTCTATGTGTTTTACATGCTCTTCAGGCAACTATGAATCCCTTGGAATTACGCCTGAATTTAGAAGCAGAGAAGAAATGAAAGGCGAGTAAATGAATTCCTATGATACTTTTGAAGATAATTTCCTTTTTACTGGAATAATGAATATTGGAACCGCCTTGTAATTGACTGATTATTTGGGAATTTTTTTAAATAGGCTATATTGGAAATGTTATCATGCAAGCAATCTGGAATGATATGGTAATTGCTGAAAGTGATGATACAGTTGTAGTTGAAGGAAATCATTACTTTCCATTTAATTCAATAAAAGAAGAGTATTTTCAAAAGACTGATTTTAACACATTCTGTGGTTGGAAAGGTATGGCAAACTACTATTCAGTAACTGTAAATGGGAAAACTAACAAAGATTGTGCCTGGTACTATGCAGAACCAAATGACGCTGCCATGAAAATAAAGGGCATGGTGGCCTTTTGGAACGGTGTCAAAGTAAAGTAACAATCTTAATTATTATAAAAACTACTTACTATCCGTGAATCAATATACTGTGATTATTGGTACGGGGATAGGAGCAATAGCTATAATGGTTGTCATTTTTGGTGCAGATATTTTAAAATTATCCATATCCACACAAGATTATGATATTTTTGTTGATCCAATCTTAGACAAACAAAGTTTGTTTGTAATGGGGAGGGTGACAATTCAAAATACTGGTTCTCAAACACTAACTAACGTCCATGTGAACTTTGGAGCAGGAGACACACTTGACCTAGGGACTATTAAAGCAGGGCAAAAAATCATAGTTTCTCCCCCTCCTAACAATCCAATGGAATTTGTAATGATTAGTGCTGATAATGATGTCTTTGTAAACAAGGCATATCGTGAGATGCCAAAGATGGTAGGTATGATGGGCTCATAGACATTACAAAGATACTCATTGAATTAATTTACTCTCTGATTGTAAATCATCGTACCTATCAAATAACCTGATAAGATAATTAATAGCAAATAAAATTATGAAAATTCAAAAATTTGGGACAAACAAAATTTCATAATTTAATTTCCTTCAACTTTACAATTTTTTTCTCCTGGCAAACAGTATACATGAAATTTGAATAGATTAGTTTTTGATGATATACCATCTGTTACATCAACAAAAGCTAACAGTGTTTCAATGTCATCAAAACTTTTTGGAATTTCCCAAGAAAATTTAAAGTAGCCTTCTTGATTTGTATGTCCTTCAAATTTTCTTATGATATTTTCCCCATAATCTTCTATAGTAATAACCACTCTAGCTCCTCCAATTGGATTGCTATCTCTACTTACTTGTACTTCTATAGAGTGAGTAGTTCCACGCCTTACTTGTTTTTCTCCATTTACTTCAACTTTAAGATCAGATGAGGTTGGCATGAATCTGATATGATTTCCTAATATTGGAAATGTCACTTCTTTTTGATGTATTCCATCAGTTACATGAATTTGATATGTGTCATTTGGCATATTATTAGGAATAGACCAAGGCATATGTAATACTCCAATGTCATTTGTCTTGCTTCTAATTGATGTAATTTTCTCACCATCTTTACTAAACGTGATTTCTACATTGTGTAGGTTATGCCACCCACTACCTTCAAAAATAAGATAATGTTCTCCATTGATAATTTTTGATGTCATGCTTAATTCTGTATTAGATATTGTATTCCGTATCTGGTTATCTTCAGAAAATGATGACATGATTTTTGATTGCTCTTCTTTTGATACCGCCCATCCTTGCCCAATCAATTTGATTGCAGTATCAGGAAGTACACATGCAGGTTTTCTGGTTGGTTGTTTTAAAATAAGCTCAAAGAAATCATTACATTGAATCAAATTCAACGGAGTTCCCATTTTGTATTGTTTTAGAGGGCTTGTTCTGATTTCTGAGACATTGCCACATATTTGATCACCACAAATTTCTGGAAAATTGACATTCTTGGATTCTTTAATCTCAGTTAAGCCAAATGATTCATTATCAAAATTTAGTGAGATAGTAACAAATACAAGAAACAACAATAAAAAATAGAAAGAAGATTTCATAAAGTATGGTAAGTTTTATCGTGAATAAATGATTCTTAAATACACTCTAAACCAAAAATTTTACGACAAACTCAACTTATTTTCTAATATCTTTAAAACATGAAATTTATTTATTCATTTTCTTCAAAAAACCCAACGACGATTTGTATCAAATTAAAACTTTGAATGATATTTTATTACTAAAATCTTTTTTAAAATGAGAGGATAAATTAAACATCTAAAAAACCAATATTTTCTCTAATTAGTTATCTCAGTGACAATGACATTCGCATTCAAGATATGTTGAACTGTTACTGTGATGAGGCTGGCAAAACTCACAGTTTTTTTGTTTTTGCATCATCACTTTTTTATCATCTCCAACATGATGCGTTTCATAAAAACCACTTTCAAAGGATATATCATATTTTTTACACTATTAACTAGAATGGCTTTTTGGCGTGTAATGATTTTCCTAAATTTTATCCAATTTAATTATAATTTGTATCTAATTTGGCAGATGAGACAAAATACTATACTATTACGGTATTCTGATTCTATTTAGTGAAGATCTGAGGTGATTTGTTTACGTGGTACTAAATTTTCATATCTTTAGATATTTCATATGATAATACTATGTGGACATAGGAATATATTTTAATTTGTTTATGTTATTTTTATAGTGGGATTTATGGTAAATTCGAGAAATAATCTTAGTGATAGTGAAAACTATTCATTGGCAAGTGAGAGTGACAATGCTCTAAAACCAAACATGAATTCCTCAGACTATTTAGTTGCCTTTTCTGGAAACACCCAAAATTACTGTGTCGGATTAGTAGACATGGTAAATTCGACAAAGATTGCAGCAACTCTTGGTAATGGAAAGATCTCAGAATACTATCAAATATTTCTAAATTCCATGTCAAAAATTCTGAGCAGGTTTGGAGGTTTTGTGATAAAAAATGTTGGCGACTGTCTTGTTTACTACCCAGAGTCATCAAAAGCCAACAGGATCTATGGATTCATGTCTTGTCTTGAGTGTAGTCTTGCCATGACTGAATATCATGATACTCTATGTAAAATATTAAATCAAAAGGATCTTCCGCGTGTTGATTATCGTATCAGTGCTGATTATGGTTCAGTTGTTTTGATGAAATCAAACAATTCTGCATCTCTGGACATGATTGGACCTCCAGTAAACATGTGCTCAAAAATAAATCATGCAGCTCCTACAAACAACACAGTTATTGGTGGTGATCTATATTCTATGGTACGCAAATTTGATGATTACAAATTCAAAGAAATAAAGGGATATTCACTTGGCTTCAAGCATTCATACCCTGTATATACGATGCACCGGAGATGATTTTAGTGTAAAACATATGCCAACTTTTACAATGCTGTGAAATCAAGTCAGAGGTTTTAGCCGTTATCTAGACAAAGGATCAAGTTTATCTAAAATCGTGTTCTAGTTAAGTCTTGGAAAAAGATACAAAAAGCAATGATATTGATGCTAAAAAGGATGGCCATGAACTCTCTGATTTATCATTACATTCTGATGCAATTAAAAAAAATTTGGATGATGTCAACATGGAACCATGGTATTACATATATGGGAATTTTATAAATCCTGAATTGAAGAAGAAAAAAGATGACTGATTTTTTTCTAGGTTCCTTTATTGACTATTCTCTTGATTTTGTTTCTCTCTGCGTGTAAAATATTATGGCATAACTATTTGCTATACCTATTCTGTTGAGAATTTATCTAACGGACTAGGGACTTAGGATTAGTGTTAAACTAAAAAAAGGGAAAACTGTTACTGTGAACCGTGTTGTTTTGACATGAATTCTTCAGCAGCTTTACGTATTTCTTCAGATGACATGTCTTTTTGATGAGTAGAAATTGACCACGAATGTCCAAATGGATCCTGAATAGTACCAAATCGGTCACCCCAAAATGCATCCATCATAGGCATTGTTGGTTTGGCACCTGCTTGTACTGCCTGATTGTAAATATTATCTGCATTATCTACATACAGGTGAATTGTAGTAGATGTACCCTCTACTGTATTGGGGGAATGAGTTCCCATCGCTGGAAATTCATCTGACATCATAACAAAAGAGTCTCCAATCTGGATCATGGCATGCATTATCTTACCATCTGGTGTTGGCATCTGATAGATCTCTTTTGCATTAAAGGCTTTTTTGTAAAATTCGATGGCTTCTTTAGAGTTGCTTAGAACAATTGATGGAGTTACAGTGTGAAATCCGTCAGGTATTGGTTTTGTCACAAGATCTCATGCATTGAGCAAGTTAAAATATTTTTTACCTTTTCTTTTTCTATAGATTGTTTCAAATGAGTGGAAGATGACTAATTGGACATAATTATCTTAAATTACTGTGACAAATTTTGTTATTATATATGATGTTATGAAATTTTAGAGTCCTTGAAATTCAGACCATTGTTTTCCTAGTTTGTAGATTATTTTCCAAGCCAGTCTGTCTATGTTAACACCAGGTTCAGCAGTGACCATTATAATATATCTCCCAATAGGAAAGCTCATCATCACCACTTTTTCTCTTCTTGAAGAAGAATATTTTACTCTGCCTAAATTAGCATCAAATCCTTTTCTGTTTGCTACTCTATGTGCTAGTTCCTGAAACATCTGTCTCCTTCTTTTATCCGTTTCAAAAGGAATTATGTTCTTCTTAAAGTCCCCAATAATTAATTGACCCGAACTATCAATCAAACCACAAAATCGAATTTCAGGCTCTGATAAAATATTATTCATATTTCTTTTAATCTCTTCAATTGGAAATTCCTTATCTAACATTGGATACTAGAATATGATTGTGCAATTATTTAACAAAGGAGTTTACTCATCTATACAGTAAGGTGAGAGCCTATTTTACCGATATTGATGTAATAGGAACATGAAACCAATTTTTGTTGTATTTGCAATCAGTTTACCTTTGTCATTGACAACAGTATTTATTGTAAATAGTGCTGTCTCAGATAATTTTCCAATGGGTAGAGACATTCCCACCGATGAGTCACAGTATCTACAACAAACTTATCATGCAGTATTAAATTATTGTAAGAATAATTATGGGGATGTTGACAAGTTAAAGGAAAAAGTGTCGTATGAGAAATGTATAGAATCAGTTGAAAGATGGTATGTAGAAAATCTCAAATCATAGTTTACTTGAATATTCTATAAAAACAATGAATTGTATTGGTTCAATAGAGTTTTTAAAAAATATTCTAAACAAATTTTTTATTACATTTTTAGCGATCCAATCAAAACCCTAGTAATAATCACTTTTGAAAAACATTATAAAGTATTTAGATATAGATGTCAGCGGAATAAAATTTGGAAAAATATGAGAAATTATTGAACATGTTAATGGATTTTAATAGCGATATACGATTTGCAGCAATATGCGATAAAAATGGAGAAATTCTATGGAATACAAAACGTAACAATGTAAAAAATATGGTGTCCATTGCAGATACAAAAAAGACACTTCAAAGAGCATTAAGTGCATGGAATGAACGTTCAAAAATCACAGATATAGTTGGAAGGGGACTTTATGTAATTGCAGCATATGAAAAGATAAAACGAATTACTATTCCATTAAATAACAACCATATTTTGTTTATCAGTGTAGATAATGCTCCAATAAGTGCCTCAAAGAAAAAGAGCTATGGACATTTAGTAGAAATGGGAAAAATAATGTCTATTGTAGATTTTGTAAATTCTGCTAATTAATTAACACCATGTGCACAATATTGTAAATTTAAAAATATTTGAGATTAGTTTGTATTTCTAATAGATTAGTTTTTTAACGTCTTTTAGTGGTCCAGAGAATAAAATGAACAATCTACTAGAGTCCTCTGTACAAAGGAATATTATTTGTTGTTCAAATTTAGCATTGTGGATATTTTTAATCAATTAAGAAATATGAGAACGCGAACCTATTTTTTCATTTTTGGACCTGCTAGTTTGTTGGCACTTGTATTGATTTTCTCTCATTGTCTTAATGTGTACGGTGATGTTTGTTACAAAATCATATGGGTATAAATGCCGCCCAAAACTAATTTCTAGAAGTCATTTTTGTATCAAAACAAGTTTCATTTTTTCTAAGGATTTGATATCCATCTGTCTGAATTATTTTAAATCTCTTCACTAGTTTTTTCCTAAAGCTATGCAGATATCCCATGGACTAATAACTCGATCTTCATGGATTATCAATGGTTGAGACATTTCATACATTATTTTTGAAATATCTGAGAGGCTCAAGTCCTCTGAAACTACCTTGGCTTCTTCTAGAGGTGCAACACTTACAGGAATATCTAAAAAATTTTCAGTACTTAGAAGATAATCAGAATTTTCAATCGTTTCAATAATGATTCTGTCATTGATGAACTGATTTGTTCCTTCAAACAGTATCTTTCGAGTTTTATTTTCTAACATCAGCTTCATAATATCACCAAAAGTGGCATCTTGCCCAAATGTTACAATTTTCTTTTTAGGAATTTCAGAAATATAAAACTCAAAATCATTGTTGATTCCTATTTCTAGCAGTTTTTTTACAGAAATTACAGAATAGTCATCATTTCCCATATTGATTAGAGTAAATGCTCTACCTACTCCCCTCCAAAGTGAAATTAATTCTTTGATGCTTGTATCGGGTGTGATAATATTGAGTCTACTATCTGCTATATCTTCAACCAATTTCATATCAAAAAAATCAGAAGAAGGGTTTTTGTATACTCCTTGGATTATCTCCCTTCCTCCAATCACTCCTATTGGTTTAACTCCATCTCGTACTACAACAGAATCAGTAAAAGTTTCTAAATACTGAACAAGCATTCCAGCTACTACTCGAACTTTGGCATTTTTTCTTACATTAACACACGGAGTTGATATAAGCGAGTCTTGTAAAAGCTCACTTAGTGGACGTTCTGAAATAGTTGAATTGGATTCAGACAAGATTAACGATTTGAATATATAATTAACGTATTTGAAACAGGATTACAAAAACCAGCGCTGAAAATCAGTATATTTAATTAAAAAATTAGTTTATAAAAATAGTCATGCAAGGTTCTACCAACGACCATCCGCTCAAAAATAAAATTCAGGAATTACTGGTATCATCTGGAATAGAAAAAATTGCATGCTACAACAAGATGCTAAATTACACCATTGAGATATTTGAAACACAAGGAATTGGTAGAGACTATTATGGCTATCACAACATAGATCATGAGTTGGAGGTCACCTACATTACATTACTTGCAGGCACATGGGAGAAAAAATTACAAAAATTAGATCAAAGCGACATTGAATATCTTTTCACTGCGGCTTTATTTCACGACTTTGATCCACAAAAATCAGTTGATAGGCCACACGAAGAAAGTGTAATACGATTTATTTCATTAGATAGAGAATTAAAAAAACTAATTGATGAAGCAGGACTTGACATAGAAATCATAATGGCATTAATTTTGAGAACGTCATATCCCTGGACTGGAGAATTTAAACAAAAACCTGAAACTCTAATGAAAGAATGCTTCCAACGCTCAGAAATTACCAGAAACAATCCTGAAAAACAATCTCATTATGAAGAATTAGGTTGGTTTTTGTCTGTTGCTGATAGGATGGGAGGTTATGCTATTGGTGATTTTTCTGTAGCAATGGAAAAAGCAAAGAAAAATGCTCATGCATTTGCTTGGCCCCAATCCTATATAGTACGAAAGTCTGTTAATTTTTTTGAAACCCTTCTTAACAATGAATCACAAATGTGTAGGCGTGTTCTTCATGCTTTACCTGAAGAAATTCGAAAAAACTTTATGGATACTGTCCTTTCATTTATGAAACTTCGTCAAGAAGAGATTCGTATCGAATCTAAATTTGAGTATGAAAATCAAAAATTTCAAACAAAAACTGATACGTTAGAGGAAAGAAGCTCTGATGAATTCATAAATACGCTAACCTCAATTTACCAAGAATTACCACGACCACTACAGTTACAAAAATTTGGTTTTGCAAAATCTATCTTAGATCCAAATACAATTGTAACAACCCTTAGACTAAGTGACGATAATAACACTATAGTCGGTTACGCAAAAGGGGGACCACTCGAAAACTATCATTTGTATGCAGGAATTGAAGATAAAAATTATGGAAAGGAAAATACTATATTTTTAGAACCAATTGCAATGAAGCTTGGTTATTGGGGACTAGGAGGAGGTACTCGACTCAGAAAGGTGTTTTCATTGGCAGCAAATACAAAAAGATACAGATATCTGACAAGTTTTGCCCTCCGTGACTTAATTCAAAAAAAGATGGGCTCTGAGAATGTAGAGTTTGTTACCATGATTGATCCTGAACATTGGGATTATTACAGAGTAGATCTTTTCGGAGGAATAGTTTGATCTAATAATTGATTAATTTCAGTTTTAGATTATCGTTCTAGTCTCATTTTATGCAAGGAAAATGTAAAAAATGTGGTAATGAACTCGAAGAATCTATTGTTACTAATTGTTAAACAAATGTATTTTTACACAAATTCAAAATAGTCAGTCGCTAAGTGGAATTCCAATAGAAATTTGAAATGATGAGGTTCCTTGGATTTAGATAAAAATTCGTCATAGAATTAGACTTGAATCTGGAAATCAACGAAAGGATTCTCATCAATTTTAAAATAATTTAGGATTTGAGCAAATGCACTTTCGTTTACAAAGAATCTATTTGATTGATTATTTCAGAAACTTGTTCTAATAAATTAGAATAACTTTGAAGAATGTACCTATGATTTAAAAGAAATTTTTCTTTCGTTGGTACAATGACTAAATCAAGAACATCTCTTATACTAATGGTGCTATCTGTAACACTTGTTGCATCTCTATCCGTAGGGTTACTTCAAGAAAGTGAAGCTACTAAAGGTCAAGGAGTAGGACTACCAGAGACTGGTTCGAAAAAGGTTTGTGGTGATAGATTGTGTTCTGAACCATCAATGAGTTCTTCTCATAAAGAAGCTCCAGTTCAGACCACTTCCCAAACTAGTGAATGTAAAAGCTATGAAGGACAAACTCGTACCTACTACATTGCAGCAGACGAAGTAGAATGGGATTATGCTCCTTCAGGCCTTAACCTAATGAAATCACATGACTTTAATGAAGATGAAAATGTGTTTGTTGAAAATACTTCAGACCGAATTGGTAGTAAATACATCAAAGCATTGTACCAAGAATACACTGATGATACATTTTCAGAACTTAAACCACGAACCTCTGAATGGAAACATCTTGGAACACTAGGACCAATGATTCATGCTGAAGTTTGTGATACTATCAAAATTGTTTTCAAGAATAATTCTGAGGAACTAGATTATTCTGTTCATCCCCATGGAGTATTCTATGAGAAAGACTCTGAAGGTGCAGAGTACAATGATGGAACTTCTGCAAGTAAGAAATCTGATGGAATAGTTGCTCCAGGACAAACTCACACTTACGTCTGGGCTGTTCCAGAACGTGCTGGACCTGGACCAAATGATCCTAGCTCAATTATCTGGATGTATCACTCACATGTTGATTCTCCAATGGATACCAATTCTGGACTTGTTGGTCCTATGGTGGTAACTGCAAAAGGAATGGCCGATGAAAATGGTAGACCTATTGGTGTTGATAGAGAAATGGTAAGTCTGTTTACAGTTTCTGATGAAAATTCTAGTCATTATCTATGTGATAATTTAGAAAAATTCACAGACGAGACTTGTAATAATGAGGAATTAGTAGGAGACGACGATTTCGCTGAAAGTAATCTCATGCATGGAATTAATGGATATGTTTATGGTAATTTGCCAGACCAAACTTTACAGAAAGGTGAACATGTACGTTGGTATCTGATTGGAATGGGAACTGAAGTAGATTTGCATACACCTCACTGGCATGGAAATACTGTATTGTGGAATGGAATGCGAGTTGATGTAATGGAGTTAATGCCAGCTAGTCTAAAGACAGTTGACTTTATTCCAGACAATGTGGGAACATGGATGTTCCATTGTCATGTCAATGACCACATTTCAGCAGGAATGATGTCACTATTCAAAGTGATCTAACTATTTTTTCTTTTTTATTTTTACACAAACTGTGTCATTTCCCCAGTATTTGTCATACAAACAAAAGATTACTTGATAAATCCGACATTTTTCTTACTTGGAATTATCACTATGGAAAAATTTGTGGTGATACTTATAACATATGAAAATTTTCAAACATTACTTGATTAGAATTTCTAAAACCAAAATGACAATACCTGTAGTGATTGCAGCGAGTATTTTTGCAATTGCTATTGTTTCATTTTCTCCAATTGATGTTAGTGCTGAATATGATCACTTTTCAATTCCAGAAATTTCTGGTTCAATTACTGTCTCTGAATATTCTCAAGATTATTCTGATGAGGCAAAAATTGCACTAAGTGTTGCAATGGCAGTATCTGAAAACTCTGTTGAAAATGGAAAAGCAATGTGGGGCAAGCTCGATGTTGTTCAAGGATTCCTTGTTTACAAGATTGGTCTTTTAGCATCTGATGATATTTTCCATGTGGTTGTAGTTGATGGTGGAAATGGCGAAGCACTCTATGTTTCAGATGGAGTTTCTAAAAATAACTGGAAACATTCTAAACATTCTGATAACGATTCTCATAAAAAATGGAAAGATCATTATTCTTATTTAACTCCTGAGGAAAGAGAAATTAAAAAACAACAATGGGGTGAAGTAAAAGATGCATTCTTTGCACTATCCCTTGATGATAGAGCAAAAATGATCATGCATTTTATGTCAATGAAAGTTCAATTGGAGTCTTTATCTGATGAAGAAAAAGATGCTAAAAAACTAGAAATGAAATTGATGATGGAAGAACTATTGCCATTGTCAGTTGAAGAAAAAACTGAAAAATTACGTGAATACGTAAGTTCACTTTGATTTTAAACTATTTAATGGAAAACTAAATGATTTGATGTTATTGAAATTCAATTATCTAATTCTGTCAATCATGTTGATTCTAATATCTGGTGTCATCTCTGCTAATTCTGTTTTTGATGCATATGCTGAATCTACTCAGATTTGTATTGACAAGGTTTGGCTAGAGAATGCTAAAGGCAAAATTGCTTGTGTAACTCCGTCTACTGCAGCAGTCTTAGTTGAACGTGGATGGGGAACCATACTTGACGACTCTGATAATTTACAAGTTTTAGCCTCAATGTTTGAGGTTCATCCCGAAAAAATGAGGACAGCCGCCCCACTTCCAGAAACTGCAAGAGGACCTCAAATTGACTATTCAAAAGGGTACTTAGTTGAGGAAATCAGAGATGGATTATACTGGGTAACTGATGGTGCATATCAGGTAATGTTTCTGACAACTGGTCAAGGTGTAATTGCAGTCGATGCTCCCCCGTCAATAGGAACAAACTATCTAAAAGCAATTAAAGAAGTCACTGATGAGCCAATAACTCATGTAGTTTACAGCCATACTCACAATGATCACATTGGTTCTGCAAGTATGTTTCCTAGTGATGCAATTTACATTGCCCATCAAGATGCAGCAGATACCCTTGTAAAAAGAAATGATTCTAATCGACCAGTGCCATCTGTAACATTTGAAGACAAATACATACTTGAAGTTGGAAATCAAACACTAGAACTACAGTATCATGGACCAATGCATGAACCTGGAAATATTTTCATCTATGCACCAAACCAAAAAGTCCTGATGTTAATAGATGTAATATTTCCTGGATGGACTCCATTCAAGGATTTAGCTATGGCGCAATTCGTTCCCGAGTTTATTGCATCTCACGATAAAATTCTAGAATATGATTTTGATACATACATTGGAGGACATCTTACACGTCTAGGAACTGCTGAAGATGTACAAATCCAAAAGGAATACTTCCAAGACATCCAAGCAAGTACATCTAAAGCCAATCAAAAAGTCTCCTTTATGGAAATAGGACAAGAAGTTGGGTTTGAAAATCCTTGGCTAGTCTTCCAAATCTATGCTGATTCTATAACACAGCAATGTGCTGATGAGGTTGTTCCAAAATGGATAGACAGGCTTGGTGGTGTTGATTTGTTTACATATGATCACTGCTGGAAGATTTCAGAATCTCAAAGAATTGATTGAAAAGATAAATTCAAACTTTTATGCCAGATACAATTACAAGAACAATAAACAGTATTCATATCAGATAATACTTCAAGACAATCTACAACAATTATCTAATTTTATCTCGGATAAAAAGAAAGAACTTGAAATTATCATTCCAACAATAAATCTTGATCGGGAAGATTATTTGAAATTAAGAGAAAAGATATTGAGTATGAATGAATTTGAAATTATTTTTTTTGCATACTGTTATCTTCTTCAGATTCAGCAAATAGACTAGTAGTGAGGTGCACATTTTTGTTGAATGTATTCAGACAAAAAATTTGTTTTAATCACTGTGTACTTCGTTTTTCTTTTTATTGAATTTGTTGTATCCTTCTTGGTTGTATCCTTCTTTGTCGTAACCTA
>Ga0224508_10000648_pt1 | contig 33472 bp, 27 predicted proteins | sample SF_Jan12_sed_USG_4_FD_170157 | JGI IMG/M metagenome (GOLD analysis project Ga0224508, IMG submission 170157) | Sediment microbial communities from San Francisco Bay, California, United States - SF_Jan12_sed_USGS_21 | ecosystem: Environmental > Aquatic > Marine > Sediment | place: USA...
GAGCCTGTCACGGGCCGAACAGCAGCAGTCGGTGCGGCTCCAAGCCGAGCTCGCCGAGCTCGCCGGTCACGGCCTGGACGGTGAGCCTTCCGTCGGTGGACAGGCGACCGGCGCCAACGTGACCGCAGAGACGACAGAGGAGAGGGGTCGATGAACGCAGTCGACGAGCATGGAGGTTGGCCGGCTCTGTTGGGCGCGATCTGCGACGGTCGTGATCTCGGGCGTGACGAGGCGGCGGCGGCGATGGTCGACATCCTCAGCGACTCGGCCTCCCCGGCACAGATCGCCGGGCTGATCGTGGGCCTGCGCATCAAGGGTGAGAGCGTCGAGGAGATGACCGGCCTCGCATTGGCGATGCTCGAGGCGGCCGAGCAACTCGAGCTCCCAGACCGAACGGTGGACATCGTGGGCACCGGTGGCTCACGGCACAGGCGGATCCACGCGCTGAACGTCTCGACGATGGCCAGCATCGTCGCCGCATCGGCCGGGGCCACGGTCTGCAAGCACGGCAACCGGCGTGTGTCGTCGACCTCGGGTGCCTTCGACTTCCTCGAGACGATCGGTGTAGGCATCGAGCTCTCCGCCGGGGAGGTCGAGCGCTGCGTCGAGCGGATAGGTATCGGCTTCGCCTTCGCTCGCTCGTTCCACCCGGCGATGCGCTTTGCCGGCCCGGTCAGGGCCGAGCTCGGCATCCCCACCGTCTTCAACATCCTCGGCCCGCTGGCCCATCCCGGCCGGGTGACCAGGCAGGTCGTCGGCACCGCCTCGGAGGACCTGGCCGCTCGGATGGCACCCGTCTTGAAGAACCTCGGATCCGAGCTGTCGTGGGTCGTGACCGGCGACGGCGGGCTCGACGAGCTCAGCGTGACCGGCCCCTCGGTTGTGTTCGAGGTGACTGCCGACGGCATCGACCGGTACGAAGTCACCCCCGAAGCGGTCGGCCTGGGCGTGGTAGCCGATGCCGTCGCGCTGTCGGGTGGGACGCCGGAGCAGAACGCGCAGATCTTCGCCGACATCATCGACGGGAGCGAGACCGGAGCGAGGCGCGACATCGTCGTGCTCAACGCAGCCGCCGGCCTCGTCGTCGGCGGTGTCGCGGCCGACTTGTCCGAGGGTGTCGAGGCCGCCCGAGCCGCCATCGACGACGGTCGGACCACGAAGAAGCTCGATGATCTCGTGGCCGCCACGACCTGACAACCACCGCGATCCCCGAGCTTCCGAGGACCCCCTCAGCGACGATCTGCTCGCCGGACTCGCGGCCGGTCACGGGCGAAAAACCGGTGCCTATTCCGGCAGCGACATCCGGCCTATAGCCTGTCCCTCCATGGTGCAGACTCGATACCGTTGTGGGGGATGCGGAAACCTCACCAGGTTCGACCTGGAAGTCACTCGCCGTGTGCGTGAGTGCCACTATGTGTCCGTTGGCGGGCGGCTGGAGGTCGAAGGTGCTGAACTTCTCAGCGAATCAGTCGATCTTGTTACCTGTCAGTGGTGTGGCCACGGACACGACATTGTGCAACTAGGTCACAAGGAGCACTAGGAGCATGGGATCAGAAGTGCTGCTGAAGTCGGCGTGTGAGCTGTCGTACCAGATCGCCAGGGACGGCGTCGAAGCCGACCCGCCCGTCGACCCCCCCGCCGCCATGCGCAGCTTTCTGTACGTGGCCGACCTGCCGAGCCGTGCCTTGACGGTCGCTCAGCAGGCCATCGAAGACGACCCGGCGTTCCGGCGGCGGGTCGCCGAGCACGCCGATGAGGCCGAAGTCGGCCGGGCTGGCTACCTCTGGCTCCATCGACCGATCGGCTGGGCCGCCGAGTTCGAGGAGTTGTCGAACGAGCACGACGACACCCAGATCATGGACGACGGCGAGGATGAAGGCTACGGGGCCGACGACCTTTCGAACGAGGTGATCGACGACCCTGACGCCACCTCCAGCCACGGTGACTACGGCATCGACGACGGCGTCACGGTGTCCGAGCCGGCCTATACCGGCACGACCGACCTGTTCGCCGAAGGGGACGACGACTACGACACCGGCGTCGAGGTGCCGGCCGGTGCGGCCAGTGCCCTCGGCTTCGGCTCGATCGATGCGTTCAGCAACGGCGACAGCGGACTGGATCTGTCACTCGCCTCCGATTCGACCGGTCGGAGCGAGGCCAACGCGATCGAAGACGAGCTGTCGAGCCTCCGAGGGCTGGTCGATCGCCTGTCGAGCGAGCGCAAGGCGGTCTCGACCTCCGTCCGTCGTGTCGAGGCCGAAGTCGAGACGTCGAAGCACCAGCCGTCGATGTTCGACAGCGACATCTACACGCTCCAGAGCGAGCTCGAATCGGCCCGTGCCGAGCTCGACGCCGCTCGGGCCGAACGTGACACCGCCGTCCATCAGCGATCCGAGTCTTTGACCCGCCAGCTGGAGCTCGAGAAGGAGCTCGAGCGGTCGCGCGAGCTGCGGGCGGAGCTCGAGCGGGAGCACGAAGACAGCGACACCGCGATGGTCGAGCTCAGGGAGTCCCTGGCCAGGACCGAGGCATCGCTGACGAATCTCGAGAGCGAGCGTGATGAGCTCCGCACCCAGGCTGCCGACCTCACGGAGACCAACGAGGCACTCAACACCCAGATCGCCCGGGTCTCCGAAGAGAAGGAGTCACAGACGAAGGCACTCCAGGCCGACTACAGCGCGCTGCAGGCCGAGACGGAGGGGCTCCGAATCGATCGTGACGACCTGACGGCCAAGGTGTCGGAATCGGAGGTCGAGCTCGAGGAGGTCAAATCGCAGCTCAGCCAGAGCTCGGCGCAGGCCGGCGAGGCCAAGTCGCTCGTCGATGCGCTCACGGAGGAGAAGATCGATCTCGCGTCGCGGCTGGCCGACACCGAGGCGATGCTCGAGACGACCCGCATCCAGCTGAGCGCGGTCAAGTCCGATTCCGAGGCGGTCACGGCCGACCTGTCGAATATCAAGGCTCACCGGGATGGCCTTGCGTTGCAGGTCGACGAGCTGCACAACAGCCTCACCGAGGCGCTGAACGATCTGGCCAAGGTGCGCTCGACGAGCGACGCCGACCGGGCCGCCTTGAAGGAGGTCCGGTCCGAGCGTGATCTCCTCCGGGTCCGGGTCGGCAGCCTCGAGCAGATCGAGTCGGGTATGGAGTCCAAGCTCTCCAGCCTCACTGCCGAACGTGATTCGCTCGTCGTCAAGGCCGACGAAGCTCAGGCCGAGCTCACCCAGACGCAGCGCGACCTCCGCACGGTGGAAGGGGAGCGTGACCAGCTGACCGAGGAGCTGGCGGCGGCCAGCGAGGCCAAGAATGCGCTTACCGCTGAGCATGACGAGACCACGGCCGAAGCCGATCGCCTCCGAGGACAGGCCGCGGAGCTGGAGGCGACTCGCGATGGGCTCCAACAGCAGGTCGAGCAGCTCAACGAGGAGAACTCCTCCATCCAGTCTCAGCTGGTCGAGGCTGAACGGCTCCGCAACGAGGCGGCCGAGAACCAGGGGCATGCGCTCTCCGAGCTGGCCCAACGACTGTCGGCGGTGGAGAACGAGCGAGCGCGGCTGGAGGGCGACCTCCGCGAGGCCGAAGGCCGGCTCTCCGACGCCTTGGTCACCCTCGAGGCAGCGCGAGACGAGGCCGAACGGATCCGCCAGTCCACCGTCGACGCCTCGCCGGGCCCGAAGATGGCGCCGGAGCCGGCCGCCGCCGAGACCGAGGCCCCTCCTGCCGATGACGAGGATACGACCGTGGTGGCCGACGAGGGCGAGGCCAGCGCTGATACCGAGACCGAGGAGGAGGCCCGCTCGATCTTCGGCGATGCGGTCGTCGAGGACGAGGACACGCAACCGCCGCCCCCGCTGCTCGACGAGGACGCACCCGACGACACCGCCGAAGAGAAGGCCGCCGTTCCCCCCGAGGAGACCAGGACCGGGCGACGCCACGTGTGGGGCCTCGGCGCGCTGCGGCGGGGCGAGCCTGAGGCCACCGAGGAGGGTACGGCTCAACCTCCGCCTCCGGTCGCCAGTGACGCAGCCGGCGTCGGCTCGGCATCGGGGTCTCTGGCCGATGAGGGCGACATCGACGATGTCGCTGCCGCCCTCGCCGAGACGCTGCAGGACGGCAAGTCCGAGACCACCTCGGCCCCGCCGGTCACCGACGAGGAGATCGACTCGATCAGCAGTGAGCTCGCCGAGGCGGTTGACAGCGCCGGCCTGGAGAGCGCCGAGCACGACGAAGACCTCGACGAGATCTCGAACCTGATCGCCCAGACCGTGACCGATTTCGATCCCAAGAGCATCGAGCAGGCCGACTTCGACGATGACCAGATCGCCACCGATGAGCCGAAGACCGGCCGGGCGCGGCGGTTGTTCGGGAGCCGCTCCGACGACGACTCCAAGCGCACCAGCGGGCCCTTGCCCCCGAGCGTCTTCGGCGCCACGTCGGATCCCGACGATCCCGCGCTGGCGGCGCTCCTCGAAGGCTCCGGTCCCAACGGGCCCGCAGACATCACCGCTGCGTTCCCCGCCGATGGCACTACCGGTGAGATGGGCAAGGCCGTAGGCGCTCGTCGCCAGATCGACGTGCCCGCCGAAGTGGCCGACGACGAGATCGAGATGGCCCGCCACGTCGTCTCGTCGCCCGACGTCGTTTTGCTGGTCGACGGTGACTCAGTGGCCAAGATGGGCTGGCCGAGCCTGCCCGTGGCCCAGCAACGTGACGCCCTCGTGTCCTACCTCGCCGATCTGGCTGCGACGAGTGGTGCGGCCCCCGATGTCGTGTTCGACGGCCGCATCGGAGAAGAGGAGTCGTTGCCGGCATCGCGGGCCGTTCGCATCCGGTTGAGCACCCCGCCCACGGAGCCGGCGGCGGCGCTCGACGAGCTGGTCGACGCCTACCCGGAGCAGTGGCCGATCGCCATCGTCACCGACGACGCCGAGCTCGGTCGGTCGGCGGTCGAGCGGGGCGCAGTCGTGCTGAACAACGGGCAGCTGCTCGACCTCTTCATCGCCTGAGCCTGCGGTGGTCAGCCGTCCTTTTCTGGCCACTCCGACAGCTTGGGGAGCAAGGGGTCGAGCGATCCGGTCCTGATCGACGACAGCCAGACTCCGGTGCCGTAGGCGGCATCGTCGACGACGCCGAGAGCCACGTCGGCCAGTCGGTCACCCGGCCGACCGTCGGTGTCGAAGACGAGCCGACCGAGCAAGGAGAGCGCCACAGCTCGTCGCGCCGGCCGCCGAGCGCCCAGCAGATAGCTGATCATGGTGGCCGGCCACCACGCTCGGGTCGCCGCCCCGACCACGTTGCGGCCGGCGTACCAGTGGCCCTTTCCGGCGAGCAGCACCGCCTCGACACCGGGGTCGGGCAGCACCGACTCCAGCTTGCGTCGCAACGCAACGGTCGTGCCAGCCGCTAGCGCTAGCCCCAGCCGCCCCCGACCGCTGAGCACCAGGGCCCAGCACGCCAAGCTCCAGCCCGACATCCGCACCGGGGCCAGCCGGGACCCGTGCTTCTTGGCCAGCGGTCCGGCGGCGGAGCCGTAGCCGATGCGTTGCCTCACGAACGCCTGCAGCGACGGCCGGGGCGGGTGGTGGACGACGATCGTCGGGTCGTAGCGCACGTGACCGTGGTCGAGGAGTCGCCACACGAGGTCGACGTCCTCACCCCACCGCAGCGCCGGGTCGAACCCGCCCACCTCGTTCACCGCCTCGGTCCTGGCCAGGAGACATGCGGTCGGGAGGTAGGTAACGGGCGACTCGCCGCCGACGGCCGCTGGGCTCGGGCCGAGATCCAGCGGTGATCGCCGCTGCTCGTACCGGGACAGGCGATCGGTGCCGGGAACGGACGCCACGCGGGGCCCGACGGCGACGATCTCGGGATCGGCGAACCACCGCCCGAGGTCGACCAGCGTCGTCGACGTCGTCTCGACTCCGGCGTCGATGAAGGCAACCAGTGCCGTCGAGACCAGAGTCAGGCCGCACTGGCGGGCGAGGCCAGGGCCGCCGGCCGCGTCCCGGCGGACGACGCGACGCTTGCACCGAGCGCCGGAACCGCCCGATCGCACGACCGCTTCGACGCGGACGGGATCCTGAGAGCCGTCGTCGACGACGATCACCTCGACATCGGGTAGCCCGTCCAACGTCGTGGCGAGGCCCGTCGGGTCATCCTTTACGGGGATGACCACCGTCAACTCGGGGAGCGGGTCGGCGCTGACCGGCGGCGGTTCGGGGTGGAGCATCCCGGCGTCGATGAGGCGCCGGGCCAGCTTGGAGGATCCCGCCGAGTCGGCGACGGGCTCACCGGCCAACCAACTGGTCACAATGGCCGCCCCGGCGCCGGTGATGCGCACGAACCGGAGCGGCGAGCCGCCGATCAGGAGCCGCCCGGCATCGCGGCGGCGCAGCGACGGGTCAGCCCGCAGTCGGGTGCCAGGCGGAAGCGGTCGAGCCCTGGCCTGGTCGAGTCGGTCGGGCTGGTCACGATCGGTTGTCGGAGGACCTCCGGTGTTCACTGGACCACCCTACGCAGCGCGTCGAGGACCGACATCGGCCCGGCGACCTCCGCCATACGGGCACCGCAGGCCTCGACGAGGGCCTGAGCGTGCTCCGGCTCGTCGGCAGGGGCCAAAACCACGAGCTCGTCCAGGGCTCGGGCGGCTGGGATCGGATCGCCGCCGGTCGTCACCTCGGCGTCGGAGAGCAGGACGGTCAGCTTACGTGTCGCCGTCGACGGAGCCAGCTGCCGGCCGGCGGCCCGGAGAGCGAGGGCCACGTCGGTGGTGCCGTGGCCCCGCAGAGCCAGCACCTCGGCGACGACCCGCTCCGGTTTCTTCGTCTGCTCCAGCTCCTTGACCGCCACCACCTTGTCGCCGAACGCCAGGACCGCGAACTGCGCAGGCGCCCGCCACGCGCACACGGCTGCGGCCAACGCGGCGCTGGCGAGCCGCTCACCGTCCATCGACCCCGAGCGATCGACGAGGAGGCACACCGCCGTGGCCGGCTTCTGCCAGTGCGTGGCCCGGAGCTCGTCGATCGCCGGCGGGCGGCCCTCGCTCCGTGCCGCCACGAGTGCGTCGAGGCTCGCGTCGATGTCGAGATCGCCAGCGCCCACGTCGGCCCGAGTCGTTGTGAGCTTGCCAACTCCCCGGGCCCTGGCTCGTCCCGTACGGGCGAGATCGAGCACGAGGCGACCGGCCAACTGTCGCGAGAGCTGCGCCAGTTGGGCGTCGGTCGCCTGTGCCATCCGGGCCAGTAGGTCGAGGGCGGCATCGGGATCATCGGCCATCAGCTCGTCGAACGCCTCGCTGTCGAGCTCACCGAGCTGGGGTGATACCTCGGAGAAGCCGTCTTGGCGTTCGAGGTCTCGGCGGCTCACCGTTCGCCGGCGCTCGTCGTTGAGTGCCTGCTCAGCGTCCTCGCCGGTCAGGATCTTCTGGTCGTCGTCTCCGCCGCCCTGCGGCCCCTGGCTTTTCCCGGGTCGGTTCCCTGGTCGGTGAGCTCGTCTGCGCCGTCGGAGTCGGGCGACATCATCTGCTGCCAGAGCGCGGTGATGATCTCCTCCGGTGTCGAGGATGCGGAGTCGTGGAGCCGGATGCGGCCCGACAGCGCCGTCAGCGCGGCGTCGAGACCGACGCCAGGGTCGGTCGCTGGTGCACCCCTGAGCGACGCCAGCTCGACGGCCAGCAAGAGCAGATCGACCGCTCCCCGCACCGAGGAGCCGACCCGGATCTCGGGATGGGAGCGGGTGGCCCGGACCAGGCGCACGATCTTGGCAACGTACTCCCGATCGGCGAACGCGGTGACCGGCGGGCCCTGGGAGGCGGCGATCGCCACCTCGTCGGTCTCGGACTGGTAGTCCATCGAGATCCTGCAGACCCGGTCGTAGATGGCGCCCGAGATACGGGCGGTGCCGACGGCATCGAACGGGTTCATGGCTGCCACGAGCCGGAACGACGGGTGGGCGTCGATGCGGCCGAGGCGGGGCACGGTCAACTCCGCTTCGGACATGACCGTCACCAGCAGGTTGAGGGTCTCCTCCGGGATCCGGTTGATCTCCTCCAGGTACAACAGCGAGCCGTCCTTGAGGGCCCGAGCCAGGGGCCCGTCGACCCAGACCTCCGACACGTAGCCGGTCTCCAGGACCTGGGCGGGATCGAAGTGGCCGACGAGTCGGGCCGGCGTCAGCTCGGCGTTGCCCTCGACGAACTCGAAGTCCTGGCTGGTGGTCCTGGCGACGCCCCGGAGGAGCGTCGATTTGCCGGTCCCCGGCGGTCCCTCGAGCATGAGATGGCGGCCCGCCATCAGGGCCGCCACGACCAGCTGGGCCTCTCGAGATCGGCCGATGATCTCGGCGTCGAGTCGGGCCAGGGTCGCCGGTCCGTAGAGGCTTGGTTCGCGGTGGTCAGTCAACGGGGGGAACGCCCCGGGTCGTCTTGCAGTCGCGCATGTCCTGGTGGCCCCCGTTCGGGCGGGGCCTGGGACCCCGTCGTGCGTGGCTGCGAATCTAGCAGTCGGGTCACCACCGAGCTAAGCCGTCTGGGAGCGCTCAGAGGTCGGCATGGCTCCGGAGGTACTCGCCGGTTGCGGCAACGGCTCGGTCGACGAGGTCGTCGAGGAGACGCTGCCCCTCGGCCGGGCTCGCTCCTGCGGGGTCACCGAGCACGCCGTTGGGCGAGACGGAGGCGACACCGCCCGAGCGGAGATCGTCGAGCAGGGCGTCGAGCGGCTCGGTGTTGCCGACTGCAGCCATGTCGAGCTCAACGGTCTCCGGTGCGAGGTGGAGGAGGAGTGACGTCTCGACCCTGCCGGCATGAGCATCGACATCGGACCCGACGGCACGCTCGTCCCAGGTTGGGAACAGAGCGATGAGCCGATGCCCCTCGTGCCGGAGCTGGGTCACGGCAGTCGTCACCGGTTCGGCGTTACCGGCGTGACCGGACAGCAGCACGACCAGCTCGAAGGAGTGCCGAGCCGACCGCACCAGCTCGATGAGGACCCCGCGCAGCGCTTGCTGTCCGATCGATAGCGTCCCGGAGAAGCCCTGATGCTCGCCCGACGAGCCGTAGGGCAACGGGGGTGCGACGACGGCGCCTGGGAGCCGTGCGGCCACCCGGTCGGCCCAGGCGCTGGCAATCCTCGTGTCGGCGTCGAGGGGCAGATGCGGGCCATGTTGCTCGGTCGCTCCGAGCGGGACGACGAGTAGCGACGCATCGAGCGTGGCGAGGCTGCGCCAGCTCTGCGAGCCGAGCCGTTGGCCGGTCACGAGGAGGCTGCGGTCTCCTGGCCGCCATCGTCGCCGCCCGGTGGCGTCCCACTGTCGAGCGGGTCGGCTTCTGCCAAATAGCCCCAGTTCACTAGCTGATCAGCGACCAATTGGGCGGCATCGGCCGGTGCGAGCTCGTGGACCTGGGCCGAGCCGGTGGACGAGTCCGTGCCGATCAGTGCGGCGACGCGGCTCCTGGTGGATCCGGCGGGGGCGGGTTCGACCTTCGGCCGTGGCCGGTAGGGGCCGCGCTCGACGACGGTAGGCTCTGCCGCCGACGGTCCGACTGCGGCGATGAGCCGCTCGACCGAGGCCGTGGACGACGCCAGCGTCGCTGCCAGCGCCGCTCGCCGCAGTTCCGGACCGCTCTCGAACGACAACACGCACCGTCCGGTCACCGCTAGTCGTTCCCGCCGTCCCTGATCGAGGCGGCGCTCGACGATCAGCTCGGGACCATCATCCGCCGTGTCCGTCGCCCTGGCCGTCACGAGACCGAGGGCCTGGGGGAGACCGAGCTGGTTGGCGAGGAAGGCAGGTACCGATCCGCTGCCTCGGTCGAGGCTGTGGACACCGCAGCAGACGATGTCGATCTCCGCCGCGAGCGGAGCGAGGCGCCCGGCCACCTCGTTGCTCGACTCGTCGCCCCGGCCCTCGACCAGTACTGCACGTGTCGCCCCGGCGGCCAGAGCGTCACGGAGCATCCCCTCGGCCGCCGGCGGGCCCGAGGTGGCGGCCGTGACCGTCCCGCCCGAGGCGGTGGCGATGCGCAATCCCCACTCGAGGGCCGAGAGATCGGCGGGTCCAGCACCGCTGAAGCGGACATCGCTCGAGATCGCACCGGTCAAGGGGTCGATCTCGGGCCGGAGATCCACCCATTTGAGACAGACGAGAACATCGGCCACCGAGACGATCCTCAGCTCCTGCGGAACGCCACCCCGTGGCCTCCGTCGGGATAGGTCCAGGAGATGGCGCCGTCGCCGTTGCAGACGAGGTAGCACGTGCCGCACTCGAAGCACTGCTCGTAGTTGAAGAGGATCCCGCCGTCCGAGGTCGGTACGAAGAGGTTCGCCGGGCAGCACACCACGCAGGCCCGGGTCGTGCAGGAGCGGCAGACGTCCGAGTCGACTTCGATATGGGCCCGCGATCCAACGCGGAAGTCGATCGTCGCCATTCGGTCCTCGAACGAGATGGTGGTCATGGCGTGTCCGGTCGGTTCGGCATCGGCTCCCAACGCCGCGAGTTCCCTCGCGACGAGTGCTGCGAGCCTACCGGCCAGCGACCGGCACCGCCGGATCCGGGCGGTGGCTCGAGTCCTGGGTGGCTGACGACGATCAGGCGCCCAACGTGGCGCTCTTCGGGATGGCCACCACGCCGCGGGGGGAGACGTAATACGACGCAGCGTCGGCCTCGGCGTCGAAGCCGATCTCGAGGCCTGGCGGGATCACCACGTGCTTGTCGATGATCGCACGATGGACCCGGGCGCCCTTGCCGACGGTGACGTTGCCGAGCAGGACGGATCCGGTGACCTCAGCCCCTGCCTCGACCCGCACATCGTGGGAGAAGACCGAGTCGCGGCACTGACCCCCGGCGACGACGACGCCGTTGCTGAGGATGCAGTTCGAGAGCTCGCTGGGCCCGTCCGGGCCGTCGGCGATCTTGGCCGGGGGCTCGTTCAGACCGCGGGCGAATATCGGCCACTGCTCGTTGTAGAGGCTGAACGCGGGAAGCGGGGCGACGAGGTCCATGTGCGATTCGTAGTAGGAGTCGAGCGTGCCAACATCGCGCCAGTAGTGATTGTCGCTTCCGGTTTCCCCGGGGATGCTGTTCTCGCGATAGTCGTAGACGAAGGCCTCACCTCGCTCGACGAGCCTTGGGATGATGTCACCGCCGACGTCGTGATTCGAGGACCCGTCCTTCGAGTCCTCGACGATGATGTCGCGGAAGACGTTCACATCGAAGATGTAGTTGCCCATCGATGCCAGTATCTGCTCGGGTGACCCGGGGATCGTCGGGGCGTCGGCCCGCTTCTCGTGGAAGCCGACGATACGATTGCTGTTCGGGCTCTTCTCGATCGTTCCGAACTGGTCGCTCTGGTCGGCCGGCAATCGTATGGCGGCGACGGTCACCCCCGCCCCGCTGTCGATGTGGGCATTGAGCATCTGCCGAGGGTCCATACGGTAGATGTGATCTGCTCCGAAGACGATCACGTGCTCGGGCCGCTCGTTCTCCACGAGGTTCATATTCTGGAAGAGGGCATCGGCGGAGCCGGTGTACCATCGGGGCCCCCGCCTCATCTGGGCCGGGACCGTGGTGATGTAGTTGCCGAGAATGGCCGAGAGCTGCCACGTCAAGGAGATGTGGACATCGAGGCTATGGCTCTTGTACTGGGTGAATACCGCGATATGGCGGAAGCCACCATTCACGAGGTTGGAAATGGCGAAGTCGATCAGCCGATACTTGCCGCCAAAGGGCACGGCGGGTTTTGCTCGGTCGAGGGTGAGTGGATGGAGCCTCTTGCCTTCACCTCCAGCAAGAACGATGCTCAGGATTGGACGACGGCCGTGGGCGGGAGCGCGCATGGGCATCAATCCTATACTCGGTCCGTACCGTCCTCTTTGATGCAAAAGGCACCGGTGGCCAGGAGGCTCGGGTGCAACCAGGCAAGACGGCTTGGCCCAGGCGCTCGCTACCCGCGTGAGACGGGCCCGCGACTCCGAGGATGGAACAAACTCGACGACGATCACGTTACGACAGATGTGACCACCCTTGATGTTCAATCGCGCTTCGGCGCGCTCGTCGAGCGACTCGACGACTGCCGTCGGTTCACGGAGGCGCTCGCTGCACCGCTGTCCGCCGAGGACCAGACGGTCCAGTCGATGCCCGACACCAGCCCGACGAAGTGGCACCGTGCTCACACCACGTGGTTCTTCGAGACGTTCCTGCTCCAGCCCCACCTCGCTGGCTACGAGGCCTTCGACGGGCACTTCGGGTTTCTCTTCAACAGCTACTACGAGGCGGTCGGGGACCGGCACCCACGGCCGGACCGGGGCATGGTGACCAGGCCGGGCATCGTCGAGATCGCCGACTACCGGCGCCACGTCGACGAGGCCCTCGCAACGCTGCTCGAGGCGGCTGGCGACGACGAGCCGGATCGGCGGGACCACCTGGCGGACCTCGTCGAGCTAGGAATCAATCACGAGCAGCAACACCAGGAGCTGCTGCTGATGGATATCAAGCACGTGCTCGCCAACAACGTGTACGGACCTGGCTACGCGGTCCTCGATCACGAGCCGCTACCCGAACCTGGGCCGGCGGGGTGGATCAGCGTCGATGGCGGCCTGGTCGAGATCGGGGTCGAGGTGTCCGATCGTGGCTTCCGCTTCGACAACGAAGAGCCGCGCCACCGGGCCCTCCTCCACCCTCACCGGCTCGCCGATCGGCTCGTCACGTGTGGGGAGTGGCTGGAGTTCATGGCCGACGGTGGCTACGGCGAGCCTCGGCTCTGGCTCTCCGACGGGTGGTACGCCCGGGCCGCCCAGGGATGGACGGCGCCCCTCTACTGGACGAAGACCGACGACGAGCAGTGGATGATCCACACCCTCACCGGTCGTCGGCCCGTCGATCCCCACGAACCGCTCTGCCACGTATCCTTCTACGAGGCCGACGCCTTCGCGACGTGGGCCGGAGCCCGGCTACCCACGGAGTTCGAGTGGGAGCACGCAGCGACCGATCTCCGACACGGCGTCGGGACACTGCTCGACCAGGCGACCGTTGACGGGACACCCGTGGTGAGCCCGAGCAACGAGCTCCACCCGACCGGAGCCGGACCGGCCGAGGCTGGCGTCCTACGCCAGTTGATCGGGGACTGCTGGGAATGGACCGGTTCCCCGTACCGGCCCTACCCGGGCTATCAAGTGCCAGACGGCGCCATCGGCGAGTACAACGGCAAGTTCATGATCAACACCATGGTGCTCCGCGGTGGCTGCGCCCTCACGCCGAACGATCACCTGCGAACCACCTACCGGAACTTCTTCCATCCCCACACCCGATGGCACCTGTCGGGTGTGCGATTGGCGGCCGACTGACCGCCTGACCCCCTGCTCCCACGGTCCCGCCACCGGCCGGTACGGTCGCGGCGGGGCCCGACCCTTTGCGAGGTAGTACACCCATGCCCGACAGCCCCATAACCGTCGACGTCCGGCTCCCCAGCGACTGGGCCGCCGGCGAGATGCGGGACGACATTCGCCGCTCGTTCGCCAATCGCCCGATCGTCCTGCCACCCAAGTGGCTGTACGACGATTACGGCAGCGACCTCTTCGATCAGATCACCCGCTTGCCGCAGTACTACCCGACCGAGGCCGAGCGGTCGATCCTGGTGAGCAGGGCCGACGAGATCGCGGCGGTGACCGGTGCCGACACGATCATCGAGCTCGGCTCGGGCACCAGCGACAAGACGAGAACCCTGCTCGACGGCTTTCACCGCGGCGGCCAGCTACGTCGCTTCACACCGCTCGATGTGAGCGAGGCCACGCTCGTCGAGGCCGCCACCACGCTGGCGGAGCGGTACGACGGCCTCGAGGTCCATGCCCTCGTCGGTGACTTCACCCGCCACCTGGCCCACCTCCCCGACGGCGACCGCCGGATGGTGGCCTTCCTCGGTGGGACGGTCGGGAATTTCTACGTCGAGGAGCGCCATGCCTTCCTCGGTGCCCTGTCCGATCAGTTGCGTCCCGGGGAGTGGCTCCTGCTCGGGGTCGATCTGGTGAAGGACTTCCAGCGGATCCTGGCCGCGTACCACGATGTTGCCGGGCTCACCGCGAGGTTCATCAAGAACTCGCTGACCGTCCTCAACCGGAACCTCGATGCCGACTTCGATCTCGGTGCGTTCGACTACGTGCCCCTGTGGGACGACCTCGAGGAACGGGTCGATATGCGGTTGCGCTCGCTCATGCCCCAGCGGGTCCGCATCGACGGGTTGGATCTCGATGTCGCCCTCGGCGAAGGTGAGGAGCTTCGGGTCGAGATCTCGGCCAAGTTCCGCCCCGAGAAGTTCACGGCCGAGCTCTCCGACGTCGGGCTCGACGTCTTCCGGCTCTGGACTGACGAGAATGAGGACTTCGGCCTCGTCCTGGCCCGCCGGGTGACCGAGCAGGCGTAGGCCACGACCGGACCGGACCCGTAGGGTCGGGCCGCGACCGGGTCAGAGCAGGGTCACGACTCCGGTCGATCCGTCGACCTCGATCTCGGCTCCGTCCCGGATCTTGCGGGTGGCGTCGGTGGCCGACACGACACAGGGGATCCCGAGCTCCCGGCTCACGATGATGGCGTGGCTGAGCGCCGCCCCGACATCGACGACGACGGCGCCGGCGGTGACGAACAGCGGGGTCCAAGCCGGGTCGGTCATCGGCGCTACGAGGACGTCGCCCGGTTTCAGCACGGTCGGGTCCGAGGGATCGAGCACGACCCGAGCCCGCCCCCGGTACACGCCTGGACAGCCGGGGTTGCCAACCAGGGAGTCGCCGGATCGGGCGACGTCCACCGAGCTCTCACCCCGCTTCGGCCACTCGGTGTTGGCCGGTACGGCACCGTTGATGATGAACGGCGGCTCCAGCGATCGCAGCCAGTCGTGGTGAGCCTGCCGTTGGGCGACGATCTCTCGGATGCCGTCGAGCTCACCGGCGATCGCACGCTCCAGCTCGTCTTCGAAGAGGAGGCAGATATCGCGTGGCTCGTCGACGTGGCCGGCTGCGACCGCCCGCCGGCCGAGCTCCCACACCGCCATTCGCACCTCGTGAATGACCCGGATGATCGTCGTCTTCGAACGCTCCCGACCGGGTACGAACACCTTGGCCGAGGCGAGCGCGGCCTGGAACTGGCCCTGGGTCTCCGGGTCGGCGGCCAGCGCCTCGACAAGCTCGGCCGAGAGGCGTTCGCGCTCCTGCTCCCGCACCTCGTTCTCGACCAGCGGAGAGGTGTCGTCGCCGGCGAGCCGCATCCGGTCGATCGCCGCCAGGGCGAGGTCGGGATCGGTCTCCCAGGTGTGGGCGTGGATATCCCACTCGTTTGGTCCTCGTGAGCCGAACGACGCGAGGAAGGCGTCGAGCCCGGCGCTGAAGGCCGCGGCAGCAGGGTCTTCCGAGCGCCGGATCCGGTTGGCCAGCCCGACGACCCCCAGGTCGAAGAGGGTGGTCAGCGACGACGAGGACCGGACCTGGCGCGACAGCTCCCACATCGCGTACGAGGGTGCTGCCGAATCGACGCCACCGAGCCCGGCGAAGAGCTTCATCGCCGTCGTCGGCTGCCCGAGCGCGGCGCAGACGGTGCCGATGACACCGGGACCGACGGAGGCCGCTCCGCTCTGGTTGATGTGCTGGTTGAACATCCGTCGGACCAAGCTCTTGAACGACCGGGCGCGGGCGAGCAATTCGGCGTCGGTCAGCATGGTCAGATCGGGACGACTTTCCCTCGCCGCCAGCCCGTCGAGACGGTCGGCTTCGAGCTCGTCCTGCTCCATCGTCCCCATGACCCAACCGAGCCAGCCGGCGAGCATGGCGGTGCCCTCCGCGCTGTCGTGCCAGTCCTCGTGGACGTAGGGGGGCACATCCGGATGATCGCCGAAGTACGCGAGGTCGATGTCCTCGGCCGTCATCCCCGGGGTCCGGACGCCGAAGAGTCGGATCCCAGTGGCGCAAAGGTAGGCGTAGCCGCCGAACATACCGGCGACCTCCGGCCGCCTCGGGTTCATGCCTACGTCGCCGTAGCCCATCCGGTCGACTGCACAGTCGTACCAGCCGGCGAGCGTGTCCTCCTCCCACACCAGGTCCCACCCGAGCGGTGACGGGGGCTCGGGCAGGACCTCGCCCACGTTGGCCCGGGTCCAGAACGGCCATTTCTCGCTCAGCTCGTTGTCTTCGATCCACCGGAGGTCGGCCATCGGGCTCCCTTGCTCTGCTCTCACCCGGGTCGCCGACCCAGCTCAGGGGCCCCCGGGGCCGGCCCTGGGTAACCCGAAGATGAAGGGTAGGTTGCCGTCGGCGTCGTGTCCACGTGCCGCCGTGGCCACGCCGCCGCTCAGCGACAGCCCGACGAAGGACCGGGGCTAGGATCGGCGAGGTGGACGAGGGCTTCGACGTCGACGTGGTGGTTGTGGGGGCCGGGCCGGCCGGCTCGGCCGCGGCGATGGTCCTGGCCCGGGCCGGTCGGAACGTCGTGCTCCTCGAGCGCGGCCCGTTCCCGGGCTCCAAGAACATGTACGGCGGGGTCGTCTACGGCAGGATCCTTGACGGGCTCGTCCCGAACTGGTTCGACGAGGCACCGATCCAGCGTTGGGTGACCCGCCGCTCGACGATGGTCATGACGGACCAGCAAGCGTTGACGGTCGACTTCCGGACCGAAGCCTGGGGCCACCCGCCGTACAACGGGGCAACCGCCTACCGCCCCGACTTCGATGCGTGGCTTGCCGACAAAGCGGTCGAGGCCGGAGCGATGCTGGTCACCTCGACCACGGCGATCGGGTTGCTCACCGACGCCGATGGGGCGGTCGTCGGCGTCCGGACCGACAGACCCGACGGTGATCTGCGAGCCCCGATCGTCGTCGCCTGTGACGGGGTCAACTCGTTCCTGGCCAAGGAAGCAGGCCTCCACCATCACCAGGGGTCCGAGCACTACACGCTCGGAGCCAAGGAGACCCTGGCACTTCCCAAGGAGGTGATCGACGAGCGGTTCGGCGTGCGCGGCCGTCACGGCGTCGACATCGAGATCCTCGGAGGGACGGGCGGGATCCCCGGGGGAGGCTTCGTGTACACCAACCTCGACTCGGTGTCGGTTGGCGTCGTCGTATCGCTCGATGGCCTCAGCGCTCAGCAGCAACGGCCCGAGGACCTGATCGCCGAGCTGAAGGCCCATCCCGCGATCGCCCCGCTCGTCGACGGCGCAGAGCTGAAGGAGTACTCAGCCCACCTGATCCCAGAGGGGGGCTACGATGCGATGCCCCAGCTGTCGACGGCTGGCATGTTGGTCGCCGGTGACGCAGCGGGGATGTGCCTCGCCGCCGGTATCTGGCTCGAAGGCGTTAACTTTGCGATCGGGGCCGGCGCGCTCGCCGCCGAGGTGGCCGTGGATGCGCTGGCCGATGGCGACGTCTCGGCCGCGCGGCTCTCGGCCTACGCCGACGCCCTCGCCGAGACGTTCGTGCTCGCCGACCACCGGAAGCTACGCCGAGCCCCGGAGCTCGTGCTGTCCGAGCGAGTCCAGCAGCGGTACCCCAACCTGCTGTGCGATATCGCCGAGTCGATTTTCACGGTCACGAACCCGGAGCCGAAGCTCGGCATGGCCAAGCTCCTCCGCCGGGCGGCCAAGGCCAACGGGCTCAAGTTCCGCGACCTCGGCCGCGATGCGGTCAGGGGGTGGCGGGCGTTCGGCTGAGCGTCCGCAATGTCGCCAGTAGCTCGCTGACGAAGGCGGGCCCGTCGCAGACGATGGCCAGGTCGGCGAGATCCATCATCGGGCACGACGGGTCGGTGTTGACCGCCACGACGTGATCGGGTGCACCGAGCCCGGCGGTATGCTGGATCGCCCCGGAGACCCCTATGGCGATGTACAACTCGGGATCGACGGTCACGCCGGTCGTCCCGATCTGCCGGTCGGCCGAGAGCCATCCCCAGTCGGTCACGACCCGGGTCGCCCCGACCGACGCTCCGAGCGCGGCCGAGATCTCGTGCACCAGCTCCACGTGCTCCGGGGCACCCAGGCCGGCGCCGCAAGCGATGATCCTGGGCGCCTCGGAGAGGTCCATCGTCGCCGGGTCGGCCGGAACGGTCTCGATCAGCTCGACCCGACCGACTTCTGCGCTGTCGCGGTCGGTGCCCCTGGGGCCTGATCGCCGGAGCTCCAAGCTCAGGCGAGTGACGATCGGTGACCGATGAGGATCGCAGGGAGGGACATTGCGAACCCCGGGCTGAAAGGTGGCCACCACCGGCTGGCTCAGCGCCAGCGTCTCCATCGTCAGCCCGCCTCGGCGGACGACGACGGCTCGTCTGTCGCCGATCTCGGTTGCTGCCGAGACCAACGGTCGACCGAGAGCAGCGGCCAGATGGGGAGCGAGATCGCGCCCATCGGGGGTGTGCGGCAACACGACGTGCTCGTCGGCGGGAAGCTCCGGGGCCAGCGCTGTCGCCATGCGTGCCGGGTCGAAGCGGGGCAGCTCGATCATCACGATCCGGTCGGCGAGACCGGCGAGGTCGGCGACAGCCGCATCGGTGCCGTCGCCGACGACCCAGCAGGCGCTTGGCGCTTCGGCCGCTACTTCGACTGCTCCGACGGGGAGCGTCCCTGACCGGACGGGTAGCAGCGCCATCGCCCGGCTCGGTCGGTGACGCTCGTCGCTCATCGTGCCCTCGCCGCCGTTGGGACACCCCTGGCTCGCAGCTCGGCGTCGAGCTCGTCGGCCGCTCGGCGACCGTCGATGATGGCAGCATGGGCTCGTCTCGGGGCGACGCAGTCCCCGATGCGGCGAAGCAGCCACCGAGTGCCGGTCGTGCCCGCCGCTTCCTTCAGGCCGAAATAGAGCTCGTCCCGCGGCCGCTGATGGCTGGCGAGCACGAGCCAGTCGGGCTGGCGCTCGTCGTCGGTCCCGGTCGGGTGGTGTAGCAGGGTCAAGCGGCCATTGTCGTAGCCCATCGGAACCCGGTCGGTCGTCTGCACGATGCCCTTGGCCGAGGCCCGGTACCACCACGTCTCCATGTCGAGCGTCACCCCGAGATCCTGACCGACGACCATCGCCTTCGTGATCACCTCGACGGCGCAGCCCCGATCGGCGAGGAGCTCGGCCACCGAAGTCGCTTGATGGAAGCCGACGTCGTCGATAACGACCACCGAGCCGGAGGGCTCCGCGGTGCCCTCGAGCACGTCGACGACATCGACGATCCGCTCACCGCCGGCGTCGGCCGGGGGAGCCCACCACGGTCGTGTCGGGACCGAGCCCGTGGCCACGATCACCGCGTCCGGGGCCAACATCTCGATCAGGTCGACCGTGCCTCGGGTCTCCAAGCGGACATCGACGCCGATCCGGCGAGCCTCGGCACCGAGGTTCCGCACGAGGTCGCCCAGCTCGGCCCGGTTTGGCACGGTGGCTGCCAGCTTGACCTGACCGCCGAGGTGGGACGACGCCTCGAGCAGCGTCACCCGGTGGCCTCGCTGCGCCGAGGTTATCGACGCTTGCAGCCCGGCCGGGCCGCCCCCGATCACGACGGTGTCGGGCTCGGCCTCACCGGACCTGGCCGCGCCCGCCGCCGGCTGAGGAGACATCGCGTCGGTCGAGCGAGCGAGCTCCGACTCTCGACCGGTGTACGGATTCTCGATGCAACCGAGCCACCGGTTCAGGCCCATCCGGCCAACGCATTCCTGGTTGCAGGACAGGCAGAGCCTGATGTGCTCGGCGTGGCCGGCCCGAGCCTTCGCGGCGAAGTCCGGATCGGCGATCTGGCCACGGACGACACCGATCAGGTCGGCGTGGCCTTCGGCCAGCGCCCGATCGGCCTGGAGTGGATCCTTGAACCTGCCGACGCCGACCACGGGGAGCGAGACCTCGTCGCGGATGGCCGACGGGATGAACAGGGCGTACTCCGGCGGGATGTGCATCGACGCCTCGATCATGAACAGCGAGGCGGTGGCGACCCCGATCGAGGTGTTGATGTAGTCGACCCCGCCCCGGTCCTCGATCTGCACGGCCAGCTCGACGGCGTCGTCGATCGTCGTGCCGCCCTCGATCAGCTCGTCGCCGCACAGCCGGACGCCGAGGACCGGCTCGGGTCCCATTCGGGCTCGTACGGCGGCGACGATCTCGTGCAGGAGGCGGGCGCGGTTGTCGAGCGAGCCGCCGTAGCCGTCGCTCCTATGGTTCGTTGCCGGTGACAGGAAGCCCCGCACGATCGAGCTGTGCGAGCACTGGAGCTCGACACCGTCGAAGCCACCTTCGATGCACCGGGCGGCGACGACCGCGTACGACTCGACGATCTCGTCGATCTCGTGCTGCTCGACGGCCTTTGGCATCTCCCGGAACAACGGATCGGGCACGGCGGAGGGCGCCCACACCGGCAGGCGGGTGTACATCGAGGAGGCCTGGCCGCCGTTGTGGTTGATCTGGGCCAGTATCGGGGTGCCGTTGGCATGGACCGCTTCGGTGATGCGCCGGTAGCCCTCGACGACATCGGGGTGGAAGGCGTGGATCATCTTCTCGTACGGCCAGTCGGTCGGGTGGACCGAGTGCTCCTCGGTGATGATCAGGCCGGCCCCGCCTGCCGCCCTCGCCTCGTAGTACGCCACGTGCTGGTCGGACGGCTTCCCGTCCTGGGTGGCGTAGTTGGTGAGGTGTGCGCTGAATACGATGCGGTTGGGGACGGCGATCGAGCCCAGCTTGATCGGTGTGAACAGGTGCCGGTATCGGCCGGTGGCGCTCACCGTGACCCCCTCATGGTGTCGGCTCCATCACCCTCGAGCCGGCGGAGGCGGCCAATCCGGCGGCCCGACCTTCCCTGATCGCCTCGCCAACGGTCCTCGCGGCGACGGCATCGCCGACGCGGATCCCCACGCCGGTCTCGGACCATGGGCCCCGGTCGGCGGAGCGGGGGCTGCAATCGACGAGCGCCTCTGCGGTGATCTGCGTGGTGACCGCACTGAACTGGTGCTCGACCGTGATCGATGACCTGCCGATCGCCCGGAGCTGTTGGCGCCGCTCGATCGCGACGCCCGCCTGCTGCAGCCGAACGTTGCAGCCGGCGAGGTCGCCGGTCAGCGACAGGAGCGTGCCAGCGATCGGATCAGGGGTGACGAAGGTGACCGTCCGACCCCGGGTGGCGAGGAGCTCGGCGATCGCGACCGCGACCGAGTTCCCGATCGGATCCCACACGGCGACCGCGGCCGGGACGAGGGCGTCGAACGCATCGCCGTCGGCGGACAGCACGTCGAGAGGGGTCAGGACGGTGGCGCCGTCGGCCACCGGCACGTCGGATGGTGTCGGTCCTGCGCCGGTTGCGAGCACGACCGGCCCGAGCCAGCCGTCGACGAGCTCGGCTGTCGCCGTCTCGCCGAGACGGAGCCGGACTCCGGCCTCGGTGGCATCGTCGACGAGCCAGTCGGCCAGCAACCCGAACCGCTGGTGACCTGGTGCGCGGGCCACGGCTCGGAGCAGCCCACCGGCCGTGGCGGCGGCCTCGATCACGGTGACCGAGCAGCCGTAACGAGCGGCGACCCGAGCCGCTTCCAAACCCGCCGGCCCGGCACCGACCACCAGCACCGGCCGACGGTTTCCGCTACTGGGCTGCCCGTCGGCGGGGGCGGGCGGATCGGTTGTCTCGTAGCCGGCTCGGGGCTCTCCGATGCAGCTCACGATCGGGTTACGGTTGTCCCGCACCCTGCACCGCTGGTTGCAGAGAACGCACGGCCGGGGCGTGCGACCCCGGGCGATCTTGGCGACCAGATCGGAGTCGGCGATCTGGGCTCGTGTCATCTCCACCCCGTCGCAGGAACCGGCCTCGATCGCCGCTTCGGCAGCCTGGGGATCGACGATCGAGCCCTGGGCGAACACCGGCACCGCTTCGTCGACCGCGGCGCGGATGGTCGCCGTCAGGTCGAGGTTGATGTTCGTGCCGTGATGCCCGGTCGGCCGGGTCTCGGCCACCGAGAAGATCGCGCCGCGGACGACGACGAGGTAGTCGACCAGCGACACGAGCTCGGTGGCGATGCCGGCTGCCCCCTCGGGCGTGATCCCAGCCCAGGGTGCCAGCTCGTCGCAGCTGAGTCGCAGCCCGAGGATCGGCCCGGCTCCCAGTCCTTCGCGCACCGCCCCGAGCACCTCGCGAGCGAAGCGGAGCCGGTCGCTGCCGTAGTCGTCGTCTCGCCGGTTGGTGAGGCCCGACAGGAACTGGCGGATGAGGCTGTGCTGGCCGGCATTGATCTCGACACCGGCCAACCCGGCGTCGGTCGCCCGGGCCGCTGCGGTGGCGAAGCCTTCGACCACTGCGGCGATGTCCTCGAGCTCCATGATCTTCGGGACTTCCCTCGTGTCGACCTCAGGCTCGTCGGAGGGCGCCCACAGCTCACGTTGGGAGAAGGCCGAGCTGCCCTGCCCGCCGCTGTGGCTGAGCCCGGCCAGCACGATCGCATCGGCTCCTTGACACGCCCGGGCGATCGCCGCCCACCCGTCGGGCGCGAGCTCGGCGTCGGGGCACCGCTCGTAGGGCCAATCGGACGGGTGGACCGAGGCCGCCTCGACGACGATGGTGCCGCACCCGCCTTGGGCCCGCTCTGCGTAGTACGCGACGTGCCGCTCCGAGATGGCACGCCCCTGCGCCAGGTTGGTCTCATGGGGACCGAATAGCACGCGGTTGGGGGCCGTCCACTCGCCGATGTCGAGAGGTTGCAGCAGGTTCATGCTGGTCGGCATTCTAGGTGCGGCGGGACGGTGCCCGCCGCCTGGAGTTCGGCCTTCGGCCGAACGTCCCGGAACGTGACAGGTCGTGGACATCGGGTTGGGAAAGGGAAGTCCAGGTGCGGCGGGACGGTGCCCGCCGCCTGGAGTTCGGCCTTTGGCCGAACGTCCGGGGCCCTTGGTGCGGCGGGACGGTGCCCGCCGCCTGGAGTTCGGCCTTTGGCCGAACGTCCGGGGTCAGCTCAGCGATGCCGGCTTGCGGGTGAGCGTGACCGGGATCGGCTTCGAGTGGTTCGAGGTGGGCTCGGGCCGGTCGTAGGCACCGACGCCGGCCAGTGCCAGCTCACCGTGCCCGCTGACGCACTCCGGGTCGGGACCGTCGAGGGGGAGGCCGGTGAAGAACTTCGCTGCCATGCAGCCGCCCTGGCAGGCATCGAACTGACCGCAGCTGGCGCACGCCCCCGCCGATTGCGGCTCCCGCAGCTCCGTGAACAGCTCCGACCTGCGCCAGATGCGATCGAAGCCGCCGGGGTCGCGAACGTTGCCGGCCTTGAACTCGTCGTGGAGGACGAACGGACAGGCGTAGACGTCACCGACCGGATCGATCAGGCAGACGACCCGGCCCGCACCGCAGAGGTTGAGGCCCGGCAGGTTCTCGTCGCCGAGCGCGTTGAGGTGGAAGAACGAGTCGCCGGTGAGCACGTGCGGTCGCTCCAGGAGCCAGTGGTACAGCTCGACCTGCTGCTCGTGGTGCGGGTGCAGCTGCTCCCAGGTGTCGGCGCCGCGGCCAGCGGGCCGGAGCCGGGTGAGTCGCAGCTCGGCGCCGTACCGATCGGCGAGCGCCTCGAAGCCGTCGAGCTGACCGATGTTGTGGCGGGTCATGACGACGCTGATCTTGAACGGGCCGAAGTCGGCGTTGGCGAGATGGTCCATCGCCGCGATCGCGGTGGCGAACGAGCCCTCGCCGCGCACGGCGTCGTTTGTGGTGCGGTCGGCGCCGTCGATCGAGATCTGGACGTCGGTGTAGTCCATGGCGGCCAGCCGGCGGGCGCCCGGACCGTCGATGCGGGAGCCGTTGGTTGAGAACTTCACCCCGACGCCGTTCGTCGTCGCGTAGTCGACGAGATCGAAGAAATCGGGCCGGATCATCGGCTCGCCGCCGCCAATGTTGACGTAGAACACCTGCATTGCCGCCATCTCGTCGATGAGGGCGAGGACCTCCTCGGTCGACAGCTCGCGCGGGTCGCGACGACCCGACGAGCTGAGGCAATGGACGCACGCCAGATTGCAGGCGTAGGTCAGCTCCCAGGTGAGGCAGATCGGAGCGTCGAGGCCCTGCTTGAGTTCATCGGTCAGAGCGGTCATGAGGTCACCGGTTCGAGGAAGTCGGAGGCGGCCAGAGCGGCGAGCGCCCGGGTGAAGCTCGGTCTGCGTCGATCGCTGATCCCGCAGGCGTCGAGCGCGGCGTCCGGGCTCGGATGATCACCGAGGCACTCGACGACCTCGACGAGATCGGGCGATCGGAGGAAGTTCAAGCGGCGGTTGCCGTAGTGGTAGGCGAGCGCGCCGAACGGCTCGGGTCGAAGCGCCACCCGCGGATGGAGGCGCCACGGGCCGTCGAGGGTTGTCGGAGTGGCGGTCTGGTGGTCGCTAGTAGACACCGCACATGCCATCGATCGAGATCTCCTCGACCAATAGCTCGTCTTCGACGAGGTCTGGCTCGCCACCGGTGGGAATCGAGGGCTCTGCGGCGTCGCTAGCTGGCGCGAGGCTGGTCGGCTCGGTCTCGGTCGGTGCAGGAGTCTCCACGGGTGAACCTCCGGTCGCGGTGTCTGCTCCCAGCGATCGTAGTCGCCTCCTCAGCGGAGGTCGAAGCAGACCTTGATCGCTCCTCGGCTGCCGGCGTTGGCAGCGTGGGAGATCGCATCCTGATACTGCTCCAGCGGGTATGTGGCGGAGACCAATCGGCCGAGATCGGCAGCGATCACGAGGTCCCGGGCGAGATCGAAGGTTCGGCGGGAGCCGCCGTCGGGAAGCTGCTCGGTTCCGTAGGTATAGGCCCCGACCAGCTCGGTCTCGCGGTGCCAGAGCGCGGTCAGGTCGACGTCGACCCGTCCGGGCATGCCGACGAGCACCACGCGTCCCCTCGGCCGGGTGATGCCGATCGCCTCGTCGATCGAAGCGGCTGACCCCACGGCGTCGACGACGATGTCGGCCCCGCCGGACAACGTGCTGCCGATGAGGAAGCTGCCGGTCGCGCGGCGAACCGCTCTGGCCACCTCGCCTGGTGCGACCACCAGGTCGGCTCCGAGAGCGCGGGCCAGCTGCTGCTGCTCGGGGTGCTTGGCCCCAGCGATGATCGTCCCGGCGTCGGTCAGGCGGCGGAGGGCGGCGATCGTCACGAGGCCCATCGTCCCCGCCCCCAGAACGGCGATCGTGTCGCCGGGCCGGGCCCTGGTCTTGATGGCTGCGTGCACGCCGACCGCGGTCGGCTCGATCATGACCGCAGCTTCGTCGGACACCTCGTCGGGCACCGGGTGGAGCTGCGACTCGTGGGCGATCAGCTCGCTCGACCAACCGCCGCCGGTCGACGCGCAGTAGCCGGTCTGGATCCCCGGCTCGAGGTCGCCAGCCACGAGGTGTCGGTAGTCGTCGCCGTCGCCCGGGGCGGCCTCTGCGAAGGGGGGCTCGAAGCCCCGGGCGGCGTGGCCGAGCACCGGTTCGAGCACGACCCGTGATCCGTCGTCGAGGCGACCGACCACCTCGTGGCCCGGCACGAAGGGGAACGACACCCACGGCTCGAAGTAGCGAGCAGAGCGGCCATCGACGGTGGCCAGATCGGAGCCGCAGATCCCGGCCAGGATGGTCGCGACGCGATGCCAGCCTCCGCCAGGCAGGTCGGGGGGGTCGGCCTCCACCAGCGCGAGCGGCCCGGTCCGGGCTCCGCTACCGGGCCGCAGGCGGGACGACACTGCGGCGGCCGCATAGCGTGTTTCCTTCCGGCTGAACTCGAGCGCTCTCACCGCCCCAAAGCTACCGTGCGCCGGGCCGGAGCCAGCCGGTTAGGCCCCCCAGAGCCGAACGTCGGTGTCACAGGGGCTGGCTAAGTTCGGTCGTCATGAGATTCACCATCGATTGCAGCGCCTGCTCCCGCCAGCGGACGTCCAGCTGCCAGGATTGCATCGTCAGCTTCGTGACGAACCGCGAGCCCGACGAAGCGGTCGTCATCGATGCCGCCGAGTTCGCGGCGCTCCGTCGGCTGTCGGCGGCTGGGTTGATCCCCTCCGTCCGAAACGATGCCGCCAACCGGATCGAGTGGGTGACCGACGTCGAGCTCGGCTGGCCCGACCGACCCATCGCCGACGATGCGGGGTCGCGCCCCTCGGAGGATACGAGGTCGGGGGAGGCGTCGGCCGGCGGGCCGGACTCCCTGCGAGACGCGGGCTGAGGGGGTCGCCCGGTGGCACCGCAAGGCTACGCCAGGCGTGGGCATCGACGATCTGGTGCGCAAGCTCGTCGGAGGCACCATCCTGGAGGTGATGGTCGACGACGACACAACCACAACCGGCTCGGCCGGGGCTCTCGGGGTCGAGCAGCTCCGGCGGATCGGACTCGATGCGGGCCTGGCTGCGGTCGGTGTGACGTCAGCCGAGCCGCTCGAACCGGCCAGGTCCGTGTTGCCGCTCCGACGATCGAAGGGCTTGGCGGCGACGATGCAGTTCACCTACCGGAACCCCGATCGGTCGACCGATCCGACACGGCTCCTTCGCGCTGCCCGGTCCCTCGTTGTCGGGATCCTCGACTACCACCGGCTCGAGCCGGGGACCGAGCCCTCATCCCGACCCGCGGGGCGGATCGCCCGCTACAGCTGGCGTGACTTCTACCGCCGTCTCGACGACGGCCTGCGGGCGATGGCGGACGCCCTCGAGGTCGCCGGTCATCGGGCTGTCGTCGTCGCCGACAGCAACGCCCTCGTCGACCGGAACGCAGCCTGGCGAGCCGGGCTCGGCTGGTACGGGAAGAACACGAACCTACTCGTCCCGGGTGGCGGGAGCTGGTACGTCATCGGATCGGTCGTCACCGATGCAGTGCTCGAACCCTCGGGCCGGCCCGTCGCCGATGGGTGCGGGACCTGCACGACGTGTCTCGACGACTGCCCGACCGGAGCGCTCGTTGCTCCCGGGGTCCTCGACGCCCGCCGCTGCATCGCCTGGCTGGTTGAAGCCGCCGAGCCGATCCCGGTCGAGTACCGCGAAGCCGTGGGGGACTGGATGTACGGGTGCGACATCTGCCAGGAAGTGTGCCCCCCGAACCGCGTGACCCTCCGCCGCCGGAACCCGCCGCCGCTCGAAGCCGATGGCCGAGCGTCGGTTGACCTGAGGTGGGTTCTGGAGGCGAGCGACGCCGAGCTCCTCGCTGCCTACGGCCGGTGGTACATCGCCGATCGAGATCCCGACTTGCTCCGACGAACCGCTCTGGTCGTGCTCGGCAATGTCGGCGACGCCACAGATCCGGTGGCCGGTGAGCTCGTCGAGCGCTACCTGCACCACACCAATCCGCGGTTGCGGGCCCATGCGGTGTGGACGGCCCGCCGACTCGGTCTCGACGATCTCGCCGAGCACACGCGCCGCGATCCCGACCCGGACGTGCGAGACGAGTGGGCTCATGACGTCGAGCCGGTGACCGCCGGTACCGATCGATCATGATCCGGCACGTGCTCGTCACCAACGACTTCCCTCCGAAAGTCGGCGGCATTCAGAACTACCTGTGGGAGCTGTGGCGACGGCTCCCACCCGACTCGTTCGCGGTGTACACCACCCCGTACGCCGGCGCCGTCACCTTCGATGCCCAGCAGCGATACCGGATCGAGCGGAGCCCTGAGCCGTTCGTCGGACCGTATCCCTGGTTGGTCGAGCGGCTCAACCGCTTCGTCGACGAGGTGAACGCCGAGCTGGTCGTCCTCGATCCCGCCGTCCCCCTGGGCGCGCTCGGGCGGCGCCTCGATCGGCCCTACGCCGTTGTGCTGCACGGGGCCGAGGTCACGGTGCCGGCGCGGCTGCCGCTGGCCCGGCGGGTTCTCGCATCGACGCTGCGATCGGCGACGCTGGTGATCGCGGCCGGGCAGTACGCGCTCGACGAGGCCGAGCGCTGTGCGGGTCGGCCCCTCCCCTCGGTGGTCATACCCCCCGGCGTCGACAGCGAGCGGTTTCGCCCGTTCCCCGACGATCGCTCTCGGGCGGTAGCCCGGGCCCGGTTTGGTGTCGGCGACGACGACTTCCTGATCGCGGCGGTCAGCCGGCTCGTGCCCCGAAAAGGCCTCGATGTGCTCGTTCGGGCATCGGCCGAGCTCTCGGCCCGACTCGCTGCGCGACCGGCCCCCGGGGCGGCTGCCGTTCAGGTCTTGATCGGTGGCGACGGCCGACATCGACGCCGGCTGGAACGGCTGATCACCGCCACCGGTGCCCCGGTCCGCCTGCTCGGCCGTCTCGCCGACGATGACGTCGCCGAGCTGTACGCAGCCGCCGATGCGATGGCAATGCTGTGCCACGACCGTTGGTTCGGGCTGGAGCAGGAGGGGTTCGGCATCGTGTTCCTCGAAGCGGCGGCTGCCGGCGTTCCGCAGATCGCCGGCCGGTCCGGGGGAGCGCACGAAGCCGTCGCCAACGGCGTCACCGGCCTGGTCCTCGACGATCCTCACGACGAGCGGGCCGTGGCTGCCGCAGCCGAGTCCCTGGCCCGCGACCCGGTCACCCGCAGTCGGCTCGGGTCCGCGGCCCGGGCCCGAGCGATCGCCGAGTTCTCCTACGACCAGCTCGCGGAGCGGCTGGCGGGCTCCATCGACGAGGCCGTCCGCAGCCTGGGCGCGTACCCCGAGTGACACTGTCTGTGGCGCTCGGAGACGGCGAGCGGCGTCGAGACCCACCGGCACCGAACGCGGTTCGTATCGCCGCGGCTCGGCCGCTACCCTCCTGACCGGTGCACGACCTTCCAGCCAACGAGCACACCGTGGTCCTCACCACCGTGGCTGCGTCGATCGAGGCGTGTTTCGAGGTAGGTATCGACCTGGAGTCGTACCCGCAGTGGGTTCAGGGCATCGCATCGGTCGAGGTCGAGGAGCGAGACTTGCACGGCCGCCCGCTGCGGGCCCGGTTCGAGGCGACCGGTATCGGAAGACAGGCGGCCTACGTGCTTGCCTACGACCTCAGCGAGGCGCCGAATCGGCTGGCGTGGACCATGGTCGAAGGCGACCTGACCAGCCGCCTCGAGGGGGCCTATCTGTTCGAGCCGTCGCCCACGGCCACCGCGGATGAGGAGATGACCGACGTGACCTACGAGCTGATCGTCGACCTTGCGGTTCCCCTGCCGGGCTACGTGAAGCGTCGGGCGGAGGACAAGATCCTCGAAGCGGCGCTCCAGCGATTCGCGGCCCGGGTCGAGGCTCGCGACCGCTGAGAGCGAAATCCGCTTGAGGACCGGTTGAATCGAGTCGAAGAGTCGGATATGCGACTTCTCCGGCTTGATCTGGATCACGGGCGATCGAAGCTCGACCTCCATCCTCTCCTGTCGGTCGTGCACGGACTGACGCCGGCTCAGCGGGACGAGCTGCTGGAGGTCGTGCGTGGCCTGGCCAGGGGCTCGACGGCAGGGGTCCGCGGTCTCGTCCAGGACCAGGGCATCCTGGTCGATCTCGACGGCTTCGCCGGCGATCGGCTCCTGCCGATCACGGGGGCCAATGTCGTCGTCGACTGCGACGCCGCAGAGGCGGCGGGGGTTGCGGGTCTGCAAGCCCAGATCGATCAGCTCGAGCGGCGGGCTGAGATCGACGCAGTGGTCGTGGAAGAGATCCGGGCCGACCTCGCCCCGTCGGCCCGAGCCAAGGTAGCGGAGCTCCGTTCGAAGCTCGCTCCGGTCGATCGCGCTGCGGTCGCCGATCGCGAGGCGGAGAACGAGCGGGTGGCCGCCGCGCTCTCGGCGGTGGCGGCCCAGCCTCCCTACGTGCAGGAGGCCCCGGAAGAGGTTCTTGCCCTGCGCCAGCGCTGGGAGGTCCATACGGAGCGCTTGGCCGACGCCGAGCAGCACTTCGCTTCGCTGATGAACGCAGTGAAATACTCGGAGACACGAGCGGCCAAGGCCCGCCAAGCCCTCGAACTGGCCAAGAACGAGGCCAAGCCGGGCTTGCTCACCCGCGCCGAGGAGAGCCGTCTCGAGCAGCTGTCCTTCCCCGAGCAGGACGACAGTCGCCGGGGTCGATGGCGCAAGACGCTCAAGCCCGAGGAGGAAGCGGAGAAAGAAGAGCTGCTGGCCAAGGTCGGGGTCGAGAGCTGGACGGCTTACACGGTCTACCGGGCTGCGCCATCGGCGCCGCCCGACCGGATCGAGGCGGCAGCCGCCGCGCGCCAGCACCTCGATGAGGCCGAGGCGAACCTGGCCCAGGCGCGGGCCAAGCTCACCTCCGACGAGCTCACCTGCTCCCTGAACGACGAGGCCGATGCGATCCGGGCCGAGGCCCGCCCCTACCTTGGTCAGCTGCTTCCATCGGATCTGGGGCAAGCCCTGCGAGAGCTCGTGGTCGAGAAGCCGAACCCCGAGTGGATCTCGGCCTTGCAGCAGCTCCGGGCGCTTCTGACCGAGATGTCGATCCCGGTCGTGTCCCCGATCGAGGGTGCAGCCGATGCCCCGGCCAGCGGAGCGGACTCACAGGTTGGGCGTGACGTCGTCGCCAGCGCCGAGAGGTGGCTCGACCAGCGTCGCCGGGAGCAGATCGACATCGATCGTGACCTGGTGCAAGCGGAGCTCGACGATGCCGTACGCGAGCTCGACCGCCACGAGCGGGCACTTCGACGGATCGAGCGGGCCGAGGCGGCAGCGTGCTCGTCGGCGGCTCGACTGGGGCAACTGAAGCTGCTGCAGACGGCCCGGTCAGCGGGAGGCGAGTCGTCGGTGGAGTCCGTGCTCATGCTCGTCGGACCGGTCGCCGGCCAAGTCGAGCTGGAGGCGCAGGGATCGCTCCCGATCGTCGTCACCGGGACCTTCGACTCGTTTGACCAACGCCAAGTCTCCGCCCTGCTCGACCAGCTCCGCTCCCTGTCGGAGCGCTTGCAGATCGTCGTGCTTTCGGCGCACCCGGCGATCGTCGCCTGGGCCGAGGATGCCGGGCTCGAGCAGGCGCTCGTAACCAAGCCCAAACCGCTCCCGCACCCAGCGACCCACGTCGACTCCTGACCGCGCAATCTCGGCGGGCGGCTGGAGAGCCGCCCCTAGACTCGGCCCCGACCGCCCGACGACCAGTGCCCGGGCGGGGGAAGCAGCAGGGCCATGACACAACCGCAGCCCCTGGCCGGAACCGACCAGGCCACCACCGCACTCGCCATTGGCATCGACGTCGGTGGCACGAAGATCCTGGGGGTCGTCACCGGCGCCGACGGCGTCATCGCCAATCGGCTGATGGCGCCCACCCCCAAGGAACCGGAGCGGGTCCCCGACGGCATCGCCGCCGTCGCCGTCGAGCTGCGCAACCGGATGGTGGCCGACGGGCTGGAGCCGGCCGCGGTCGGGGTGGGCGTGCCCGGTCTGGTCGACCACGAGGGAGTGCTCCACTACGGACCGAACGTGCCCGGCGTCGTCGGGCTCGACATCGCCGGTCACCTCCGGGGCCGACTCGACTTGCCGGCGGTCGCCGACAACGACGCGTCGCTGGCCGCCGTAGCCGAGCATCGACTCGGAGCGGCGAGGGGCTACGAGCATGCCATCATCGTGACCCAGGGAACCGGGATCGGTGGCGGCCTGATCGTGAACAACGCCCTTCTGCACGGGGCCAACGGCTTCGCCGGCGAGCCCGGCCACATGCTGATCGACCGGTTCGGCCCCAGGTGCGCCTGTGGCACGCAGGGCTGCTGGGAGGCCCTGGCCTCTGGCGCCGGTCTCGCCAACCTCGCCCGGCAGGTCATCGCCGAGGGCCGGGGGGCCAGGATCCTCGAGCTGGCTGGAGGCGATCCCGGCCACGTTCGCGGCGAGCACATCGCCGAAGCGCTCGACGAGCGCGACCCGGATGCGCTCGTGGTCATCGACAAGTTCGCGTGGTGGGTGGCGCAGGGACTGGCCAGCCTGATCACCCTGCTCGACCCCGGCATCGTCGTGCTCGGCGGCGGTCTCACCGCACTGAGCGACTCGTTCATCCCCGACGTGCAGGACCGGGTGGTCGACGCGGTGTTGGGCGGCGCCTACCGCCCGGTCGTGCCGGTGGTTCCGGCCGAGTTCGGAGCGGAGGCGGGAGCGGTCGGAGGCTCGCTGCTCGCGCTCGACGTTGTCGCCGCTGGCTGAGTCGCGCCGCGTGGCGAGTGCGGCACTACTCCCCGGTCGAGGTCGGTCGGTGGCCGTTGCCGGTGACGCCGTAGAGGCACATCCGGACGGCGGCCGCGATCACGTCGTCGTCCAGCTCGGATTGGCCGTGGATGTACTGCCGGGACAGCTCGTCGGTCACGCCCCGGATGGCGGTCGCCATCATGGTGGCATCGCCGGGCGCGATCTGGCCGGTGTCGATGGCGGCGCCAACGTGACGAGCGATGTCGGAGATGGCGATCCGTCGGCCCTTCTCCATCGCCCTGGCGAAGTGTGCCTCGGTCCAGCCGAACATGGCCAAGCGGAGGATGTCGGGGTTGGCGGCCGACCACGCCAACGACGCCCGGATGCCGAGCTCGAGCCGTTCGAGGGGGTCGCTGGCGGCAGCGAGCGCGTCCTCCTGGGTTCGACGCAGGTCGTACAGCGCGTCTCGCAAGATCTCCAGCAGGAGGTCGTCCTTCGACGGGAAGTACCAATAGAAGACGCCCTTGCCGACGCCGACGCCATCGACGATGTCCGACACCGACGTGGGATGGAAGCCATTCTCGGCAAAACGCTTCGTCGCGAATTGCATCAGCTCATCGCGGCGCTCACGACCACGCGCCGTGAGGCGACGACCGGTTCCCATTGCTGCACAGGCTAGAAAACGCTTGACCAAGTGGTCAATAAAAGCAGGACCCGGCAACCGCTCGTCAAGAAGGCAGAGTCCAGCTCCGGCTCCGCTCGACCGCCTCCAGCCACCGGCGGTACCGAGCCTCGGCCACCGACCGGTCGGTCGCCGGCTCGATCCGTCGATCGACGCGCCACGCCGCCTCGACGTCGGCCGGTGAGTCCCATACCCCCTCGGCCAGGCCGGCGAGGTAGGCCGCGCCGGTGGCGGTCGTCTCATTGTTGGCCGGGCGGGTCACCGGCACGTCGAGCTGATCGGCCTGGAGTTGCAGCAGCAGGTCCATCACCGAGGCGCCGCCATCGACCCGGAGCTCGGCGGGTGGCTGGCCAGAGGCCGACGCCATCAGATCGACAACGTCGCGGGTCTGGTAGGCCATGGCCTCGACGACGGCTCGGGCCAGTTCGGCCCGCCCGGTACCTCGGGTCAGCCCGATGAGCGTCCCCCGGGCGTAGGGATCCCACCACGGGCTACCGAGGCCGGCGAAGGCGGGAACGAGGTAGACATCGCCGGTGTCGTCGACCGACGACGCCAGCGGCCCGATCTCGGCTGCGTCGTCGATGATCCCGAGGCCGTCCCGGAGCCATTGGATCGCGGCGCCGGTGACGAAGATCGCTCCTTCATAGGCGTAGGACGCCGGCCCTCCCTCCGACAGCGTCCAGGCCACCGTGGTCAGGAGGCCGTCGACCGGCTCCGGGCAGCTCGTGCCCACGTTCATCAGTACGAAGCTCCCCGTGCCGTAGGTGTTCTTCGTCATCCCCGGCCTCAGGCAGGCCTGGCCGAACAGC
>Ga0224508_10000649_pt1 | contig 33470 bp, 29 predicted proteins | sample SF_Jan12_sed_USG_4_FD_170157 | JGI IMG/M metagenome (GOLD analysis project Ga0224508, IMG submission 170157) | Sediment microbial communities from San Francisco Bay, California, United States - SF_Jan12_sed_USGS_21 | ecosystem: Environmental > Aquatic > Marine > Sediment | place: USA...
CGACTTCGCCGAAGCCGTGGAAGAGGCGGACCTGGTGATCGAGGCGGTCTGGGAAGATTTCCAGCTCAAGACCCGGGTGTTCCGGCAGCTCGACGAGGCGGCGCCGGAACGCACGATCCTGGCGTCGAACTCTTCCGGGTTTTCCATCGGCGGCCTGGCCGGCGCGACCGACCGCCCGGAGCGGGTGATCGGTTGGCACTGGGCGACTCCGGCGTCGGTGATCAAGGTGGCGGAGATCACCGTGCACCGCGGCACCGCCCCTTCCGTGGTGGAGGCGGTGGTCGAGACGGCGCGCCGCTGCGGCAAGCACCCCGAGGTCATCCAGGATCAGCCGCTCGCGTGGGGCTTCGTCGCGAACCGGGTCTTCTCGGCGGCCATGCGCGAAGCTCGTCAGATCGTGGCCGAGGGCGTGGCGACGCCGGAGCAGGTCGATCGGTTGATGAAGGACTGCTACCGCTGGCCGGCGGGGCCCTTCGAGATGGTCGCCGCCGTGGACTCCGGGTGGGAGGAATGATCCGGCCCGGAGCGCGGGCATGACCTCACCCGTCATCATCGGCGTCCTCGTCGCGTATCTGCTCATCCTGCTCGTCATCGGGATCTGGGGCAGCAAGGAGTCGCATGACCTCGAGGGCTACTTCGCGGCAGGCAAGAAGCTCCCGTCCTGGGTCCTGGCCTTCTCGTCCAACGCCACGGGCGAGAGCGCCTGGCTGCTTCTGGGGCTGACCGGCACGGGGTATGCCCTCGGGATGCACGCCCTGTGGATCGTGATGGGCGAGGTGATCGGCGTCGCGATCGCCTGGGCCTTCGTTGCGCAGCCGTTCAAGGCGTACACCGACCGGTTCGGGTCCATCACGGTGCCGGACTATCTCGAGGATCGCTTCCACGACAGGGCTCACGCGTTCCGCGTGGTCAGCGCCGTGATCATCCTCTCCATGGTGGCCTTCTACGTGGCCGCCCAGCTCACGGCGACGGGCAAGGCGTTCGATTCGTTCCTGGGGACCGGCTACCAGACGGGTGTCTACATCGGGCTCGGCGTCATCCTCTTCTACACCGGGGTCGGCGGCTTCAAGGCGGTCGCCTACTCGGACTTCGTCCAGGGCGTCCTGATGTTCGGGTGTCTGCTCACGCTCCCGTTCGTCGGCATCGCGGCCGTCGGCGGGTGGGGCGCGTTCGTGGAAGGGCTCAGAGCGGCCGACCCGGCCCTGCTGTTACCGGGCGGCGGGCTGGGCTTCACCCCGGTCGGGATCGCCAGCGCCCTCGGCTTCCTCGGCGTGGGACTCGCCTTTCTCGGGGCCCCACAGCTACTCGGGCGTTTCCTCGCGGCACGCGATCAGCGCGAGATCGTGAAGGCTGGTCCAATCGCCGTGATCTGCATCATCGTCTTCGACATGGGAGCGATCTTCGCCGGGATGGCCGGCCGGATCCTGTACCCGGGACTCGCTGACCCGGAGACGATCCTGCCCGAGATGGCCGCCGGTCTCTTCCCCGCCCTCTTCACCGGGATCTTCCTGGTCGTCGTGCTCGCGGCGATCATGTCGACGGCCGATTCCCTTCTGATCCTCGCGTCCTCGTCGGTCGTCCGGGACATCTATCAGAAGATCTTCCGCCCCGACGCCCCGCAGCGCACGCTGACCAGGCTCGGGAAGATCGTGACGGTGGTGCTCGGCGTGACGGGTTTACTGATCGCCCTGACGGCGGAGCGCGTGATCTTCTGGTTCGTGCTGTTCGCGTGGTCCGGGCTCGCCTGTGCCTTCGCGCCGGTCGTGTTGTGTTCGCTCTTCTGGGCGCGGACGACTCGAGTCGGCGCGATCACCGGGATGATCGCCGGGTTCGTCGTAACGATCGGATGGGTCGTGTGGTTCAAGGACGGCTTCTACGATCTGTACGAGATGCTACCGGGCTTTGCGGCCGGCCTTCTCGCGACCATCGGCGTGAGCCTCCTCACGCAGCCGCCCGAGGGCGCGTCCGAGGAGATGGCGGAGATCCGGGCCGAGATCGGCCGGCGGTAATCAGCGTCGCGGTGATCAGCGTCGTTCGAAGACGATCCCGCGGACACGACCGGACGAAACCGTGAATCCGTTTGCCAGACCCGTCCCCGGTTCGAACTCGAGCCGGTTGAACCCCCGCGGGTCGATCGCGAGCACGTGGGGCTCGAACGGTCGCAGTCGCGTCGAGTCGTCCCCCTGGACCAGGTACACTTCGCCTCCCCGCAACTCGATCGCGTAGGACACGTCGAGCTCCTGGCTGTAGAACGACCCGACGAAGCGTTCCAGCTCGCTGGCGTCCGGCTCCCAGGCCTCGGACTCTTCCGTGGCCTCGGGACCCGTCGGGGACGCCTCGTCCTCCTCGGGCGCCTCGCTTTCGAACAGCCAGATATCGGCGAGCTCGAGGCTCAGGTCGCCCGGGTTGATGTGGCCGAGATTGCACAGACAGATCACGGAGAACCGCTCCGCGGGAAAGCGGATGAACTGCGTCCGAAATCCGAGCATCCCCCCCGCGTGGGACGTGATCTCGAGCCCGCGGTATTCTCCACGTCCGAGACCGAATGCGTACTCCAGCTCTGTCCCGTCGTTCAGGACCCCGCGGGTCAGGGCCAGCTCGGTCAGTTCGGCCCAGCGCCCGTCGGTCTCGTAGAACATGCGGTCCCACTGCGCCAGGTCCTCCACCGTCGTGAGCAGATTGCCGTCGCCCTTTCCGTGAAAGTGCTTCAGCCACGTGCGATATGCGTCCCGCGGGCGGCGGTCGTAGCTGACGACGCGGTTGGGGATCACGGCAGCGTAGTCTTCTCCCCACGTCGTTGCCGACATCTCCAGTGGTGCGAAGAACTCCTCGAACGTGTACTCCTGCAGAGTCTTTCCGGTCACGCGCTCGACGATCTCCGCGAGCAGGATGTACCCGGAGTTGCTGTACAGGTACTCCGACCCTGGCTGGAAGTTGAGCGCCTTCTGGCGGCTCAGGAACTCGATCCCGCTGTCGTTGTCCCAGTAGTTCTCGTAGTTCTGCCGCGCCATCTGCATCAGGGCGAGATAATCCCGGATGCCGCTCGTGTGGTGGACGAGGTGTCTGATCGTGACCGGCCACTCGTAGCGGGGGATCTCCGGCACGTATTCCTGGATCTCGTCGTCCAGAGACAGCTCCGCGTCCAGAGCGAGCCGAGCGATCGCCGCCGCGGTGAACTGCTTCGACGTCGACGCGATGTAGAAGACGGAGGTCTCGTCGAGCGGGACCCCGTAGTCGAGATTCGCGCTCCCGTAACCGCGCGTGAAGATCAGCTGGCCGTCCTCGATGATCCCGACGGAGCACCCCGGAGAATCGATCCGGTTCCAGGCCTCGAAGAGCGCATCGGTGGCTGCTTCCTTCTCGGCGCGCCCCTGCTGCGCGACGGCCGGGATGGGCGTCGCGAGCCACACTGTCACGAGGGCGAGGATGGTGCGGCGGCAACTCGGGGTTCGCATCCACACGGACATGGGGTCTCCGTCGGAGTTCGGGTCGTCGACCGGCCGATGCTAGAGACGTGACACCGTCCGGACCAGTGGGTCGACCGGAGGGTGAGGACGGACCTAGGTTCGATCCCTGGTTCACCCGTCGATTCGGAGGCTTCAGATGAGCGAGTTCACCCGCCGTGACTTCATGACCGTTTCCGGGCTGGCAGCCGGAGGTGCCGCACTGTCGTCCTGCTCGACGGACGGTGGGGGGACAACCGGGGCGAGCGGCGGAACGGCGGATCTCATCGTGACCGGCGCCAACGTCCACACCGTCGATGACGCGCTGCCGCGCGCGAGCGCCTTCGCCATCCACAACGGTCGTTTCGTGGCGGTCGGCTCCGACTCGGACGTGCTCGGCCTTCGCGCGCCTGGCACCGAGGTCATCGATGGGCGCGGGCTGACGGTGACCCCGGGGTTCATCGACACCCACAACCACCCGTTCTACTCGGGGACGAAGCACCTCAAGCAGGTCGACCTGAGCGTCACATCGATCGCGGGCATCAAGAGCGCGCTCCAGGAGCGCGCGCAGAACACCTCGCCCGGTCAGTGGGTCCAGGGCTTCCTGTACGATGACACGAAGCTCGAGGACGGACGCCCGCTCACCCGTGTCGACATCGACGACGCCGTCCCGGATCATCCGGTGTCCGTCACGCACCGCGGCGGCCATACCGGCGTCTACAACTCGAAGGCGTTCGAGCTCGCGGGCATTACGGCGGACACGCCCGACCCCGAAGGCGGGAAGTTCTACAGGGAAGGCGGCGAGCTCACGGGGCGCGTCGCCGAGCACGCGAAGGAGCCGCTGGAGAGTTTGATCCCGGCGGGGACGACGCGCGAGGAGCGGCAGGAGAGCATCCGGCTCATCGGCGACATGATGGCGAAGGCGGGACTGACGTCCATCCACGAGACCGGGGGCGGGACGCAGAACCTCGTGGCGTACCAGGATGCCCGGGACGCGGACGAGCTTCACTTCCGGATCTATCTGTTCCCTTCGGGCTCGTACGGGGGCATCGCCAGTCCCGAGCTGTTCGACGGCCTCAAGATGGCCGGCATCCGGACCGGGTTCGGCGACGACATGGTGAGGATCGGCGGCGTGAAGTACGGGGCCGACGGCTCGGCATCGGAACGAACGATGGCGATGTCGACCCCGTATGTGGGTCGACCCGACGACTACGGTATCCTCACGATGAACCAGGAACAGATCTACGAGGCCGTCGATGACGCGGTGCGGCACGGCTTCCAGGTCGGGATCCACGCGAACGGCGACCTCGCGATCGAGATGTGCCTCAACGCCTACGAGCGAGCGCAGCGGGACATGCCGCAGGCGGACCCTCGCTTCCGGCTCGAACACTGCTCGCTCGTGAACGACGACTTGCTTTCCCGCATCCGGGATGTGGGTGCGATCCCGACCCCCTTCTTCACCTACGTGCACTTCCACGGGAACAAGTGGGGCGAGTACGGGGCCGAGAAGATGGAGTGGATGTTCGCGCACCGTCGGTTCCTGGATCACGGGATTCCGGTGGCGGCCGCTTCTGACTACCCACCCGGGCCCTTCTCGATGATGATGGGGATCCAGAGCATGGTGACGCGGACGGACATGCAGGGCCGCGAGTGGGGGGCGAGCCAGAAGATCTCCGTCCCCGAGGCGCTCCGGATCTGCACGATCAACGGCGCGCACGCGGGGTTCGAGGAGGATTCGAAGGGTTCGATCACGCCCGGGAAGCTCGGCGACTTCGTGATGCTGGCCGAAGACCCGCACGACGTCGATCCGTTCGCGATCAAGGAGATCGAGGTCGTCCGAACGGTGGTCGGAGGACGCACGACCCACGAAGCCTGAACTCCGGCCGGCCGCGCTCCGTTACCTTTGGTACACAGGGAACGTCCCTGTACGAGCCCTGTTGCATCCTCGGGAGACGTCCGTGAGCCAACGCCGACCTCCGATTCGGCCCCGACGGGTGGTCTTCGCCACCCTCGCCGCGATTTTGTCGGTCGGGCTGTCGGCCCCGCTGACGGCGCAGGACCCCGTGGGTCTGCCGGCCGGAGGCGCGACCGACGACGGATCGATGGGGCGCGTCGTCGTCGTTCTGATCGACGGAGCCACGGCCGCCCCGATCTCCGAAGCTCTCGTCAGCCTCGACGCGCTGGGGCGACGAACGCTCTCCGATTCGGCGGGCACCGCCGTCTTTCTCGACGTCCCGCCCGGAGCGTACACGCTCCGCTTCCGGCACATCGCCTATGGTGAGCAGACCGCTCTGGTCGAGGTGGAGGGGATGACGAGCGCGATCATCGGAGTGCAGCTCGACCCGAGAGCCATAGCCGTCGCGCCGCTCGAAGTGCTCATCGAGCAGCGACCCCGATACCTCGAGAATCAGGGCTTCTACGATCGGCGGGCCGTCGGGATGGGGTCGTTCTTCGACCCGTTGTTCGTCGAACGGTGGGGCCAGGGCGCGGCGGCTTCGGCTGACCGGTTCATCAAGCTGCTGGTCGACATGTCTCCCCAGCTGGCGAGCATGACCGGCACGACGGCCAGCAACGGAAACGCGTGGGAGGCGAGCATCGGGGGCGGGTTCACCGGTCAGTGTCCCGCCATATACATCGACGGCCAGAGGGCGTTCAATGATCCGGGACTGAACGGTCGCGCAAGCCGGGAACTCGACATGCTCTCCACGTATACGCTCGGCGCGGTCGAGATATACGCCAGCTCACACGGGGTACCGGACTTCGCTCTGGAGCCGACCGTCGGGTGCGGCTCGATCGTCATCTGGACCAACCGGTGGCGGGGACGCACCCGCAAGGTGGGCGGAGCCGACGTCGAGCTCTGCGAGCCGGCCAACATGGATTTCGTCCAGATCGAGGGCGACATCCGTGATGAATACACGGGCGTCCTGCTCCCCGGCGCACATGTCGTTGCGACGACCTATGCGGCCGCCGACCCGGAATCGCTGAAATCGCGAGAGATCATTGCCGACCAGCACGGGCGGTATCGGGTGTGCGACGTTCCCCCGGATCACCTTCTGACGCTGCAGGTGGCTGCCGCCGACCGCACCGGGCCCGAGTTCCAGGTCCCGGTCGACGACGGACGCATCCTGCAGCGCGACCTTTCGCTCCGTGTGGCCGGGCCCGGCAAGGTGGTCGGCCGGGTGCTGGACCGCGCCACAGGCGCGCCCGTGGCTACGGCCAGCGTGGGCGTCGTCGGCATGACCCGGCGGACGCAGACGGACGATCAGGGCTATTTCGTGATGGACGAGGTGCTGCCGGGCGATCACGTCGTCGAGATCGAGCACCTCGGGTTCGAGCCGATCGCGGAGGTGGTGTCGATCGTCGCGGACCGAACGGTCGACCTCAACGTCCACATGAGCGCCGATCCGATCGAGCTCGAGCCGCTGGTGGTCACTGCTGTCCGTGACCGTCGACTCGAGATCCGCGGGTTCTACGAGAGACGCACCTGGGGAGACCGGACCGGCCTGGGCGAGTTCCTCGGGAGCGAGGACATCGAGCGTCGCAGTCCGGCGGCCGTCACCAACCTCTTGAGAGAGATGTCCGGCGTTGAGCTGCGATGCTCGGGCTCACGCGATTGCGTGGTCCAGTCGTCGAGGGCAGCGGGCTGCTCCACGATGAACATCTACATCAACGGAACGCTGACGATCGGAGAGAATCGCGCCTCCGGAGCCGGGCCGCGCGGCTCTCGCATTACTGTGGACGAGCTCGTTCGCCCGTCCGAGGTCGCCGGCATGGAGGTGTACGCCGGCGGAGCGACCGTCCCCGCTGAGTTCAGCGGTCTGACCGGCCGCTGCGGCGCGATCGCGATCTGGACGAAGTGACGAAATAGTCCACGCCCCGTTCGCCCTTCGGCCGGCTTGCCCCACTGTGTGCCGGCGCCGCGCCTCACCCGGAGCGTGGCAACGAGGTGTCGGCCGTGATACCGTGCGACTCTTCCCAACCACGTGGACCCATCGAACGAGGCTGGCATGAGCGACGTTCTTCTCGTCGAAAAGCTCGACGGACATATCGCGAAGTTGACCATCAATCGCCCGGACAAGCTGAACGCCCTGAACGGCGAGGTGCGGTGCGCGCTTCTCGGAGCGCTGAACGATCTCGCGTCGGACGACGACGTACGCGTCGTCATCCTCACGGGCGCGGGCGACAAGTCCTTTGTCGCCGGAGCCGACATCTCCGAGTTCAAGGATGCCCGTCCGGTCGACCAGTACCGCTCGATGGCGGGGAGTAACGTCTTCTCCGCCGTGGAGCAGTTCCCGAAGCCCGTGATCGCCATGATCAACGGGTTCTGTCTCGGTGGCGGCTGCGAACTCGCGATGGGCTGCGACATGCGCGTCGCGGCGACCACGGCCAGGATCGGTCAGCCCGAGATCAATCTCGGGTTGATCCCGGGCGGCGGCGGTTCCCAGCGCCTGCCCCGACTGGTCGGTGAGGGATGGGCCATGCGGCTGATCATGACCGGCGAGATGATCTCGGGTGAGAAGGCGGCCGAGATCGGGCTGGTCGAAGCCGCTCACCCACTCGAGGAGCTCGAAGGCGCCGTGATGGAGCTCGCCGCGAACATCGGCATGCGAAGCCCCATGGCCCTCCAGGCCGCGAAGGAGACGATCCTCGCGGCCCGGCGGATGCCGCTCGACGAGGGGCTGAAGTTCGAGCGCGGCTGGTTCTCGCTGCTCTTCTCGACGGACGACATGGACGAGGGTGTGTCGGCGTTCCTCGAGAAGCGGAAGGCGGAGTTCAAGGGCAGCTGACGAGAAGCCGGCAGCTGACGAGAAGCTGGCAGCTGACAAAAAACGCCCGGCCGCATTCGCGTGCCGGGCGTTTTCGACATCATGGTCCGGGGAACTCCCGGGGCGACCGTCGAGCCTTAGCTGGCCTCTGGGACCACGTTCACGAACCGGCGGCCGCCGCGGCGGACCTGAAACTCGACGTGCCCGTCGGCGAGCGCGAAGAGCGTGTCGTCCTTCCCGCGCCCGACGTTGCGGCCCGGGTGGAAGGGCGTGCCGCGCTGGCGAACGAGGATCGACCCCGCCGACACGCGCTGACCCCCATAGCGCTTGATCCCGAGGTACTGGGCATTCGAATCGCGACCGTTTCGGCTGGAACCGACACCCTTCTTATGCGCCATCTCTACGCGTCCTTCTCTTTGATCGCCTTGTCGATATCGCTCTTGAGGATGCGGCCTTCCTTGCCGCTCCCTTCGATGGTGGCGAGATCGATTCCGTTGGCCGTCGCCAGCTCGAGCGCGGCGGGCGTGATGTCGTAGTCGCCGTCTGAAGCATCCTCGACCGGGGCGTCCCCGACTTGGGCCGCGGCTTCCGTAGCCGTCTCTTCCGCGGCCTCGACCACCGTCTCCTCGGCGACGTCGGCCACGGTCGCTTCCGCGGAGGCCTCGACGACTTCCTCGACCACCGGCTCGTCGGCTACGGCTTCCTCCACCACCGGAGCGGCCTTCTTGATGGGCTGTTTCTTCCCCTTCGGAAAGGAGATCTCGACAATCTTGATCTCGGTGTAGCCCTGCCGGTGACCCTGCTTTTTCCGGTAGCCTTTCCGGCGCTTCATCTTGTACACGACGATCTTCTCGCCACGCCCGTGGCCGACGATCTCCGCCGCTACCGCGGCTCCGTCGAGCGACGGCGTACCGACGCGAATGTCCCCATCCTTCTCCGCGAGCAGGACCTCGTCGAACGTCACCTTGTCGCCAGGCTCGGCGTTCAGCGTCGGGATCCGAAGCGTCGCCTCGGGATCCGCGCGGAACTGCTTCCCCTGAGCCCGAAAAATCGCGTACATGCGTCTATCTCGATCCCGGTTGTTCCGAAAATTGCCAGCCGAAAATGATAGGTTTGGGCGTACCGGGTGTCAATGTGGCGGAGATGTCGAAGACGGCCGCGTCGCGGGGCCGCGGCATGCCCCGAAGGACCTAGGTCGTCACGTACTTGGCGGTGACATCCGTGTCCGCCGGGTGGGCGAGCAGGCGGAACTCGTCGAGCCCGAGCAGGGGGTCGTCTCGCACGTCGAGATCGAGATTCAGATCCGCCCCCAGTCCGCTCAGGAACCTGGGTTCGTTCTCGAGCAGGTGAAGGGCGATCACGGGGTGCGTCAGGATCGTGATGCCGCGCTCCCTGCCGGCACGGGACACGCGGGTGAGAGCCCTCTCGATCCGGCGAACGACCGTCTCGGGTGCCAGAATCCGGCCCGTTCCCTCACAGTACGGACACGGTCCCGTCATGCGCTGATCGAGGCTGGGGCTGACTCGCTGCCGGCTCATCTGGAGCAGGCCCAGCTCCGAGATCGTGAAGATCTTCGTGCGCGCGCGGTCGCGGCCTATGTGCGCGCGCATCTGCTGGACGACCTTGTTCCGCGACGCCTCCTCGTCCATGTCGATGAAGTCGATGACGATGATTCCGCCGACGTCGCGCAGTCTCAGCTGCCGAGCGATCTCGACGGCCGCATCCAGGTTCGTCCGGAGAATCGTCTGCTTCGGGTCCTTCCGACCCGTGTAGCGACCGGTATTCACGTCGATGGATACGAGTGCCTCGGTCTGCTCGATCACGACGTGTCCGCCAGACGGCAGATCGACCTTGCGGCTGAAGGCCTTCCGGATCTCCTCCTCGATCCCGAACTCGTCGAAGATCGGCGCCTCGCCTGCGTACAGCTCCACGCGATCCAGCAGGTCGGGATCGACCGTGCCGAGGTACGATTTGATCTCGTGGTGCATCTCCGTCGAGTCCACGGTGAGCTTGTCGATCTGGTCGCTGAACACGTCTCGGATGATCCCGGAGGTGAGGCGGGCGTCCTGGTACACGACCGCCGGGGGCTTCACCCCCTGCTGCCGCTTCTGGATCTTCTCCCAGGACTTCCTCAGGGTCTTGAGCTCTCGATCGAGCCCCTTCTGCGTCAGTTCCTCGCCGACGGTCCGAACGATCACGCCCCCATCGCTCTCCTTGAGCATCTGCCGGACCATCTTCTTCAGGCGGCCCCGCTCCTCGCGGTCCTCGATCTTTCGACTGACCCCGACGTGTGTGCTGGTGGGCATGTACACGAGGAAGCGGCCGGGCAGCGAGACCTGGCTCGTGACCCGGGCCCCCTTCGTGCCGATCGGCTCCTTCGTCACCTGCACGAGGATCGGTTGGCCCTTCTGCAGGACGTCCTGGATGGGGGGGTAGGTCCTGTCGCGGCGGCGGCCGCGGCCTCTTCCCCTCCCGTTGCCGGCTTGCCCGTTCTCGTCATCCTCGTCCTCGTCGGACACGAGATCGGAGGCGTGGAGGAAGGCGGCTTTCTCCGCGCCGATGTCGATGAAGGCGGCCTGGAGACCCGGCACGATCGCCTCTACGACACCGAGGTACATGTCGCCGACGATCCGCCGCTCGTCGGGGCGCTCGTGCATGAGCTCGACGAGTCTCGAATCCTCGAGTATCGCGACCCGCTTTTCGCGGGCTGTCGCGTGGACGACGATTTCCCGGCGCACGCTACTCCGCGTGTTCCGAGCCGCCGTCCACTGTCGGGGCCGTTAGGATGCTTCGCACCTGTGCGGACGAGGTATTTGTCAGGCTCACCCGCAGGACGGATGACCCTCCGAAAGAGCTGGGTCCTGTTACAGAGTGTGTCGGTGATCGTCACAAACGCCCGACTTCACTGGCGGGCGTCTGAAGTTAGGGCATTCCAATCCCAGTCGGAAAGGAGCAACTGCGGTTCAGCCGCGACCACACGGAACTCGGGCTCAGCCCTGGCCGTGCTCCTTCAGAAGCTCCCTCGAGATGACCATCTTCTGGATCTCCGAGGTTCCTTCCCCGATCTCGGTGATCTTGGCGTCTCGCATCATGCGCTCGACCGGATACTCGCGGGAATACCCGTACCCCCCGTGAAGCTGCACGGCCCGCGTGGTCACGTCCATCGCCGCCTCGGAAGCGAAGAGCTTTGCCATGGACGCTTCCTTCTTGTAGGGCTTCCCGGCCATGCGAAGACGCGCGGCGTGATAGGTCATGACCCGGGCCGCGTGGATGCTCGTATCCATTTCGGCGAGCATGAATCTCACGCCCTGGAAATCGTTGATCTTCCTGCCGAACTGCTCGCGCTCGCCCGTATAGCGGACGGCTTCATCGAGCGCGCCCTGAGCAATCCCGATCGCGTGGGCGGCGATGCCGATCCGGCCACCGTCGAGCGTATCGAGGAATATCGGGAACCCTTCGTCGATTTCCCCCAGCACGTTCGCATCCGGGACCTCGACGTCCTCGAAGATCAGCTCCCGCGTGTCCGAAGCGTTCCAGCCGAGCTTGCGGAGCTTCTGGCCCACCTGAAAACCCGGCATCGCGTCGAGCTCATCCGAATGCCCGAACCCGACTCTGGTCGCTTCTTCGAGGTCGCACGTCTCCTTGGTCAAGATGAAGACGGTGATCCCTTTCGCGCCTTTCTCGGGATCCGTTACGGCCCCGACGACAAAGATCTCGCCTACCCCACCGTGGGTGATCCAGGTTTTCTGGCCGTTGAGGACCCACCGGTCGCCCTTCTTCTCGGCGGTCGTTCGCATTGCCGCGGCATCGGAGCCGGAACCCGGCTCGGTCAGCCCGAAGCCGCCGAGCACCTGACCCGAGGCGAGCGGTGTCAGGAACCGCCGCTTCTGCTCCTCGGTCCCGAATCGAGCGATCGGGGTCGCGCAAAGAGACGTGTGGGCCCCGATCATGATCGAATGGCTGCCACAGACCCGAGCGAGCTCCTCCACGGCGATGGCGGACGCCAGGATGTCCATCCCGGCGCCGCCGAACTCCTCGTCGAACGGGATCCCGAAGAGGCCGATCTCGGCCATCTTCGCGCCGTTCTCCCAGGGAAACTGCTCCGATTCGTCGAATTCGCTCGCGACCGGGGCGATCTCGGCCACGGCGAACTCCCGGACCATCTCCCGGATCATCTCATGATGATCGTCGTAGAAAAGACTCAGGTCACCCAAGAGACCCCCGCCATCCTTTGTATTTGGCTCAATTGGATTGTCAAAGTTCCAAGCGGTAACGTATCGGGGACGGCATTCGCATCAAAACACCGCGCCGGCGATCTGGCGCCGTGGTGAACCGCCTGTGCGGGACCGTCACGATCGGGCCGGGACGGGCGTTCTGGTTTGGGTTTCGGAGGTCCGCGGCGCTCGAACGCGCCGGCAGGCGTGGACGGGGGAATCGTGGACTTCGAGGCGGCATTCAACAGCCACCAGGAATCGCTGTTTCGGTACGTCAACCGTTTGGTTGGCGACGCCGATCTCGCGTCGGACGTGGTGCAGGAGTCGTTCGTGAGGCTCCTGAGTCATCCGCTTCCCGACGACGAAGTACGACGATGGCTGTTCACGGTCGCCACGAACCTCGTTCGGGACGACGCCCGAATGAGGAGTCGAAGGCAGCGGTTGCTCGCCGAACGCTACGAGCGTTCGGATATGGCGAGCGATCCGGCCGATGTGCCCGACGAGGTCGCGATGCGGTCGGAGCAGATCGCGGCCGCTCGCGCGGCGCTGGAGCAGCTTTCGCCGAGAGATCGGCAGATGCTGATGATGAGAGAGGAAGGGTTCCGGTACTCGGAGATCGCGAAGGTGATCGACGTCGCGCCGGGATCGGTCGGGACCTTGCTGGCCCGCGCATTGCGACGATTCGCGGCAGCCGTGGACCCGGCGCACATAGATGATGAGGAGTCGGAGTGAACATGCACGCAGCTGACGGCATCCACGTCGACGACGGCGCTCTTCTCGCGCTGATCGACGGCGAGTCGGCGCCCGGAGCGGAGCCCCGGACGCACGTCGACTCGTGCGATGACTGTGCACGGCGAATGGAAGAGCTGCGTTTCGCGAGCCGACGGCTGGCTGGCGCGCTCGAGTCCGTGGACACCCCGTCGCCTCTGACGGAGATGCCGGACGAGCTTCGCGATGCGGCCGCGGCGGCGGTGACTCCGATCCACTCGGCCTGGCGCCGTCGGCTCAGGGGCGGGCGATCCGTCGCGGCCGCCGCCGGTCTGATCCTCGTACTGGCGGCCGGCGCTTATGCGGTGCCCGGGTCCCCGCTGCGCTCGATCGTGTCACGTTCGGTGGACGCGCTGGGATCCCTCTTCGGTGGCGACACGGTCGGACCGATCGATCCGGGGCCCTCCGCGGTAGGGGTCGATCCAGTCGACGGAGCCGTCACCGTGTCGATCGAGGGCGCCACCGACGACCTGCGCGTGACCATCCGTCTGGTGGATACCTCGCGCGCCTCGGTCTCGGCGCGTGGCGCGAGCTTCGTCGGCCAGCCCGGTCGCCTGCGGGTGACCGATGCGGCGGGCGACATGACGGTCGAACTCCCAACCGCGGCCGAGGGAACCGTCGAGGTCAACGGCGCCCCCGTGGCTCGCTCGACCGGAGGGGCGATCACACGACTGCCCGGGGCGGATCTCGTTCCGGCGGTGATCGTCGTCGAGACAGCCGGGTAGCACCACTTCGGCAGACCAGGTCTCGCGGCAGCGGTGTCGACGCCCGCCCGGCTCCGCACCATGGCCTGAAGCTGACACCGGGCGTAGCTGAGGGCGTCGTTCCTCTTGGTTTCCGCATTTCTGGCAAGCGTGGTCGGCTTCGCGTCTCTCGGCGCGCTGCAGGACACGACCGGCACTCTCTACGGTCGCGTCCTCAGCGGCGATACCGGCACGCCCGTTGTCGGCGCCTCTGTCAGAATCCGTCACGGCGGAGCCTTTCGGCTCCTTGTCACCGACGACCGGGGCGCCTACCGGGCTGAGCGACTCATCGCCGGCGACGCGCTCGTGGTGGCACAAGCCCTGGATCACGCGCCGCTCGAGGCGGCTGTGAGGATCCCGGCCGGTGGCGAGGTGCCCCTGGATCTCGAGCTCGAGATTCGTCCAGTCGAGATGCCCATGTTGTTCAGCCTGGTCGAGGCATCCAAACTCACGCTGCCTCCGCCGGGGCTTGTACGAGGAGGTCTCCGCGAGGAGGGCGAGACGGAGCTTCGAGCGCTGGATCAGAGCCCCGGAGTCTCGGAGCTCGGGCTCGGCAGATGGCTGGGCCCGGATCCGTCCGACCCCACCAGCACGCTCTATGTCCGCGGCGCGGTCGCCGACCTGAAGCTCGTCGTTCTCGACGGGGCTCCCGTCTACGCCCCGTTTCACCTGAGCGGGTTGCTCGATGCCTTCCCCGACGGGGTTCTCGAGGATGCCACGATCTACGTGGGGGGGACCCCGGCTGAGTACGATGGCGGCCTCAGCTACGTACTCGACCTGGAGGTCCGGGAAGGCGAGAGGGACCGGTTCCGCATGGCGGGCGCCGTGGATCTGCTCGGCGCCACCGGTCGAATCGAGGGCCCTATCGGGAAGTCGGGGCGAGTGCTGCTCAGCGGACGTGGCCTGCACGGCGCCGGGTATCCCCTGCTCACCGGATCGGGCGAGCTGCCGTACGGGTACGGGGACGCGCTCGGCCGTCTCGATTTCGGGATCGGCGGGGGGCACCTGTCGGCGACCGGCTTCTGGAACCGCGAGTCCGTCCTACTCGACATCGGGAAGCTGGAAGGCGCGGCCCCGGAGTCCGCCTACTGGGGCAACGGCGCCGGATCAGCCCGGTATGCGACCCCGTTTGCCGGCGGAACGCTCAACGTGAACACCTCGTTCGGGCGATTCACCACCCGGATCCCGGCGCTCGACCTCGAATCCGAAGGGCCGGTCGCCTTTACGACCGTCCGAGGCGAGACGTCACGTAGCCGGACGGGTGCCTCCTACGAGTTCGGCACCGGCGTCCGCTGGGAGATCGGTACGGGCTTCGACACGCACGAGACGGTGCTCGATCAACGAACGGTGTTCGGCGACACGACGATCCACACGGTCGCGAACGCACAGGTCGGTGCGATCTGGGGCGAGGCGACCTGGAATCCGACACCCGAGGTCGAGGTCCGGGCGGGCCTGCGCAGCAGCTACTTCAAGCCCGACGGCGTCGCGCGCTTCTCGCCCCGCGCCTCCGCGCTCTGGCACGTCGACGAGAGCGCGCGACTGAAGATTGCGGCCGGCCGCTTCCATCAGGTGGTGCGCGGCCCCGAGACGATTCTCTCGGGTGACCTCACGGGACCCACGCTCGGGGGTGGCGGGCGACCACAGCTCGACCTCCCGGGGCCCATCATCGGCTCGCAGCTCTTCGCGATCGCCGGCGCCACGCACCTCGTGCTCGGCCTCGAGAACGACCTGTCGAACGGGATTCAGATTGGCCTGGAGGGGTACTTCAAGTCGTTCGACGGCCTCCCCGAGGCCGAGGACCTGTACTCATCCGGTGCCGACCTGTGGCTGCAGGCCGACGAGGGGCCAGTGCGCGGCTGGCTCGGGTACTCTCTCGCCTGGGTCTGGGACAACCAGCCGGCACAGGCGACCCAGTTCGTTGGGCGTCAGCTGCTCAGCGGGGGTCTGGCCACGGCCCTCGGTGGAGTCGACGTCGGCCTGCGTCTCGCCTACGGTGCCGGCCTCCCCTTCCAGGAGGTCACGCCGGTCGGGGAGGGAGCCCCGCGAAACCCCCGACGCGACGCCGGCGATGCGCCGCCTCCAGCGCTGTCCGGAGCCCCGGACGATTCGTACCTGAGGATCGACGCCGAGATCTCCCGTCGCTGGGTGGGGCGGATCGGGAACCGGTCGTTCGAGATCGCGCCCTACGTGCGGTTGTTGAACGCCCTCGACCGTCGGGACGCCCTCTTCTACCGCGCCGCGGAAGAGGGGCCGACCCGACCGATCCCGCTCTCGTCGGTTCCGGTCCTGGCCGTCGTCGGCATCGCCTGGACCTTCTGAAGCCGTGCCATGCGTGTCACAGAACGCCGACCCCAGACGTCTCTGATCGCGGGGCCGAGACACGTGCTCTCCGGCCGCCCCGGCTCGGCAGGGCCGGAGATACACCGAGAGATGTCGAGGCGAAGCCGTGAAGTTCCATAGAGAGATGAGCGGGCGGACGGTCGCGCGACGGTTCGCGGCGCCAGCGTTCCTGCTGCTCTGCGTGGCGTGCGGACACGACCCGTTCGCGCTGTCCTCGGAGGCGGTGGAGGATCACCGAGCTCGCTGGCTCGCCGCCGGCATCGACGACTACGAATACGACTATCGGCGCCAGTGCGAGTGCCTGCCGACTGACACCCGGCCCGCGAGGGTGAGGGTCAGGGACGGGCGGGTCGCGACTGCGACGTACAGCGACTCGGGCGAGCTGGCGGGAAGCTTCGCGGCCTATCCGACGGTCGAGGAGCTGTTCGATCTCGTCGACGAAGCGATTGTCCGGGAGGCGGCCATGCTGGTCGTGTCCTACGACTCGCGACTGGGATACCCGACGAAAATCACGATCGATTACGATCTTCAGGCAGCGGATGATGAACTCACGATCGAAGCTCACAACCTCGTTTCGGCACCGGACACCGGCGTTTTCCAGGATCTGGTGGCTCGCTAGCCTGACGGTCCTGGTAAGCGGCTGTTCGGACCCGTTCGGCGTCGAACAGGACACGCTCGATCAGGCGCGGGCCCGCTGGGCGAGCCTGGGCGTGACCGACTACTCGTTCGAGTTACGGCGATCCTGCTTCTGCGGGCCGGACTTCACCCGACGGATCAGGATCGACGTCGAGAGCGGCTCGGTGATCGGGGCCGTCTACGTGGACGACGGCCAGCCGGTGACGACGCCGCTCGGCGAGCTGTCCACGATCGAGGATCTGTTCGACGAGATCCAGAATGCGATCGACCGCGAGGCCTTCACCCTGCTCGCGGAGTACGAGCCTGTGTTCGGCCACCCGACCGAAGTCTCGATCGACTTCGACATCCAGATCGCGGACGAGGAGATGGCCTTCGACGTCAGGAACCTGGTGTTCGCGGTCGCGGGCTAGACGCGTCAGCCGCCGCGGGTACCGCTGAACGTGCCCGAGCCCAGCTGCCCGTATTCGCAGGTGCCCTCGTAGGAATTCCCCTCGACGGTCCCCTTGTAGACGATCTCTCCGGCCTGGCTGTCGAATTTGAGCTCGACGGAGCTTCCATCGACGCTACCGGTCACCTCCGCTTCGCCCAGCGCGCCGGTATACGTCCCGGTGATCGTGGCGCCGTCCTGGACGAGCTCGAAAGTGGCGTCGCCCGTGCCGGCATCCAGATCGACCGCCAGCACCCACGTGCCCGTCATGTCCTGAGCGACCACGCCGCCGACGAGAACGAAACCGATCGCGACGGCGCCGAGCACCGCGCGTGTGAGTGTTTTCATCAGATCCTCCTATCGATCGCCAGGTGAGAAGAGCGGCCGAGCTGCCGGCAGATCATCGGGGATGGGATCGCCCACGATGATGCTCCTCGGCTCGGACTCGGTGAATCCCATGAACCCGAAGCCCATCTCGTCGGTCGTGGGGCGCCCCCAGCGGACGGCCCGTGTGGCGTCCGGGTTCGACGGATTGTCGGCCGAGTTGTCCCAGCAGGCACGGAAGTAGATGTCGGTCCCCGCGGGCACCTCCAGCGGGTCCCTGAGCCAGTAGTCGTGTTGCCACTGGAAGTCGTACGCGGGCACGTCGAGCAGCGGCCGGACCGTGCCGTCCGGCAGACGGGCCTCGTAGTAGGCGGACTTGCCCCGCAGGTGCATGTGCGGGTTAAAGCGGAGAATCTGCACGTCCCTCTCGAACGTGAAATCACGATCGTAGCAGTAGTTCGGGGCGCCCGCGGGGATTTCGAATCGCCACAGTCCGAGCGATTCGCTCTCCATGACATGACGAATCTCTGCTCCCGGCTCGTAGAACTTGATGCCCGCCTCGGTCATGATCTCTTCGGCGCTCCCCGGGCCGGCTTCCTTGTGGTAGTGCATCTGGAACGTGACCGTCGTCCCCTTTCGGAGAAGCCGGCTGTAGCCATCCGGGTATTCCCGATGCTCGTAGCCGGGGGCAATCCCCCCGATCGGCCGCGCGATGATGTGGTGCACGGTCGGGCTCCCGGGGTGGAACTCCACGGCCTTGACCCAGCGATCCTCTGGCAGCAGCTCGGCCGGGATCTCGACTTCGATGTCGACGTACTCGTCTTCGACTTCGTCCAGAACGAGATACGGCTCCGGAAAGCGGACGATGAGGTCGGGCTCGCCGATGGCCCAACCCCCGCTCCTCTCGGACTCGAAGATGCGTGCATCGGGCGCCTCGGCGGGATCGCCCTCGGGCGAGCCTGCGACTACCCAATCCCGTATCGTCGCCACCTCGGTCTCGCTGATGTACCGCTCGTTCGAGAAATGGCCGAGGAAATCCCCCGACGCGTGCCAGGGCGGCATGCGACCCGCCTCGAGCTGGAACACCATGAGCGGGCCCCACTCGCGGGTCTCCTCGTAGCTCGTGAACGACTGCGGGGCGACCATCCCGCCGAGGTCGAGACCGTTCTCCCGGTGACAGTCCTGACATCTCGACTGGAGAATGGGCAGGACGTCCGCGTGGTATGTCGGGGAGGCCGGCGAGTCGGCGCGAAACGCGAGCAGCGCGGCGCCGGCGACCAGCGGCACGGCGAGGATCGTGAGGACCTTCGTCCTCGTGACGCCTGCGGACATGGTTCCCCCTGTGGCCAAGCGAGATGGCGAGGTCGAAGAATAGAAGCCGCGGACCCGCGTGAGCCAGAGGACGCGTGCGACGCGACGATCGCGCTAGACCGCGGCGGGTTCCTCGTCGCTCCACCCCGTGAGGAGCACCACGGCGAGCACCGCGATCGATAGCCCGAGCCACGGGTTGAAGAGCGCGAGCGCGCTTCCACCGAGCAACGCCGTCCCTCGACCGGTTCGGCCGCGGACCATTTCCATCGACACGTATGCACAGGCGAACCCGGTGAGCACCAGCGTCAGCGCCAGCGCGATCGGGAGCATCGGGCGCAGCGCCGTGACGAGCGGCAGGAAGAGATAGAGGATCGGGATCCCCCACATGTAGTAGGAGGCGATCCCGGTGTAGAGGGAGTCCATCGCTTTCCGCCCCTCCGCCCAGCGGTTCACGATGATCACGTGGACACCCGTCCACAGGATGCCCTGGGTGGGATAGAACGGTACGAGGAGGCCCATCGCCGCATTCCGTAACCCGGTACTCAGGTGGGTGCGCGTCACGTCGATCTCGATCTTCTCGTCCGGCCGGTTCTCTCCGGCATGCTCGAGGATCGCGATCCCGGTGATCATGTCTCCGAAGAGGACCACGTAGCCGATGAAGGCGAGGCTGACGATGTCCGGATCGAGCATCAACGAAAGCGCCGGGAATCCGATGCCGAAGGGCGACGCCTTCTCGATCAGAGCCCCGATCGGTGGGATGACGAAGCCCCCCTGCAGGATGCTCTGGCCGTCCACCACGTACACCAGCTCACCCGCGAGAATGCCGACGACTCCTCCGATTACGAGCCCCGGAAGGAGTCCAAGCGACACGAACCACGAGAACGACCGCGACTTCTCGCGGAGACGTCGCACCGGAATCGAGAACGCGAGTAGAAGCGAGATACCGATCGCCAGGGACATCGAAATCGGCATCGCGAAGAGGTTGTCCGGGGCATCATCGAGGAACACGCGTTTTAGCGCGGCGATGGCGGCTCCCATGATGATGGCGGCCTTCAGGGCTCTGGGGATCGCGTCGATAAAGCGTCGCCCCAGGCCCGTCGCACCCAGGACGAGCAGGATGATCGCCAGGTCCAGCGACATCGCGATCATCGCCTGGAACTTCTCGTCGGGAGTCGGGAACCGATCACCGAGGACGAGGGTCAGCACGAACGGAAGAGCGGGCGTGATCCAACCGGTCGCGAACGGTTCGCCGAACAGAAGCGGGGCCGAGGTGATGAGGAGGGCGTGAAAGAACGCCATCGACACGGCTTCGTGGAACGTGAGCCCGAACGCGCCGGTCATGACGGGTACGAGCGCCAGACCCGTCGCGGCGGAGAGGAGGATCCCCTGAGCAAACTCCGGCGCTTCGAATCCGACGTGGAACCCGGGAAGCCGCGTGGTGAACGGACCCCACCGCAAGCCCGGCTGGGCGGACCCGACCTCGCGCTCGATCATCTGCCGCCCCGTTTACGAGTCGTCAAGGCCCTCCGCCGGAGCCCGGGCCATCCGGAGCAGCAGCGCCGCGAGGACGAGCCCGGCTCCGATTCCGGCCACGAATTCCTGCTCCAGGTAGGTGCCCGCGAGCCAGGTCGCGCCTCCCGCGAGCCCGAAGGACACCTGGAAGTTCAGCCACCAGCGCGCGGGGCTACCGACTGTCGGGTCGCGTCTCCCCACGGGGGCGCGCTACGCGTCGATCGGGCGGGAGACCGGAGCTTCGTCGTCCGTGTCGGCCCACCCGATCGCGGCGCCGGTGACGGCTCCCCAGATCAGGTTGAGCAGAATCACGAAGACGAAGACCAGAGCGCCGAAGTCCGCGCCGAACCACCCCGCGTCGAGATCGATCGGATAGACTTTGAGAAGCATGTAGAGGCTGACGAGCAGGCTGAAGCTCGCCCCGCGCGTGCCTGGCGAAACACCCGGCACGTGGGGATAGAGGACCCCGAGCACCATGCCCCACACGGCGGCGGACCCCAGGGGAACCAGCAGCTCCGAGCCTTCCCCGAAAGACGGGAGCGCGACGCCGAGTGCGGCATCGAGGCCGAAGCTCCCGATCAGCCACCGCGCGATGAGGGCCGCGCCCCCCCCGAGCAGCCCACCCAGCAACCCCGTCCCGAGTCGGCTGCTCAGATCCAGCCGACCCTCGACGTCGGGACCGTATCGGGCCGAGCCCAGCAACACGCCGGTCGCGGCGATGCCGACCACGAGCAGTAACACGCCCCCGCTGATCGTCCCGCGCCCAGTGCCGAGCAGGAACCCACCCGCACCCAGCGCGACAAGGCTGACCACACGCCAAAGAAAGGGCGAACCCGGGAGCCTGGCTTCTTCTGTCATCTCAGCTCTTCTCCAGGAAACGCCGAATCCCGGCCTGGCAGTCGTCAGTGAGACGCGCCAGTGCGTTCACCCTCGCCCCCGCCCCGATCGCTGACTCGAACCCCATGTCGTCCGCCGCGTAGAGTAGCCGCTTCGATAGCGCGAGCGCGGACGTGCTTCGGCCCGCGAGGTCGACGAGGAAGCGATCCGCGTCAGGGTCGAACGTCTCATCGGGCAGAACTCGGTTGACGAGTCCGAGCTCGGCGGCGCCCGCGGCCGAGACGGAGTCTCCGGTCGCGACGAGCTCAAACGCCCGTTTCTCGCCGAGATTTCGTCTCAGGATCGCGATCACCATCGCTGGAACGAACCCCAGTTTTACCTCGGGATACCCGAACGAAGCGCTCTCCGCCGCGAGCACCATGTCGCAAGCGGTCGCGAGACCGCATCCACCCGCGAGCGCCCGGCCGCGCACGAGCGCGACGATGGGCGTCTCCAGCCGTCGCATGAGGAGGAAGAGCTCGCCGAGAGACTCCGCGTCGCCGAGGCTCGTCATCACGCCCTCCTCCACCGCCGACTGGACCTCCCGCAGGTCCGCCCCCGCGCAGAAATCGGGGCCGTTCCCCGCTACGGCGATCACCTTCACACGCTCGTCCGCGCCTGCCAGGGCGAGCGCCTCTTTGAGCTCGGCCAGAAGCGCGATATTGAGGGCGTTGCGCTGCTCCGGACGATCGAGCCGGATCCGGTTGACCCCCGTCTGTTCGTCGATCTCGACTTCGAGGTGCTCGAACATGTCCTGGCTCCCTAGGCCTGTTCGGCCGGTGGGCGGCCCGGTCGGTCCGCGTCCCGATCCAGCAGCTCGTCGGAAACGTCGATCTCCATCCGGAGGAGCGCCGTGGCGAACGTCTTTCCCTGGGCATCCAGCATCAGCGACACCGTCCCCCCGCCACCCAGCGACCGGTGCAGCAGGAAGTTGAGCGCCCGCAGGTTGGGAAGCTCGAAGCGTTCGACCTCACCTTTGCAGATACCATCGAAGTGTTGCTTTACACGTTCCGCCGTAACCTCTTGTACAAGAACAGGATAAATGGACGGCCTGAAGGCCACGAGACCGATGTTTGCCGTGTCTCCCTTGTCCCCCGAGCGCGCGAACGCGATCTCCCTCAGCTGGACCCTCATAGCTCCACCGTGTCCACCGTGACCCCCGTCTCCACCGCTCCACGATCGATCAGCGCCGGCCAGTACGCGACCACGTCCTGGACTCGCGGGCGGCCGCCAGCGAAGCCGGTCACGGTCGGCGGACCCGCGAGAATCAGGGGCGCCATCTCACGGGTGAACGCCGCGACCGTCGCCCGATCCGCGTCCCGGACCCCAACGCGCAGGGTCACCTCCGGCAGCTCGTCGAGCGGCGGCCCGGCGAGCGCTCCGTGGCAGGCTCCGGCACCGATGTACTCGGTGCGGACCTCGTCGAACTCCAGCCCCAGGTACTCGAGTCGGCCACGGAGCACTTCGTTCCCCCGCGCGGCTTTCTCGTATGCGTCCGGCCACGCGTATGTGAGCGTCCCGACCGCCTTGAAGCCGTCACTGTACGCGATGGAGACCTTGAGCTTGTCAGTCCTCGCCCGCCCGCGAACGCCGCGCACCTTCACCCGGTCCTCGCCCATGTCCTGAAGCTCGATTGTCGAGAAGTCGGCGACCACGTCCGGGGTGATGTACTCCTCCGGGTCCCCCATCTCGTAGACGAGCTGCTCCGTAACGGTCTCCCACGTGACGCGGCCACCCAGGGCCGCGTGCTTCGTGACGACGAAGGTCCCGTCTCCGCGCGCCTCGATAATCGGATATCCCGGGACCGTGAGGTCGATCTGCCTCCAATCGACCAGCGAGTTGCCACCGGTCGCCTGGCAGCCGCACTCGTTGATGTGGCCGGCGACGACACCCGAGGCGAGCAAATCCCAGTCGTCGGCGGCCCACCCGAACTCGTGGATCAGCGGGGCGTACGTCAGCGCCGTGTCCGTCGAGCGTCCCGTGATCACGATGTCCGCACCCTGTTCGAGCGCTCGTACGATCGGCTCGGCACCGAGATAGACGTTCGCGCTGGCGACCCGGTCGCGGACAGTGGAGAGCGGCTCACCTGTCTCCATGTGCGAGAGCGCATGCCCGCCGTCGATGAACTCGTCGAGCCGACCCATGATGTCATCGCCCCGAACGACCGCGACCCTGAGAGGCCGCGGTAGATCGACGGAGGCCAGGGCGAGCCCGAGTGCCTCACGGCACCCGACCGGGTTCACTCCGCCCGCATTCGATACGACCCGCACCCCCCGATCGACGAGGTCCGGCGCGAGGTCGACCATGAGCTGAACGAAGTCGCGGGCGTAGCCGGCCTCGGGACTGCGCTCACGCTGTTTCTGCATGATCGACATCGTGATCTCGGCGAGGTAGTCGAGCATCAGGTAGTCGATCGCGCCGGTCCGCACCTGGAGTTTGGGCGCCTCCTGCCAATCGCCCCAGAAGCCCTGCCCCGATCCGATTCGGACCACCTTCTCGGAGGGGTCGGAAGCGGCCTCGAGCGCCTCCTCGGTCGCGGGGTCGAGCGTCGTCTCGTCCGGGGCATCCAGCACGGCCGCGCCGGTCCCCATGTCGAAAGAGGGGGCTCCGGGAGAGGCCGGGGGCCGCCAGCCACGCGGATCCCCCTCCCGCGGAGATGGTCCTCCGCCGCCGGGGCCGTCTCGCTCGGAGCTCGTCACTGGCTGCTCCCCGGTCGGCTCGACCGGGTTCTTCTTTCTATCCATCACGCGTCGTCCGGAAGAGTGAAAGTGCCGATGTGCGGTGCAGGATTATTGAGCGCGCACCGAAGCGATAGCGACAGGGCGGCCCGCGTGTCGTCAGGCGTGATGATCGCGTCGACGAACCCCCGCGCCGCCGCGTAGGTCGCGTCGAGCTGCTCGTCGTATTCGGCTCGCGTATGCTCGATCGCCGCGGCCGTCTCGTCGTCCACGGCCTCGCCGCTCGCCGCCGCCCGGTCGATCGCCGGCCCATGCACCGCCCGGACCGCCGACTGGCCTTCCATCACCCCCATGCGGCCAGTCGGCCACGTGAAGATGAAGTCCGGGTCGAACCCCTGGGCGGCCATCGCGTAATAGCCCGCTCCGCTCGCGTGGTTGATCGTGAGTACCATCTTCGGCACCCGGGCGGTCGCCATCGACTCGACCATGCGGGCGCCCGCCCGGATGATCCCGGATTGCTCCGCATCCGTCCCGATCATGAACCCGCTCACATCCTGCACGAAGAGGAGCGGAGTGCGGTGCCGATCGCACAGGTCCATGAAGTAGGAGACCTTCTCGGCGCTGTCCGCGTAGACGATGCCGCCGAACTTCGGGGGCTTGCCCTCCCCCGCCGGGTACATGCCGCGCCGGTTGGCGATCACCCCCACCTTGAACCCGTCCAGACGCCCGACCCCCGTCAGCATCTCCGGCGCGAAGTCCGCCTGGAATTCCTCGAACGGCGCGTCGTCGAGGATCGTCGCGAGCAGCGCTTCCATGTCGAAGGGCTGGCGGTGATCGATGGGAAGAAGCTCACAGGCGTCACGTGGAGGCCGAGCCGGTTCCTGGGGGGCGTCGTGCCTTGCAGGACGGGTGCGTTCGGGCAGGTCGCGGACGAGCGACCGAAGCTTCTCGATGCAGGCCGAATCGTCGGGGACCCGGTAATGGGCCACGCCACTGACCCGGTTGTGCATGTGAGCACCACCGAGCTCCTCCGAGCCCACTTCCTGGCCCGTCGCTCCCTTCACGAGATTGGGGCCGCCGAGCCCCATGAAGCTCGTCCCCTCGACCATCACGATCACGTCGGAAAGGGCGGGCAAATAAGCTCCGCCGGCGATGCACTGCCCCATCACCGCCGCGAGCTGCGGGACGTGGAGGTAGTGACGCATGATCGAGTTGTAGTAGAAGATCCGGCTGGCCCCGTACTTCCCGGGAAACACCCCCCCCTGGTAGGGGAGGTTCACGCCGGCCGAGTCAACCAGGTAGATGATCGGGACCCGGCACCGCATCGCGATCTCCTGCGCTCGCAGGATCTTGGTGATCGTCTCCGGCCACCAGCTCCCCGCCTTGACGGTCTGGTCGTTCGCAACGACGACGACTTCCCGACTCTCGACCTCCGCGATCCCGGTCACGACACCGGCAGCCGGCGCCCCACCGTCGTAGCGGTCGTGCGCGATCAACAGACCGATCTCGAGAAGACTGCCGCCCGGGTCCACGAGCAGATCGATGCGCTCGCGCGCAGTCAGCTTTCCCTTGTCGTGCTGGCGGGCGACGCGTTTCTCGCCCCCACCTCTCTGGAGGCGGGCCTCGAGAGAGCGAAGCTCGGTCACGAGCTTCGCCATCCGTGAGCCGCCCGCTGCCTCCGCCGCGGACACCTTCGTCACTCGGCCCCGGCCGTCGTGCCCGCGGAGTCGGCTCCTTCGCGCTCGGCGAACCAGCTTCGGATATAGTCGACGGCATCGGTCGTGGGCGTGCCAGGTCCGAAAAGCCGCCCCACCCCCTGCTCCTGCAGGGCCTCGATGTCTTCGTGCGGGATGATCCCGCCCCCCGTGACCAGGACATCCGACATCCCCTGCTCGACGAGGAGATTCAGCACGCGCGGGAGGAGCGTCATGTGCGCCCCGGACAGGATGGACAGCGCGACCACGTCCACATCTTCCTGCAGCGCCGTGGCCGCGATCATCTCGGGCGTCTGATGGAGCCCGGTGTAGATGACCTCCATGCCCGAATCCTGAAGCGCGGCCGCGATCACTTTGGCCCCGCGATCGTGCCCATCGAGGCCCGGTTTTGCCACCAGCACGCGGATCTTTCGGTCGTTCAAGCGCCAGTCCAGTCGGTGTGTGATTCCCGCCGCTTCTCGGGCCGGAAGTTACCGATCGGACCTTGGCGGCGGCAACGCGGTTCGGTCGACCCGAGGAGCCCGCGCGGGGGTTGCTTCAACCGGGGTTCTGCGGCACCCTGCGTTCTACCCGCGCCGGGGTTCAAGGGGAGGCCGAATGGGCGAAGATGCTGCCAGAGTAAACCGGATTCTGCTCAACCTGGCGGCGTTCGTCGTGATCGTCGCCGGGATGCGTGCGGCGTCTCCGCTTCTCGTGCCGTTCCTGCTGGCCATGTTCCTGGCGATCCTCTGCGCGACCCCGCTCCGGTGGCTGACCTCCCACCAGGTCCCACGCGTGATCGGCGTCGTCCTCCTCGTGATCGTCATCCTCGCGCTCGGGACCGTCGTCGGCGGAATCCTCGGCACCGCGATCGTCGACCTGACCCGTCAGGGACCGCGGTACGAAGCCGGCTTCCAGGAACAACTCTCGGTGCTGGTCGCGTTCGCCGAGCGGCTGGGTCTCCCCATCTCGAGACAGACGATTACGGAGTACTTCGATCCGTCGCGCCTGTTCGATCTGACGCGGACGCTCGTCACGAGCATCGGGCAGGTGCTGACCAACGGGGCGCTGATTCTCCTCACGATGGTGTTCGCCCTTCTCGAGATGTCGGGCTTCCCGCTCAAGGTGCGAGCCGCGTTCGGCGATCGGGACGCGGACGACGCGCAGGCGAGCATGCACGACATCGGACTCAGCATCCGACGCTACGTCGCGCTAAAGACGGTCATCAGCCTGGGCACCGGCATCGGGATCTACGTCTGGCTGCAGGTCATGGGGGTCGACTACGCGATCCTCTGGGGCGTGGTCGCGTTTCTCCTGAACTTCGTCCCCAACATCGGCTCCTTCATCGCCGCGATCCCGGCCGTTCTGCTGGCCTTCATCCAGCTCGGACCCGCCTCCTCGGTCGTCGCGGCGCTCGGCTTTCTCGTCGTGAACGTCGTGTTCGCGAACCTCCTCGAGCCACGCGTCATGGGCTACGGTGTCGGCCTGTCCACACTGGTCGTGTTCATGTCGCTCGTGTTCTGGGGCTGGGTGCTCGGACCGGTCGGGATGCTGCTGTCGGTGCCGCTGACCGTGATATTCCGCATCGTGCTTGCCACCAACGACAGCACCCGCTGGATCGCCGTCATGCTCGGGTCGGAGCGCTCGCTCGAGCCGATGGTCACGGTGTCGACGGCGGAGCCGGCAACCTAGCGGAACCGACAGCCTGGAGCCGGGCGGGCGGAAATCAGCCCGTCAGCACCTCGCGGAAAATCGTGATGGCCTGATCGAGTTCTCCGTCCGTGAAGTCGAGGTGGGTGACGGCGCGGAGATCACGGTCGTTGTAGGAGAGCAGCGCCAGGGCGCGCTCACGACATCGCTGGACCAGCTCGGGAGCCGGCATCGCCGTCGAGCGGAAACGGACGATGTTCGTGACCACGCCTTCCAGGTCGAGCTCGACGCCGGGCATCTCGGCGAGCGGCTCCGCCAGCTCGCGTGCGCGTCGATGGTCTTCCGTCAGACGCTCGCGGTGGTGCTCGAGGGCGTGTAGCGCGCCGGCGGCCATCATCCCGGCCTGCCGAAATCCGCCGCCGTAGAGCTGCTTGAAGCGGCGCGCGCGGGTGATCAGGTCGGCCGAGCCGGCGAGCACGGAGCCGATCGGGGCGCCGAGGCCCTTCGAGAAACAGACGCTCACGGTGTCGAATCCCCGGGCGTAGTCGGCCTCCGAGATGCCGGTCGCCGCGCAGGCGTGCCAGAGCCGGGCACCGTCGAGGTGCGCGGCCAGCCCCAGGTCCTGCGCCGCGCCCAGCACCTCGCGCTGACCGTCGAGCGGCCAGAGGGAGCCCCCTGCCCCGTTGTGAGTGTTCTCCAGACACACCAGACGGGCCGGGGCGGAGAGCGACCGAGGCGTGTAGCCGTCGAAGGAAGGGCTGGCCTCGCGAAGGGCGTCGGCGGTGAAAACCCCGCGATCGCCGGCAAGAGGCCGGACCACGACGCCGGAGATGGGTGATGGGGCCCCGGCCTCACCGAGCCAGATATGCGCGTCCGGTCCGACGAAGACGGCGTCGCCCGGCTCGGTGTGGGCGCGTACGGCGAGCTGGTTGGTCATCGTCCCGCTCGGCATGTACACGGCGGCGTCCATCCCCAGCAGCGCCGCGACCGTCTCCTCGAGCAACCCCACGGTCGGGTCGTCGCCATACACGTCATCGCCTACCGGGGCGAACGCGATGGCGGCGCGCATCGCTTCAGTCGGCCGGGTGACCGTGTCGCTACGGAGATCGATCATCTCGATGACCGCGGCGGACGAATCAGTCCGTGAACAGCGGCGGGGTCTTCCGGTGGAAGTCCGTCGCATCCTGGTAGGCCTTCGCGAGCCGGAGCGCTTCCGCGTCACCGAAGAGCTTTCCGACGAACGAGATGCTCGTCGGCGAGCCGTTCTCCTGGTAGCCGTTCGGGACGACCACTTGCGGGTGACCCGTCAGATTCGTCAACAGCAGCATGCTCCCGCCAAAACTCGGGGTGACCACGACGTCGATGCCCTCCATCGCTGCCTCGAACCGCTCCATGGCGATGGTGCGGAGCCTGTTGGCCTGCAGGTAGTCGACAGCGGGGATCATGCGGGCCTTACGGAAGGTGTTCGGCCATCCGCCGCGCGTCTGCCGGACGAGCAGGTCATCCCGCCCGCTTCGTGAGAGCTCGTCGAACGCCGCGCCGGCCTCGGCGCTCAGGATGATGCGCATCGCGGCGATCGGCAGGTCGTCGGGCGTCTCCACCGGAATCGGATCGATCCCGAACTCACGGACGACCTCGAGCGAGCGGAGCGCAAACGCGTTCGATTCGTTCTCGGGCTCGTTTTCGGCCGCCTGATCGAACGCGCTCTTGTAGTAGCCGACGCGGAGCTCGGAGATCGGTCGTCCCTCGTCCCAGTCGAACGCTACATCTCTCGCGGTCCCGTCCACTCCGTCCGCGCCGTGGATGGCGTTCAGGACGAGCGCGCAGTCCTCGGCGCCGCGACAGATGGGCCCGAGTTTGTCCATGGTCCATGAGAGCGCCATCGCGCCCGCCCGGCTCACCCGCCCGAAGGTCGGTCGCAGGCCGGAAGCCCCGCACCGCGTCGACGGCGACACGATCGACCCGAGCGTCTCGCTCCCGATCGCGAACCCCACGAGCCCGGCGATCGTGGCCGACGCCGAGCCCGCGGAAGAGCCGCTCGATCCCTGCTCGAGGTTCCACGGGTTGTTCGTCCGCCCGCCGAACCACACGTCGCCCTGGGCCAACGCACCCAGCGTGAGCTTCGCCACCAGAACGGCGCCCGCCTCCTCGAGCCGCTTCCCGACGGTCGAGTCCTCGAAGAGGTGCTGCTCCTCGTAGGGCTTCGCGCCCCACGTCGTGCGATACTCGTCCTCCGCCAGAAGGTCCTTACCACCCCATGGAATGCCGTGGAGAGGCCCGCGGTAATGCCCGCGCGCGATCTCCGCGTCCGCCCGCGCCGCCTGACGCATGGCGAGATCCTCCGTCAGCGTCACCACGCACTCGAGCGTCGGACCATGCCGTTTCAGTCGCGCCAGGTACATCTCCGTGAGCTCGGTCGACGTCACCTGGCGCGTGCGGACGAGCTCGGCGAGATCCGTGACCGGCCAGAACGCCACGTCTTCCAGACCACCCGGACGCTGGATTCCCCGAGGGCGTGTGTAGCGGAAGACGGTCGACTCCGCCGGGTACGACTTCCAGGGAAGGACGGGCTCGAACCGTACGGCCGGTGCGACGCTGTTCGGGATGTGGACCTCGCGCAGCTGCTCGTAGGCGGCAAGCTGGCGGTTCAGGTCGTCGACCATCAGGTCGAGCTCTTCGTCGGTAAACTCGACACCGGCCACTCGAGCCGCATCGTTGATCATCGACGCGGTGAGCTCGTTCGCCTGTGACTCCTGGAGCCGGCCCCAGAGTGCCGACGGAAGCGCGGTCGCACCCAGCCCCATGGCGGCGAACACCGCCATGAACGATCGACGGTTCAGACCTTCATCCATCCGATTCCCTCCTGAGCTTGAACCGCTGAATCTTCCCGGTAGCGGTCTTGGGAAGATCATCGACGAAGTGAATCCAGCGCGGATACATGTACCGCGGGAGCCCGTCCTGACAATGCCGGACGAGCTCGGCCCGGAGATCGCCCCCCCCAACGGGTGGCTGGCGGTCGACTCCGGGGGTGCGCGGCGAGTCGGGCCCACCGCGCCCGGCCAGCACGACGTGGGCCTCGGGCTTCACCAGTTCGTTGTCGTCGGCCCGGCCCACGACCGCCGCCTCCAGAACGGCGGGGTGCTCGATCAGACGCGCCTCGATGTCGAACGGCGAGCACCAGATCCCTCCCACCTTGATCATATCGTCCGCTCGGCCCTGGTACTGGAAGTAGCCCTCTTCGTCCCGAACGTACTGATCGCCCGTTCTGAGCCAACCGTCGACGAGCGTCGCCGCGTTCACGTCGGGCCGGTTCCAGTAGCCACGTGTCACGGAGCCGCCTCGGATTTCCAGCCGGCCGGGCTCGTTCGCTCCGGCTTCCGTGCCATCCTCCGCCACGATACGCGCCTCGTACCCGGGCACGAGCTGCCCCGTCGCACCCGGCTTCACCGCCCCGGGGGCATTCGAGATGAAGATATGGAGCGCCTCCGTGGAGCCGATCCCGTCGAGGATCTCGAGACCCGTTTGATCCTTCCAGCGGCGGTACAGGTCGGCCGGAAGCGGTTCGCCGGCGGAGACGCACAGTCGAAGCGAGCCGACGTCGGGCGCCGCGGCGGCGTCCAGCCGTTCCAGCTGGGCCGCACAGAGGGTCGGGACCCCGAAGAAGACCGTCGGTGCGCAAGCCTCGATCGTCTCGAACGTGGTCTCGGGCGTGGGTCGTCTCTCGTCGAGGATCGACGTCCCTCCGACGTGGAGCGGGAACGTCATCGCGTTTCCGAGGCCGTACGCGAAAAAGAGCTTCGCCGCCGAGAAGCACCGGTCGTCTTCGTCCAGGCCGAGAACGCCGACGGCATAGTGGTGACACGTGATGGGAGCGGCCCCGTGGCGGTGAACGACTCCCTTCGGACGACCGGTCGTGCCGGACGAATAGAGCCAGAAGGCGACGGCGTCCGCTCCCGCCGGCGCGGTCTCCAGCTGGGCCGAGCTATCCGCGATCCGCTCGACGAATCCGCCGTCCTCATCGAGGACGAGACCCTGTGCGCCGGTCGCCGCCATCGCGAGTGCCGGCACGACTTCGCGCGCGAACTCGGGGGAGTAGACGATCGCGGCGACGTCGGCATCGGAGATCATGAAAGCCAGATCGTCCGCCCGGAGCATGACGTTCACCGGCACCGGCACGATCCCCGCCTTGATCGCTCCCCAGAAGACGTAGAAGAACTCGGCGCAGTCCTTCACGACCATGAGCACTCGATCGCCCGGCGCGGCACCCGCTTCGAGCAGCGCGTTTCCCGCCCGGCCGACGCTCGTGGCGAGGTCCGCGTAGGTGACCGAGCGTCCGCCGTCCTCGGCCGAGTCAGTCGGCGGCGCGGCCTCGACGATCGCCGTCCGCGGCCCTCGGCCCTCGGTCAAGTGGCGATCGATGAACCAGCTCGCGGCGTTGAAACCCGGATCGAAGGCCAGTTCGGCCGGCGTCATGGACGAATCGATCGTCAAAACCGGAGAAGTCATGCATGTAGATGTCATCGGGCGGCCGCCGCGTCGAGGGGACTCGCGCCAAAGTGTCCCGTCCGGTAGCGTTTAGCCCGGACTAAATCCGACCCTGCACGGCGGTTTGGGGGTACGGGTCCGCCGACAGCGTGCAGGGAGACCCGATGACGTCGCGTACGATCCTCACATCGCTCGTGTTTTGGGGCCTGGCCGGACCCGCCGCGGCCCAGGAGACCTACAGCTCGGATCTGCACGACTTCCGTGTGGTCCCCGTCGCATCGGGCCTCGAGCACCCCTGGTCGATCGCCTTCCTTCCGAGCGGAGATATCCTCGCCACCGAGCGACCGGGACGGCTTCGAGTCATCCGCGATGGGCGGCTGCACCCTGATCCCATCGCCGGCGTGCCTGATGTCCGCGCGCGCGGCCAGGGGGGACTCCTCGAGGTCGCGCTCCACCCCGACTTCGAGACCAATCGCCTGGTCTATCTGACCTTTTCCAAACCGAACCGCGGCGGCTCGGAGGCCACGACGGCGGTGGTCCGGGGCCGATTCGACGGCCACGCCCTGTCGGATCTCGAGGAGATCTTCGAGGCGGAGGCGTGGAGTCGCGGCGGCAACCACTTCGGATCGAAGCTCGCCTTCGACCGGGACGGCCATCTGTTTGTGACAGTGGGGGATCGCGGGGCGAGCCCGTTCGAGCTCGGGGACCACCCCGCCCAGCACCTGACCAACCACCAGGGGAAGGTCCTTCGTCTGCACGACGACGGCCGCGTCCCCGCAGACAATCCTTTCGTCGGCCAGGACAGCGCCCTCCCGGAAATCTGGAGCTTCGGCCACCGGAACCTCCAGGGTCTCGCGTTTCACCCGGAGACGGGGGACCTGTGGGAGACCGAGCACGGTCCTCAGGGGGGTGACGAGCTGAATCTCGTGCGCCCGGCACGCAATTATGGCTGGCCCGTCATCGGATATGGCGTGCAGTACGGGGGCCGGCGCATCCACGACTCGCCCGAACGGGCTGGCATGGAGCAACCGGTCCACTACTGGGTGCCGTCCATCGCGACCTCGGGTCTTCTCATCTACTCGGGCGATCGATTCCCTCATTGGCGCGGAAGCGCGTTCGTGGGAGGGCTGAGCGGAGCCCAGATCGCACGTGTGACTCTCGACGGGCGGGAGGCCGTGTCGGAGGAGACCCTCCTCCGCGGCTTCGGGCGCATCAGGGATATTCGACAGGGCCCGGACGGCCTGATCTATCTCGCGATCGATACGTCTGGCGGTTCCGAGCCTGGAATCGTGAGATTGGAGCCCGTCGAGGCAAGATAACGGGGGGGAGTCGCGCCACACATACTTCATGAGCCTTCTTCATGAGCCAGTGGCGAACGAACTGACGTTAGTCGGGGAGAGTCGGTGGAAGCGTCCGACCAGGTCAAAGTACACGAGCTGCTCTCGCAGGTTCGCGAGGGCGATGAGGGGGCGCTGGATCGCCTGATTCCGCTCGTGTTCGACGAACTCGAAGAGTTGGCGCGTGTGCAGCGTCGTCGTTGGCACGGGAACGTCTCGGTTCATACGGGCTCCCTGCTGAACGAGGCCTACATGCGGCTCGCCGG
>Ga0224508_10000650_pt1 | contig 33441 bp, 30 predicted proteins | sample SF_Jan12_sed_USG_4_FD_170157 | JGI IMG/M metagenome (GOLD analysis project Ga0224508, IMG submission 170157) | Sediment microbial communities from San Francisco Bay, California, United States - SF_Jan12_sed_USGS_21 | ecosystem: Environmental > Aquatic > Marine > Sediment | place: USA...
CGAGGTGCGCAGGCCTCCGGGGAGCATGGGCTACCGCGATTGGCCGCGGCTGATCGAACAGCTTCGCTTCGTCGCCCGAAACATCCAGGGTCCGCAGGCCCGGCCCACGGAGGCGCAGCTCGAAGTGCTGAGCGAGGTCGAGGTCGCGGCCGCCGAGCGGGCGGAAGAGTTGAGCGCGATCATCAACGGGGTCATCGCCGACCTGAACGAGCTGCTCGAGGACGCGCCGAAGATCATCACGAACTGGAGGCGCGTCGTGAGCTAGAACGTGAGTCGGGGCCGTCGGCCGCCGCGCTCGATTGCCGTGGCACAGAGGCTGCGCTAACGTCAGGTGCAACGGATGCGAGGTCGCATTTCTTGAGCCAACACTTGCCCGTAGAGTCTTCGATCCGTCGGCGGACGTCATGCCCTGAATGGGAAGGCGAAGACCCGATGGTAGGAGGCGAACCTTTCGAGGTGGGCTTCAAGAAATCACCTCGCATCTGCTTCTACAGGGGGGGTGACCTGCGGGTCGCCCCTTTTGCATCAGGAGTGGCAAAGTGAAAGAAGAACCGATGGTACCCGCGCCCACTGACGACCCGGACGACGTCTCGGCGGAACCCGAAGATCTTCTCGAGTCGCTGGTGAAGCGCGAGCTTCATCTGCTCGGCGAGGATCCCGAGCGCGAGGGGCTCGTCCGCACGCCGCACAGGGTCGCCGGCGCCCTGCGGTTCCTGACCCAGGGGTATCGTCAGACCGTAGAAGACGTCATGGGCTCGGCGATCTTCGAGGAGGCGCACGACTCGATGGTCCTCGTGAAGGACATCGAGATCTACTCGCTTTGCGAACACCATATGTTGCCGTTCTTCGGGAAGGCCCACGTCGCGTACATCCCGGACGGCCGGATCGTCGGTCTGAGCAAGCTGCCGCGGATCGTGGACGTGTTCGCCCGCCGGCTTCAGGTGCAGGAACGGCTTACGGAGCAGATCGCGCAGGCGATCGAGGACGTGCTGAAGCCACAGGGCGTCGGTGTGGTGATCGAGGCGGTCCACCTGTGCATGATGATGCGCGGTGTGGAGAAGCAGAACAGTCGCACGATCACGAGCGCCGTGCGCGGTCTCTTCCGCCGAGACAACCGAACGCGCGAGGAATTCCTCCGGCTCGCGGCTTCCGACACGTCGCTCTAGCGGCGCAGCCGCGGACGACACGCCACGCTCACGCCCGGTGTTCATCGAACTCGCCGAAATCCTCGACTGTCCGAGCTGCAACGACGGCTTCGGGCTCGTCGCGTTCGTCTCGGAAGCAGACCGTCGCCGGGTGCTGGCCGGACGCCTGGGATGCCCCATCTGCGAGATCGAATTCCCCATCGCGGCCGGTGCGATCCGGCTGGGTGAGCCAGGTGAGCCAGTCGACGCTGAGGGTGGCCACGCGGAGGGTGACGGCGCGGAGATGGCCCTCCGTCTGGCGGCGTTGATGGGAGTCGCCGAAACGAACGGGTCGGCGGTTCTGCTGGGGCCCGGGCTCGGCGAGTACGCGGCCCGTCTCGCGGCGATGTCCGATCGAATCGAAGTGCTCGCGGTGATGTCGGATGAGACGAGCCTTTCCCTCGACGACCTCGAGTCCGGCGTGAATCCGTTGATCGGGCTCACCGACACCTGGCCCGTGCGAAGCGGCGCGCTGGACGGCGTGGCGCTGAAGGGCGGGGTCGCGGCGCCGGCGGAGGCACGGCGCTGTCTGGCTCACGGACGCAGACTCGTCGTCATCCAGCCGAGGCCGGACGACCTCACCGCCCTCGAGGAGGCCGGATTCTCGACTCTCGCGAGCGACTCCCGGACCTGGGTCGGCGCACGATCGTGACGCGTTTGCCCGCGGGTGACGAGACGATCTAGTTTGCGCCTCGATCGTCCGCGGTTCGGTAGGACGCAGAGATCGGCTGGCTCATGACGCGGTGGAAGTTCTGGGAGAAGGGGTCGGGGGGCGGTTCCCCCGACTACTACGAAGAGGGCGTCGCTCTCGTCAGCCAGGAGCTGTACCACGAGGCGCTGACCTCCTTCCGTCTCGCCCTCAAGCAGACTCCGGATGACGCCGCGACGCTCGAGCACATGGCTGTCGCGTACACCCACATCGGCCTCGCGGAGGATGCCGGTCGCGCCTACGAGCAGGCCATCGAGCTGCGACCGAAGAGCCCGTCCGCGCACTATGGCCTCGCTTTCATCCTTCTGAAGGATGAGCGACGGGACGAGGCCGCCCTCCACCTGCGACAGTTCCTCGATCTCGCGCATCCCGACAGGGAGGATGATCGCCAGATCGAGCACGCTCGTCGGACGCTGTCCAGGTTGACGCCGCCCGCGCCGGCCGACTGATGAAGACGCGGGTCTCCACGCCGATCCTGCCTGACTACGAGCTCGGCACGGTCGTGGATCTCTTCCTCGACGGACTGGATCCGAAGCGGGCGGTCGTGGCGCGCACCCGAAACCCGGACGGAACGTGGACCCCCCACTCCTCGGGGGACGTCGGCGAGCGCGTGCGCGCGCTCGCCCTCGGCCTCAGGACCGTCGGGCTAGAGCGGCACGACCGGGTGGCAATCCTCTCGCATACGCGGCTCGAATGGGCGCAGGCCGATTTCGGCGTGGTCATGGCGGGGCTGGTCAGCGTCCCCGTCTACCCGGTTCTGCCGGCCGATCAGATCCGACATGTGCTCTCGGACTCGGGGGCTCGCGGAATCGTGCTCGCGGATCAGGAGCAGCTCGAGAAGGTGCTCGAAGTGCTCGGCGATCTACCACAGCTGGAGAAGGCCTGGGTGATCGAGCCCTTCGAACCGCCGGGCGGGACGGTTGACCTCGAGGTCGAGAGCTTCGGTGACCTGGCAGCCCGGGGCCAGGCGGCGGAACCCGAGCTGGGAGACTCCTACGAAGCGTACGCGCGCGCGACGCGACCGGAAGATCTGGCGACGCTGATCTACACATCGGGTACCACAGGGCTGCCGAAGGGGGTCATGCTCTCGCACGGGAACTTCCACTCCAACGCGGTCCTCGGCGGCACCGTCGTTCCCGTCGGACCGGGGGACACCGCGCTGGCGCTGCTTCCGCTCGCGCACGTGTTCGAGCGTCTGGTCGGGAACTACGCGATGTGGAGACTCGGTGTGACGCTCGCCTATGCGGAGTCCCCGATGACGGTGGCCAGAGACCTTGGAGAGGTGCAGCCGACGGTGATGGCGGCCGTGCCCAGAGTCTTCGAGAAGGTGCTCGAACGGGCCGAGGCGGCCGCGCGCGAAGGAGGCGGAGCCAAGGCGGGGATCTTCGAATGGGCTCGCCGCGTCGGCGAGCTAAAGGCGGAACGGGAGCTCGCCGGAAGCCCGCCCGGTCCGATTCTCTCGTTTCAGGCGAGGATCGCGGACCGGCTCGTGTTCTCGAAGCTGCGGGCCCGGACCGGCGGGAACATCCGGTTCTTCCTGAGCGGCGGGGCGCCACTTCCGCCTGCCGTCGCTCGCTTCTTCTTCGCGGCCGGGCTTCCGATCCTGGAGGGGTACGGACTGACCGAGACGTCCCCGGCCCTCACCTTCAACCCGGTGGACGCCGTGCGGATCGGGACGGTCGGACGTCCCATTCCGGGTACGGAGATCCGCATCGCCGAAGATGGGGAGATCCTGGCGCGAGGGCCCCAGATCATGCAGGGCTACTACAACCTGCCGGACGCGACCGCCGAGGCAATCGATGCCGAGGGTTGGTTCCACACCGGCGACGTCGGCGAGATCGACGACGAGGAGTACCTGCGGATCACCGACCGCAAGAAGGACCTGATCATCACGGCCTACGGGAAAAACATCGCGCCACAGCCGATCGAGAACGATGTGAAGCGACACCCGCTGGTGGCAGAAGCGGTGATGATCGGGGATCGACGGAAGTTCCCGATCATGATCGTCGTCCCGGACTACGATGCCGCCCGAAGCCTGCTCGAGGGAGGCGCGGAAATGACCGACGACGATCTGTTTAGCCATGCTCCCCTGCATGTGGCGATGTCACGCGCCGTGCTCGAGCGGTGTGCCGATCTCGCGAAATACGAGCGGCCGCGCGACGTGCTCGTCCTGCCGGGGCCGTTCACCATCGAGGGTGGCGAGCTGACGCCGACTCTCAAGGTGAAGCGCCGGGTCGTGGTCACGCGATTCGCCGATCGGATCGACGAGCTCTATGAGGAGGCGGAGCTGGAAGCAGACGCCGGGGCGATGCCGGAAGCGCGGGAGGGCTCCGAGGCGCGTTTCGACCCGTGAGCGCGGGCGTCCGCGTCGCTCTCACCACGGGTCCGGACGTCGAGACCCTGCGCTCCATCTGCCGCGCGCTGATCGAGGAGCGCCTCATCGCCTGCGCGAACGTGCTCGAAGGGATGACCTCGATCTATCGGTGGGAGGGGGCGATCGAGGAGGCGCCGGAGTGCCTCGCGATCCTCAAGACGACGTCGGACCGCATCGAACCGCTCGAAGCCCGTCTGCGCGAGCTCCACCCCTACGACGTCCCCGAGCTCGTGGTCCTCGACATCGCGAACGGGTCAGCCGCCTATCTCGACTGGGTCCGTGAGTCCACCCGGATCGGCTGAGGGTCGTTCTCCCTCCGGTACCACAACCAGAACAGCACGCCCGCGGCGGTCCAGAGGATGGTCCCTCCGCCGAGGCGCATGATGAGGCCGGCGACTCGCTGGTCATCTCGCGCAGAGAGAACGCCAACCGGAGGTGCCAGCTCGTAGGTCGCATAGAACGGGAGCTCCGCGAACGTGAGGAAGACATACGGGAGGGTCATGAGCACCGTGCAAACGATCAGATACCCCATCCTCACACCGAGCGGGAAGCGCGGCCGATCCGGCACGGGGCTCACTACCGGCCACCAGAGAATCAACCCTGCGAGGAGCCAGGATACGTCCAGCACGAACGAACCGAGCTGCGAAGACATCAGCGAGTCCACCAGCCCCGGCCAGTGGGTGGCGACCACGACGGTGTTGAACAGCAGCAGGGCGACCAGAGGGACCGTGAGAACGCGGACAAGACCGAATCCCCGCCACGTCGCGAGCCGTTGGTACCTTTCCGCGGGGATGCCCATCAGCAGGAGTGGCGGAGCGACGAGCGCGATCAGGAGAAACTGGACCATGTGGAGCGACGCCAGGTACCCCGACCCGAGCGCCCCGATCGGCCAGTCGAGCGCCACCCACAGCGCGATCAGACCGGCGAAGGAGGCGGTGCGCTGTCGTGAGGACGCGGCTGAACCGCCGCCGAACCGCAGGTAGGCGAGCAGCAACAGGCCGATGAAGATCCAGACGCCCGGGTAGGGTCGCCATGACCATGTCCAGGCGACACCCTGAGCCGCGCACCACCACTGCATGGGCTAACGCCCCGTGTCGCCCGCCACGGCGGCGTTGAGACGGAGAAGGGCCGGCAGATCGTTCCGCCAGTCGTTCTGCCGGATGCCGCCGGGATACGCCAGCCGGATCAGCCCGTCCCCCGTGATCGCCATGATCTGAGCCACGTGGCCGACCGTATAGTCGTCCGTTCCCGGCACGGGCTCCTTGATCGCGGGGGGGAGATCCATCGAGACGAGCAGCCCGTTGACCGTGTCGATCGGGGCGACGAGCCCCACGAACTCGGCGTCGAAGCGGTCGAGATAGTCCCGAACGACCTCCGGTGTGTCCCGCTCCGGGTCGGTCGACACGAACACGACCTCGATCTGTCGTCGGTCGGAGTAGGGGAGGTCCCCGAGCGCGGCAGCGAGATTGGCGAGCTGCACCGGGCAGATGTCGGGACAGTGCGTGAACCCGAAGAAGAGGAACGAGAGGGACCCCGCGGTCTCGGCGAGATAGTCGAACGGCTCACCGCTCGTGTCGGTCAGGGTGAAGGCCGGGAGCGGGATCGGGTTGATGAGCTCCATCCCGCGAAACCCACCGGCCTCGCCGCCCGGCTCGATCCTGGCCGGATCAGGTGCGGACTGGGCGGCCTCCGGCACACTCTCGTCGGTCGAAGTGCATCCCGAGAGCACCAGGCTCCCAAACGCGAGGCACGACGTGAACGAGGCGAGGACGGGTCCCGAGCGAGCCCTCGTCTGGGACGAAACGGATTCCGCGGCGAGGCCGGTCTCATCTCTCATCTGATTCAATCCAGGATAATGGTGACGATCACGAGGATCGTTCCGATAAAGCCGCCGAGCACGTACCCCAGTCGAACGATGAGATCCAGCTCGCGTTGGCTGATGTCTCGCACCAGCCCCTCGATCTGCTGGAGCGGGAAGCCTTCGATCTTCGCGGAGATGCGCTCCTCGATCTTGATCCGACCGGCCACCTCGGGCACCTGTCGGGCGACCCAGTCCCAGGTCGGCGGGCCGAGCGTATCGGCGAGCCTGATCGCCGCGTCCTGTCGCAGAAAGCGGTCGACGCGACCGATCGGTGCCTCGAGAATCCGGTCGGCGACGGGTTCGGCGATCGAGTCGAAGAGCGCGCTCCCGGCCTCGCTCCGCAGTCCCACCGCGAGCCACCCCGCCACCCGTTCCGCCGGTACCACACGCAGGATATCCGCCCAGCTACGTTCGCCCAGCCTGCCGATGGCCCCTTCGAGCTGATCGAGCAGAAACGACCGCGATTCCTCATCCCGCGTGGCACGAACCACCCAGCCGCTGATCGAGTCGAGGGCATCCTGTACCTGCGGGTCATCGACCTCTCCCAGCACCGAGGTCGTCGGTCGCCGGAGGAACTCGACGATCCCGTCGTTGACGTTCTTGGCCATCGCGGTCTGGACTTCGGCCTCCTGCAGCACATCCCCCAGCCGGTCCGCGCCCTCCTCCTCCAGCGTGTCCATGGCTTTCGTCACCGTGTCCTGCGTGACGATGAGCTTCGCGACGACTCTCTGGTGGAACCGAAGGTCGTTCATGAAGCGATCGAGCAGCTCGCGTATCAGACGCTCGACGCGATCGCGGGTATCCGGGTCCTCGAGCAGGCGGCCCAGCCGCTCCATGGCGACCGGGAGATAGTCCTTGATCGCATGCTCCATCGCCGCGACGAGGCCCGGCGGGATGAGCTCCTCGAGGGTGCGGCCCGGTTGCAGAACGTGCGCTGCCGCCTGATCGAGCTGGTGTCGCACGGTCTGCTCGAGCGCCTCGCTTTCGAGCAGTCGAACAAGCCACCCCTCGAGACTGTCCCGGACCGAGGCGAGTCGATCGGGGTCGAGCGCGTTCGAGAGCGGCTCGTCGCTGAGCGACTCGATCACGGAGCCGAGCACTCGTTCGGCGTCGGTGCCGAAGTCCGGGGATTCGAGAGACGAGACGAGGATGTCGCGCCCCTCGGCCATGAGGTGGAGGATCAGAGCGCGCACCTCCTCCAGGGCTCCCCCGGGGAGCAGCTCCTTCAGCGACGGCTGCTCGCCGCGGACCAGCTCGACAGCGAGTTCGCGCAGCCGTTCCTGGAACGCGCCCTCGAGGTCCTGAAGCTCCGAGGCGATGTCGTTGGGGGTCAGAAGCGTGCCTCCCACGACCCGGCCAACGGAGTCCGCGAGTCGCTTCTGGTTCTTCGGTACGGCCCCCTGAAGCCAGCTGACCTGCCGTCCGAGCAGCGTCGGGGGCGTGTACGGATGGAAGAGCATCCACACCGCGATCCGGTTCGTAACACCGCCCGCGAGCGCTCCGAAACCGATCGTCAACAGGATCCTGACCCAGTCGAGCTCGATCATGGCAGCGGCAGGGAGGCAGCGAGGCCGGTGAAGCGGAAGACATCCCCATCGGCGATGAGCTCGCACACGACCCGAAACGCGGGAACCGGCCCCTCGGAAGGACTGGCCACGGCCCGGATCGTTCCGCTGAGCGCGGCGTCCGGAATGTCGAACCGCCAGCGCCTCCCCGGGGCGGTGCCGGCGAGCGTGTCCGTCACGAGGACGACGTCGCTCCAGGCGTCGACGCTTCCGTGCAACCACGTATGCGCGACGGCCGAACTGTCGTTCTCCGTCGTCTCGATCAGCAGCCCGTTGCCCACCGAATCCGCCAGAAGGAAGCCGCGACTCGACCCCGCCGCATCGGGGAACTGCAGGGCGCGGGCCGCCCGGCGAAAGAAGAGAAGGCCGCCGACCGACTCGCCGTCGACCTCCAGGCCCGCCACTCCCACCGACTCACGCTGACCCGTGGGACCGGTCAATAGCGCCACTTCGTCGCCGGTCCTCAGCTCAACGCGCCCCCCCGAAGTCGTGAACGAGAGCCCGACGACCTCTCTCGAGTCCCCGACCCGGACGTTCATCCCGTCGGACGGAAGGATCCGCCAGGCGGCCCGAGGTACCGGCAGGGTGTCGCGCACCGCGGTCAGTTGCCGCCAGCCCTCGGGACCGGACCACCACGCGTCATAGACGCGAGCCAGCTGTCGCTCGCTCGTGGTCTGCTCGAAGCGGCCGAAGAAGGCGGAGCCGTCGACTCCCGCGAACACGAAATGGGTGAGGTACCGGGCGGGAGCTCCGGTCGCGGTCTGGCCTCCGAGGGAGTCCCGGGCCGTGTCCACCTCCGATCGCGGCGGCGCCTCGAGGCAGCCGGTGGCCGGCACGAGTAGCAGGACAAGCATGCCCGGAAAGAAGGAAAACCGGCTGATGCGTCGGGTCACGCGAACGTGGCTCCCGTATCGGATGGCGGACTCGACGCCGGGCGCGGCTCGCGGTCCGGGATCTCGGAGGCGGGCCGCGTGCCGGTTCGCCGGTCAAGGAGGCGATTGGCGGCCCCGACCGCCTCATCGAGCGCATTGAGGAGCCGCTCGATTCGCCGGCCGTTCACGCCCCAGTCACCCTTGCCGACCCTCGACCGGCTCAACGCCTCCACCCGAGTCAGTCCGTCCTCGTCCAGCGATACCCAGAGGGTGAGGTCGTCCACGAAGCGCAGGACGAGCGTTCTGCACGAAACCGATATGATCCCGAGTTCCTCGTCCCGGTGCTCGAGGGTCCACCGACCGCGCCTTTCGATCAGTCGGATCAGTTCATCCCAGACCTGCGCGAACGGCACGGTGTAGACGCGCCCCTCCGGCCCGTCGGGTGACCGCGTATCCGCCGTGTTTTCGGCATTCCAGCGGCGCGTCTTTCCGGCGTGCGCCGGCTCGGTTTCGGGGGCTGTCACGGTGACGGCATCGGGCTCCGCGTGCGGCCGAATTCGGTTGACCGTCTCGGGCGTCGAGGGGTAGGTTGCCCCCCGCGAAGACCCGGGTCGCCCGGGCACCCTCGGGCCTCTTCCGAGGCGGACGATTTCCGAGCAAACAAACGGCTGAACATGCAGGCCATAATACCGCTGGCCGGTAAGGGTACAAGAGTCCGACCGCACACCCACACCCGGCCGAAACCCCTCCTTCGCGTCGCCAACCGTCCAGTCCTCTCCTACGTCGTCGAACAGCTTCAGAGCATCGGCGTCGACGAGGTGATCGCGATCACCGGCCACCTCGCTCCGCAGATCGAGCGGTACCTCGCCGAGGAGTTCGCCGATCTGCCCGTGAAGTTCGTCGAGCAAGTCGAGCAACGCGGCACGGCGGATGCCATCGGCCTCGCGGAGTCGTTCGTGACCGGCCCCGTGCTGATCGTCTTCGTCGACACGCTCTTCGAGGCGGACTTCTCCCTGATCGAATCGCACGCCGATGCGGCGGGGATCATCTGGGCGAAAGAGGTCGAGGACTATCAGCGGTACGGGGTCGTCGTCACGGACGGGGATGGCTACATGACCCGGATTATCGAGAAGCCCAGCGAACCGATCTCGAAGCTGGCCAACATCGGCGTCTACTACATTCGAGACTACGAGCTGATGTTCGAAGGTGTCAGGCATGTGATGTCCCAGGACCCCAACCTCGGCGAGTATTTCCTGACCGACGCGTTCCAGTACATGATCGATCACGGCGCGCGGCTCTATACGGCGGAAGTCGGCGGTTGGTTTGACTGTGGAAAGCCCGAGACGCTCCTCGACACGAACCTGGCAATGATCGAGCGCGGGCACGGGACCGCGGCACGGGCGTTGCCCGCGGACGTGACGGTTCTGGGTGGGGTCGCCGTCGAGGATGGCGCGGACGTTCGCGACTCGAAGCTGGGCCCCAATGTCAGCGTCGCGAAGGGTGCCACGGTGGCGCGGTCGATCCTGCGAGACTGTATCGTAGGTGTCGGAGCCCGCGTCGAAGACTCCGACCTGACGGATTCGCTCGTAGGAGACCACGCGGTCGTCACGCGCATGAGCGGAACCGTGAACGTCGGTGACCACTCGGAGGTCCATGGACCGCCAGACTGAACGAAGACTGTCGACCCCGGAGATCGCGGCGTGAACCGCGATGAGCTGATCCACGACTGGAATCAGACGCCCGGAGCGTTCGACTACCGATCCACCCACGTCGAGCTCGACGATGAGACGCTGCGCGACGGGCTGCAGAACCCGTCGGTAACGGACCCGCCGATCGAGAAGAAGATCGAGCTCCTCCACCACATGGTGGCTCTGGGGATCGACTCGGCCGACATCGGTCTTCCCGGGGCGGGTCCACGCGCGTACAACGCGGTTCTCGCCCTCGCGCGCGAGGTGGTCGAGCACGATCTGCCGATCGAGGTCAACGCGGCGGCCCGGACCGTGTTGGCCGACATCGCGCCCATCGTCGACATCGCGCAGAGGACGGGTCTCAGGTTCGAGGTTGGGACGTTCATCGGTAGCTCACCGATCCGGAAGTACGCGGAGGGATGGGACACGGACCGGATTCTGGGCTCGACCCGCGAGGCCGTCGGCTTCGCGGTCTCGGAAGGCCTCGATGTGATGTACGTCACCGAGGACACGACGCGGTCGCGGCCCCAGGATCTCCGGACACTATTCACCGCGGCGATCGAGGCGGGTGCGCATCGCATCTGCATCGCCGACACGGTCGGACACGCGACGCCCCACGGCGTCCGGGAGCTCGTGCGGTTCACGAAATCGCTCGTCGACGAGGTCGGCGATGGCGTGAAGGTCGACTGGCACGGCCACCGGGATCGGGGCTTGGGAATGGCGAACGCGCTCGTGGCAATCCAGGAGGGAGTCGATCGCGTCCACGGGACAGCGCTCGGGATCGGCGAGAGGGTCGGCAACGTGGAGATGGACCTCATCCTCGTGAATCTGGTACTTCTCGGCGCGCGCACGCAGGACCTGTCGGCTCTGCCCGCGTATTGCCGCCTGACGGCCGAGATGTGCGACGTTGCGTTGCCGCACAACTATCCGGTGATCGGGGACGATGCGTTTCGCACGGGGACGGGGGTCCACGCGGCCGCCATCATCAAGGCCATGAAGACAGGTGACCGCTGGCTCGAGAATGCCGTCTACAGTGGCGTTCCAGCCTCGCTGGTCGGACGCGAGCAGGAAATCGAGGTCTCACCGGTATCCGGGCTGAGCAACGTTCGGTTCTGGCTGGCCAAACGCGGGCACGATGCCGGCGACGAGGAGTTGTGCGACGCGGTCTTCGCTCTCGCCAAGGTCTGCGATCGCACGTTGACGCGAGAGGAAATCGAGGCGGAGGTGACCCGGGTCCTGACGGCTCGGGCCTAGCCGCGCTCGTTGGTGAGGAGGAAGGGATGAAGACGACGGTTCTCTTAGCGACGGCGGCCCTGGTGACGATCGCCTCCGCAGTCGCCGCTCAAGCCGTGCCGACGATACCCGCTGGCGTCCCGGCGGTGTTCTTGCCCGTTCAGGAGACACGCCCGACAGCCGGAGGGGCCTGGCTTGCCGGTTCCGTCACCGACGATGAGGCGATCGCCCTCCTCGATGCCGAACTCGCCTTCGCCTTCGGAGAGGAGCGCGGCGCCGACAGCTGGGCCATGCCGGAGGACGTGAAGGCTCGCCTCGAGCGAAACCCGATGCTCAAGGTCAACGCGACCCAGCTCGCGTACCACGGGCTGTTGGCTCCCCCGCGCGATGACATCCTGCAGATCTACGAGCCGCTTCACACGCAGCTCCGCCAGATCGCCGCGCTGTTCGACGCGCGAATCGTGGTGCTTCCGCTGGCTTCGTATTACGTGCCGCCGACCGAAGAAGAGAAGGAGGCCGCTCTCGAGGCCGGATCCGAAGAACCGCTCATGGGGCACGCCGTGCTGCTGACCGCCGTGATCGATATTCGGAGAAGCGCCGTCCTGTGGCATGGCGCAATCCCGGGGGGGCGCGCCGAAGCCACGTCCCGGGCCGTCCTTACGACCCTGGCCATCGAAGCGGCCAAATGGCTCGCTCCCTCCTGAACGGACCGTTATGCGAGACGTAACCCTCATTCCCGGCGACGGCATCGGGCCCGGAATCGCGAAGGCGACGGTAGATGTCATCGAGGCAGCCGGAGCGCGGATTCGCTGGCACGAGCATGTCGCCGGTGTCACCGGTGTGGAAGAGAAAGGGGAGCCGCTGCCCCCTGACACGCTCGCGTCGATCGAGGAGCACCGCGTGGCTCTCAAGGGCCCGCTGACGACCCCGATCGGAAGCGGATTCCGGTCCGTGAACGTCGCGCTCAGAAAGCACTTCGATCTGTTCGCGAACGTCCGACCGGCGTACACGATTCTTCCCCAGGCCCGGTATCCCGGCGTGGACCTCGTGATCGTCCGTGAGAACACCGAGGGCCTCTACGCCGGGATCGAGCACTTCATCGGGATGGAGAAGGACCCGCGAGCGGTGGCGGAGTCCGTGATGTTGATCACGCGCTACGGGTCACGCCGGATCGTTCGGTTCGCGTTCGAATACGCGTTGTCGCACGGCCGGGAGAAGGTCACGCTGGTGCACAAGGCGAACATCCTGAAGTACACCCAGGGATTGTTCCTGGAGGTCGGTCGCGAGATCGCCCGGGAGTACGAGGGCCGTGTCGTCTTCGATGACAAGATCGTCGACAACACCGCCATGCAGTTGGTCCTCGACCCCTATCAATTCGACGTCATCGTCACCGAAAACATGTTCGGGGACATCCTCTCCGATGAGGTGGCCGGGCTGATCGGGGGCCTGGGTTTCGCCCCCGGAGCGAACCTGGGTGAGAATGCGGCGATCTTCGAGGCCGTCCATGGCTCTGCCCCGGACATCGCCGGCAAGGGGATAGCCAATCCGACCTCGCTGTTGCTCGCCGCCTGTCTCATGCTCGAGCACATCGATCAGGCGCCGGTCGCTCAGGTGGTCAGGGCGGCTCTCGAGCGAACCCTCGTCGCCGGAGACACGCTCACCCCGGACCTCGAGGGCGGCAGCGCCGGGACCGACGAATTCGCCGCAGCCGTGATCTCGAACTTCGAGAGCGACGGATGATCCAGCCGGTTCGCGCGGACCGTCCGGCCGACTCGCTTCACTTTCAGGGCAGCGAATGTGGCGGATGCGGGGAGATATACCCGAACCCGGCGCTCGACGAGCGCGGGTGGTGCGACGCATGTCGTCCGATCATGCGCCGTCGCTTCAGACTTGGCCGGCACCTCGTGGCAGCGCTCATCACTCTGCCCTTCGCCATCTGGATTCTGACACTGGATCGCGGGGCGACGCTGGCCCCGCCCGTCTGGGCGCTGCCGCTGGCCGCCGCCTACTACCTGGGGTTCCGAATCGGCGGCGAAGTCGTGAAGGGCTACAGCCGCTGGAGAAGGATTCCGAAGTGGTGAGCCGGGTGATCGCTTCCCGAGGACAGATGCTCGGCTTGCCGCTCGCCGCCACGGTCATGATGTTCGGGGTCGTTTTCGCCTTGAACGCGGGGCTCTATGGGGCGCTGGTGGCCACCATTGGCGGTGCGATGGTCTTCGCGGGATTGGCGGGAACCTCGAAGCTGTACCGATCCAGCGCCGCGCGCGTCGGGACGGATCGGGCTAATGGGCACAGTGACGGAGACGGAGATACATGAGCTTCAAAGGCGTCGATTACTTCAACCTCGACGAGCTCCTCAGTGACGAGGAGCGGGCAATCCGCGACATGGTGCGCGACTGGGTCGAAAGCGAGGTCATGCCCATCATCAACGATGCGTATATCTCGCGGACCTTCCCCCGCGACCTGATCCCCAAGATGGGCGAGCTGGGATTTCTGGGGGCGAACCTGCCCGAGGAGTATGGCTGCGCCGGGCTGAGCAATGTCGCCTACGGTCTGATCATGCAGGAGCTGGAGCGAGGCGATTCGGGCGTCCGGTCCTTCGTCTCGGTGCAGGGGGCGCTTTGCATGTACCCGATCTATGCCTTCGGTACGGAAGAGCAGAAGCAGAAGTGGCTGCCGCAGATGGCGGCCGGCGAGAAGATCGGGTGCTTCGGGCTCACCGAGCCGGATTTCGGATCGAATCCCGGCGGCATGATCACGCGTGCGGTTCAGGACGGCGACGAGTGGGTCCTGAATGGGGCGAAGATGTGGATCACGAATGGCTCGATGGCCGATCTCGCGATCATCTGGGCGAAGACAGGCGATCTGGACGACGCGACGTCCATCCGGGGCTTCATCGTCGAGACGGAGCGGGAGGGCTTCACCGCGAAGGACCAGAAGGGGAAGCTGTCGCTGCTGGCCTCGGACACGTCCGAACTGGTCCTGCAGGATGTGAGGATCCCCGCTTCGAATCTCCTGCCGGAGTCAGGCGGCTTGAAGAGCCCGCTGATGTGCCTGACACAGGCCCGGTACGGGATCGCCTGGGGCGCCATGGGCGCCGCTATGGCGTGTTACTGCGAAGCGCTGGATTACGCCAAGAACCGTGTCCAGTTCGACGACACCCCGATCGCGGGAACTCAGATCCAGCAGGTGCGGATCGCGGACATGTTGACCGAGATCACGAAGGGACAGCTGCTCGCGCTTCGACTGGGTCGCATGAAGGACCAGGGAACCATGCGGCCGCAACACGTGTCCATGGCCAAGCGAAACAACGTCGACGTCGCATGTGAATGTGCGCGTGAGGGCCGCAGACTCCTCGGGGCCAACGGGATTCTGGTCGAATACGCGTGTATGCGGCATATGGCAAACCTCGAATCCGTATATACTTACGAGGGAACGCACGACATCCACGCGCTGATCCTGGGCCACGACGTATCGGGCGTTCCCGCCTACAACTGACGGCCCCACACGGAGGGCTCCGGGGCGCCCGTCCCCGGAAGGTCAGCGCCGGCCGGATGCCCATCCGACGGCGCGTCGCCGCTGTCCCCTAGCATGCCCGGATCGCCCTCTGGGCGTCGTTCAGCCCGCCCGCGGAGCGACCCTCCTCGTCGCCCCGGCTCTTCGCATGCCTGATCCACGGTACAGGGAACGGATTCTGCACCCTAACTGACCGGGTTTCCCCCGGTTGCGGGGTTTGCGGAGGCGGTGGACGGGTGCCCGGGACACACAAACAGGGCGGCGTGGCGGGGGGGGTCCCCTCGCCTCGGGGACTGACGGCGGTCGCTGTCGCTCCCGTGCTGCTCCATAGTGTCTCGGGCGCCGTGGTGCTGGCCCTCGTGTTCGTGCTTCTGATCGCCTGGTGGCGGGCGGTGAAGGACACGGACACCTCTCCGATCGAGGCGATCTTCGAAGCGGACTTCGAGGCGGTCCTGCTGATGGACCCCGAAGGCCGCATTCGACGCGCGAACCGACGTTTTCTTGACATGGCCGATCTGTCGTCGGGGGAAATCCAGGGGCGACCTATGCTCGGGTTCGTCACGGGCTGGAGTCGCAAGCGTGCGGTCATGGCCATGCGAGCCAGCGGCGATGGCTCTCGACAGGTTACCGAAATCGGCATCGCCACACCCAACGGCCACGTCGACGTGCGCATGACGTGCGGCCCGGAGCTCGATCGCCAGAAGGTGATCGGAGTCTGGGCGATGCTGAACGACATCACGGAGCAGAAGAAGGCCGAACGAGAGCTCGAAGACCGGGCGCTCCGTGACTACCTGACTGGCCTTCCGAACCGGGCGCTGTTCCACGACCGGCTCGAGCATGCGGTGCGCCGGACGCGCCGCGGTGGGGGCGAGGTGGCTCTCCTCTACCTCGATCTCGACAAGTTCAAGCCAGTGAACGACAGCGCGGGACACGCGGTCGGCGATGAGGTCCTGCGAGAGGTCGCACAGCGACTGGTGGGGATCGCACGCGCCGGGGACACCGTCGGACGCATCGGCGGCGACGAGTTCGGCGTCCTTCTCGAGACGGCCGGGACGGCCGAAGAGGCCATGGGCGTGGCAGGGCGGATTCTCGCCGAGATGCAAGCGCCCATGGTCGTGAAGGGCGAGAAGCTCGATGTGGGCGCGAGCGTCGGCGTCGCGATGAGCGGTGATGACGCACGCGAGGCCGAAGAGCTCGTTCGTCGCGCCGATATGGCGATGTACGAGGCCAAGCGCCGGGGCGGCCTGCAGAGGCACATGTACTCCAGTGAGCTTGAACGCGAGCCCCTCCACATGGGGAAGCGAATCGAACACGACCTTCGGGCCGCACTCGCGCGCGACGAGCTGTATCTCCAGTACCAGCCGATCGTCGACGTGACGGGTCAGAGCTTCGCCGGCGTAGAGGCTCTCGTTCGCTGGGATCATCCCGAGTTCGGGCTGCTGTTTCCGTCCGTCTTCATCCCGGTCGCCGAACGCTCCGCTCTGATCGCGGAGGTGGACCGCTGGGTGCTGGCACGGGCCTGCCGAGAGATGTGTGAGATAGAGCGGCAGGCCGATCTGAAGCTCCAGCCACGCCTGGCCGTGAATCTGTCGGCCCGCCATTTCGAAGAGCCCGACTTCGTCGAAGCGGTCTCGGAGATCCTGCTCGACAGCGATCTCGATCCCGAGCGCCTCCAGCTCGAGATCACGGAGTCGGTCGCGGGCGGGGACAGAGAGTCGGTACGGCGCCTCAAGGCGTTGGGCGTGCGCATCGCGATCGACGACTTCGGGACCGGTTACTCCTCGCTCGCCTACCTCAGGGACCTCGACGTGGATGTTCTCAAGGTCGATCGGTCGTTCGCGATTTCGCTTGGCGCCGACCCGGCGTCGGCGGCGATCGTGCGCACGATCCTGACACTGGCGGAGCTGCTCCAGGTGGAAGTGATCATCGAAGGCATCGAGGAGGCTGCGCAGCTGGAGAAGCTCCGCGGACTCGGCGGGCGCTACGTCCAGGGCTTCGTGTTCGGACGACCGGTCGACGCCGGGGAGCTGCCGAACGTGCTGGAGCGGGGCCCCGTCACGCGGTCCGCAGAACATGGCCTCGAGGAGCCCGTCCGACAGGGTGGTTCGCTCGACGCACCACGGCCTCCTCCGTACCGGGCGTCGCCCGGCAAGCGACCGACAGCGGAACGCCATCTCCTTCCCCCGAGCCGAACCTGAGAACGATGACTGACATGCTCTGGCATCCCGCGATGCTTCCGCTCTCGTTCGGCCTCCTGGGCTCGATGCTCTTCGTGTGGCGAACGTACATCCGCTTGCACGAGGGCAAACGACAGCTCGAGCGGCAACGAGAAGAGCATCGTTCGCTCTTTCAGAACAATGTCGACGGCGTCGTCGCCGTGGACTCGGAGGGTGCCATTCTGATGGCGAACCCGGCCGCCTGCGACCTGGTCGGCCTCGGGGAAGACGAGCTGGTGGGGAGGCCCTTCCCGGACCTCATCGTCGAGGAAGGACGGAGCCGGGCGAACGCCGCTCTCGAGGCGGCGCTGGGTGGAATCCATAGCACTCTCGAGACCGAAGTTCAGCACCTCGAGTCCGAGCTGAGCGAGGTCGAGCTCACCAGCGTCCCCATCGTGATTGGCGACGACGTGGTGGGTGCGTATGAGATCCTGCGCGATTCGACAGAGAGAAAGCGTCTCGAGCGTGAGCTCGAAGATCGGGCGCTGCACGACTACCTGACCGGACTTCCGAACCGGGCGCTTTTCTCCGATCGGCTCGCCCATGCGCTCAACCGGCGTCGTCGCGATGCCGAGAGCGTCGCGTTGCTGTACGTCGATCTCGACCGGTTCAAGCCCATTAACGACCGCGCCGGACACAAGGTCGGGGACCATCTCCTCTGCGAGGTAGCGACCCGCCTCAAGTCGTTGGTCCGTGATGCCGACACCGTGGCGCGCATCGGGGGCGACGAGTTCGCGGTGCTCCTCGAGACGGTCGATGGCGAGGCGCAGGCGCTAGCCGCCGCGGAGCGGATCGTGGCAGTCGTGCGCGCCCCGATCATCACCGGGGGAGAAGAGCACCAGGTCGGTGCGAGCGTCGGAATCGCCGTAAGCACGGAGGACCTCGAGAGCCCGGAGGAGCTGGTTCACCAGGCCGACCTCGCCATGTACGAGGCGAAGCGTCGCGGCGGCTTCCAGTTCAAGCTCTACAGCCATGAGCTCGAGCAGGAAGGCTCGGGATGGGCCGATCAAATCGAGGGGCAGCTCCGACGGGCGGTCGAGAAGGAGGAGCTCGAGCTGGTGTATCAGCCGATCGTGGATGTGGGCGGCTCCAGGATCGTCGGAGTGGAGGCGCTGGTTCGCTGGACGCATCCCGAGCACGGTCTCCTCATGCCGAACGCCTTCATCGCCGTGGCCGAGAAGAGCTCACTGATCGCCGAGATCGACCGGTGGGTACTCGAGCAGAGCTGCAACGACATCAAGCGCCTCCTCGACTTCGGCGTGATGGACACTCCCTTCTGTCTTTCCGTCAATCTGTCCGCCCGTCACTTCGACGAGTCGGACTTCGTGGACGCGATCGAGGACATCGTTCGGCGCACCCGGTTTCCCTCGAATCTCCTGCAGCTCGAGATCACCGAGAGCTCCGCGGGTGGCGATCCCGAGAAGGTCCGGGAATTGAAGCAGCTCGGCGTCAAAGTCGCGATCGACGACTTCGGCACCGGCTACTCTTCGCTCAGCTACCTGAAAGACCTGGACGTCGACGTGTTGAAGGTGGACCGGTCGTTCGTCCTCGCCCTCGGCGCAGACCCCGCGTCCGTCGCGATCGTCCGAACGATTCTCACCCTGGCCGAGATGCTGAATCTGGAGGTGATCGTGGAGGGGATCGAGGACCCCGTTCAGCTCGCGCACCTCGAGGATCTGGGCGGAAGTCTGGTGCAGGGGTTCTTCTTTGGCCGTCCCGTGCCGGCCACGGATCTCCCGAACCTGCTTTCCAATGGCATCGACGTCACCAAAGGCCGGGTACATCACGATGAGAAGGAAGAAGTCGGAGCGGTGCGCGGACTCCCGCCGCTCGGCGCGAGCGCGCTGTCCATCATTCCGAAATCACATCGCAAGTGGAAGCCGGGCCGTCGCCGACCCTGACTCTCCCCTGACGTAGCCGGTCGCCGAAACGGGCCGGAGGTCTAGAAGCCTTCTGTGCCCGCGCACAGAGGCGACCCGGCTGCGGCCGCCTCCAGGGCTTCCACGATCTCGCGCACGGTCGACACGCCCCCATCCTCCTCGTACCAGCTCATCTTCTCCACGAGGAACTCGCTGTCGGGCAGCCTGGGTCTCGCGTCCAGCGCCCAAGCCTGCAGGTCCGCGGGTCGCTCAACGAAGCAGCCGACGTCCTCGTAGTCGTCGTCGAGGACGAGGACGGTCGGTGTCGCGGCCCGGTCGTCCGGCGTCCGGTGCGCCTCCATGAGCTCGCGTCCCCGGTCCGAATCGAGGATCCGGATCTCGAGATTGGACGCCTGCTCGGCCAGCAGCGCGAGGAAGGGCACCGTGTTCACCGAGTCGCTGCACCAGTCCTCGGCTACCGCGAGGAGGCGCCACCGTCCCTCGAGGGCTTCCACACGTGCGACCATCTCCGCCGCTACCGACCCTTCCGTGTAGTTCTTCACCCAGAGTTCGCGTCGACGGTCCGCATCGTCGAAGAACGCGTCGAATGTGATCCCGGACTTGTAGAGCTCCTCCAGGTGGTCGCTTCTCTCGACGACGACGCTTGCGGGTATAGGACCGTCCTGGGCCGGCTGAGTCGGGCACACCGCGGAAGTGGCCGAGACGAGGAATGTTAGGGCGATCGCCGACATCTGTGCTCCTTGTCGTACAGCTGAATATGACTGTCGCGCCAAGCTATGGGTCGCGAGAGGGGGAGTCACGCGCGTTTCGCAAGCGATCCTCGCAGAAGGCGGCAAGGCGCGTGTGTTTTCTTCGCAACAACCCGCCGTTTTCGGCGAAACCTGGACCACCCTAACCCATTCGCCGAGTGCGAGTTCCGGCCTACGCGACCCTCGATGTGATTTCGAATCGGGTTTTGCCCTTACCCCGGCCCGCCGAGACGGTGTCGAGACCGACCCGGCGACACGATAGACGAAAGACGGGCGGACCATGCGTAACAAGAGCCAGAAGAATAGCCGGGGCCTGGGCAACACGGGCTTCACGCGGATCAGCACGCTTCACGTGCTCGCTCTGTCGGGTGTCACGGCGGTCGGGACGGGAGGCGCGCTGGTGAGCGCCAACCAGGAGCTCGCCATGACCAACGCGGTCGAGCTCGTCAAGCTCGCCCAATCGCAGGCTCGCACGACCGCCCTCCGTTCGGGCGAGACCGTTCGCATGGTCGTCGATGCCGAAGCTGGCCGCATTCGCGTCGTGGTGATGAGCGACGATGTCCGTTCGTCTGAAGTGCTGGTGCGCGAAGTCGCGCCGCCGGCAGTCGCGATCGAGAGTGAGTTCGAGACGATCTGCTACGATGGGATGGGGCAGCCGTTCGTGGGAGGTGACTGTGAGGAGCATTTCGGCTCGATCACGATTCGCACGCTGAAGGACAAGACCACGCTGACGCTGAGCGGAGGCGACAGGTTCGATCTTCGGTAGGGCTCTCGAAAGCGGTACAGGCCGTCTCGTGCGCTGAGCTCGTCATCACCTCGAGCGGTCTGCTGGCCGGTGCCCTGAAAGGGGTGCCGGCCTTTTTCTTTGTCTCGCTCGTTTGACCAGCGACACCTCGACGCGCGTCGACTCGTCACTTAGATCATCCAATGCGAGTCACCCGATCCCAGGAGGATCCCGTGCCGGTCGCGTCGCGCTTTCGCGCAGGTCCACTCGCCCTCTTCCTCGCGATTGCGCAGGTCGCCTGCGAGACCGCTGTCCCGGAACCGGGCGAGTCCGCGCTGGATGGACGGATCTCGGAGTTCGGCAGATACGAGGGGTACTCCCAGGCTCGCTTCGACAGCTGGGTGACTTCCTCGCGGTACCTCGAGATGCGGGATGGCGTGCGGCTCGCCATCGACGTGACGCGCCCGGCGGTCAACGGAGCCGCGGTCGACGAGCCGCTCCCCGTCCTCTGGACCCACTCCCGCTACCACCGGAATCCGGGCGCGGTGGTCCGCATGTTCAACCCCGATGTGCCGCCGGAGGACCTGCCGGTGATCCGTTCGATGGTCGACGCCCAGGAGGACCTGGCCGAACTGGTTCGACACGGATACGTCGTGGCGGCGGTCGGTGTGCGCGGCAGCGGAGCGTCCTTCGGTCGCTACGAGGGGTTGTTCTCGGAGGCGGAGACGGATGATGCAGTCGAGATCATAGAGTGGTTGGCATCGCAGCCCTGGAGCGACGGCAACGTCGGCATGTTCGGCGGCTCGTATCTCGGGATCACGCAGTACATGGCCGCCTCGCGAAAGCCCGAAGCGCTGAAAGCGATCTTTCCGAACGTCGCGGCGCTGGACATCTACGATTTGCTTTATCCCGGCGGCGTGTACCGGGACGACATGATGGATCACTGGGGTGACCTGACGCGGGATCTCGATACGAACGTGCCCGCACCGCCGGTGGACGGAGACGTCGAAGGGGTCCTCCTCCGGCAGGCGATGGAGGAGCACGAGCAGAACTGGGACGTGCAGGTGGAGTACCCGGCGGGCCGCCTCCGGGACTACGACGAGCCCCAGCTCAGCTGGATGGAGCATGGCCCGACCGGGGTCCTCGATGACGTACGCGAAGCCGCCGTCCCGGCCTACCACTGGAACGGGTGGTACGACGTGTTCGTCCTCGACGCGACGCTGTGGTACGCGAACTACGCCGGCCCACAAAAACTCGGCATCGGCGCCTGGTCGCACGGCGGAATGCCGGACTCGCTGCTCATGGCCGAACGCCTCCGGATCGGCACCGTCGAGCAGCACCGCTGGTTCGACTACTGGCTCAAAGGCATCCAGAACGGGGTCCTCGACGAGCCTTCGGTCCACTACGCGATCATGGTCGACCCCGGCGATTGGCGGTGGGTGTCCGCAGACGCGTGGCCGCCATCGTCTGTCTCCCGGACCTTCCGGTTCGCGGGCGGCTCTACCAGAAGCGTCGCCTCCGTGAACGATGGGGGGCTGACGGAGATGGACGAGGCTCCGGGCGGAGATGCATACGACGAGTACGACGTCGATCTCACCACGACCACGGGGACCGCGACGAGATGGGACAACGCCGTCGGCGGTGCTCCGCTCATGCGGTACCCCGACCTCGGGCCGAACGACGCGAAGGCCCTCACGTACACGACCGAGCCGTTGGCGCGGGACCTCACCGTGACGGGGCATCCCGTGGCGACCCTGTACGTGACGTCTTCTGCCGACGACGCCGATTTCTTCGTATTGCTCGAGGAGGTCTATCCGGACGGACGGTCGCGGTACGTGACCGAAGGAGTGCTCAGAGCCTCGCATCGGGCGACGGGCGAGGCGCCCTGGGGTGACAACCTCGGGCTGCCGTTCCAACGCAGCTTCGCGGAGGATCTGGTTCCGCTACTGAGTGACGAGCCGACCGAGCTCGTCATGGACCTCCACCCGACGTCGACCGTCTTCAACGCCGGTAACCGCGTGCGCGTGACTATCATGGGAGCCGACGCGGACAACGCCGAGGAACGCTTCGCGACTCCGCCGAGGATCAGGGTCTATCGAACCGCGGAGCACCCCTCCCGCATCGTCCTTCCCGTCGCCGAACAGTAGCGGAACGATCGATCCTGCCCGGTCGGACCGGGCAGGTGCTCGCTAGCGGGGTGGGGTGTGTCCGTCGGGGTGCTGGATGATGTGCATCTCCCGCTGCCCCTGCTCGTGCAACCACGCCTGAAACGCCTCCTGCTGCTCAGGCCGGAGGACGTGCTGCATGCTCGCATGGACGCTTTCGATCGCCGTTCTTAGCCGGGGTTCGACCGCGCTCCAGGACTCCACGACGACGCTCTGGTGCCGGCGGAAGATCTCGTCGATCTGCTCCACCTGGCCATCGTCGAGATCGAAGAGCTCCTGGAAGTGCTGGAGCGCCATTCGGTGCTGCTCGGCCGCGGAGGTCTCGGAGGGATGGTGGCGGAGGATCATTCGGTCTCCCGCCACGCCGATTGCCACGCCAAAGAGAACGAGAGCCACCCCGCCCACGGCGCCCGCCAGTCGCTGATTCACGTCTATTCCTCCTCTGTCGAGCCGCCCAGGTCGCCGCGACTCATCAAATCGGCCAGATCCGGAGCACTCCCGGGCCCCAGCAGCCCAGCGGCGAGGGGATCCGCCGGTCGCAGTGCCCTGGCGACGACCGACTCGTCCGCGACCGCCGACCCGGTCGGGACGAACAACCACGCGGCGCCCGCGATCAGCAAGGCGCCGATGGCGAGGGCGGGGGAGAGCTCGGGCCGGGCCCACCACACGGAGCGGCGCCCGATCAGCCTGCGCCGTCGCGCCAGCTCTCCGCGCACGCGGTCGTCGACACGTGTCGCCAGCCTGGACCAATAATGCGGGTCCGGGGGGAGGCGCGGCTCGAGGCGCTCGCGACGCTCGTTCATGTGGCCATCCTCGTCTCCATGTCTCCGTCCTGATCCGGGCTCGTCTCCACCAGATCCCCGAGCGACGAGCGCAACGCCGCGCGCGCGCGATGAAGATGGACCCTCACCGTAGAGTCACTCAGGTCGAGCATGCGCGCGACCTCCGAGCGGCTGAACCCCTCGAGCTCGCAAAGCCGGAAACAGGCCCGCTGTTTGTGCGGCAGACAGTCCATTGCCTCCGCCACGCGGTCGCGGACCTCACGACGTTCAGCTGCGTCGGCCCGTCTGGTCCTGCCGGCGAGGGCGTCCGGGAGTCGAACGAATCGCCACCGCGCCCTGTGGGCAATCGAGTTTCGACCGAGATTCCGCACGATCGTGAAGAACCACGGCGCGAACGGACGCCCCGTGTCGAACCGGTCCAGTCGGCGGAGCGCGCGAAAGAATGCGTCCTGCACGAGGTCCTCTGCGTCTTCCCTCGTGTCGACGTATTCCCAGGCGGCCGCGAGCGCCGGCCGGAGATACCGTCGAACGAGCTGGCCGTACGCGGCCTCTTCTCCCCCGAGGGCTCTGCGCACCAGTTCGGCGTCCGAGATGTGTCCATGATCCATCGACGCCTCACGCCCGGGGTCGACCGAAACCGCCGCGATTGACCCGTGTGTTCGCCATGCCTTATGAAGCGCTCCCGCCGATCTTCGGTCAAGGATGACATGAAACCCTCGCGGCCCCCGTTCACTCGTCATCGACATGCTGCGAAGCGTCCCCGGCGGACGTCCCCTTCGATTGACCGTACCAACGGAGCCACGGCTCGTTTACCCGGTCTGGCACGCGTCGAATCGCGGCGTCAACTTGCCGGGGTCTTGTCCAACCCGCTTTTCGTGAGGTGAAGCATGTCCGCATTCCGCCGTCTCGTCCCGGCGCTCGCTACCGCAGCTGCGACGCTGCTCATCACGTCGACACTCGTTGCCCAGCCCATCTCGCCCGAGCAGTACGAGAATCTCGCGTTCCGTCACATCGGCCCCCTCGGCAACCGAGTCGCTTCCATCGCCGGGGTGCCAGGGGATCGAACGACGTACTTCGCGGGCGCCGCGAGCGGCGGCCTATGGAAGACGGACGATGCGGGCCTCCACTGGCGGCCGGTGTTCGACGATCAGCCCGTCCACTCGATCGGCGCGATCGCGGTGGCGCCCAGCGACCCGGGGATCGTTTGGGTCGGCACGGGTGAGAGCTCGATCCGCTCGAACGTCTCGATCGGGAACGGTGCGTGGAAGTCGACGGATGGCGGAGAGACCTGGGAGCACATGGGGCTCGAAGGCACCGGCCGGGTCGGTCGCATACTGATCCATCCGTACGACCCCGATGTCGTCTACATGGCGACTCTCGGACACTCGTACGGCCCCGCGGAGGAGCGCGGCGTCTACCGGACCCGCGACGGCGGCGACACCTGGGATCGCATCCTGTTCGTGGACCAGGAGACGGGCGCGTACGAGATGGCGATGGATCCGCAGAACCCGCGGAAGATCATCGCCACGACGTGGGATCTCGATCTCAAGACCTGGAAGCGCGACAGCGGCGGTCCCGGAAGCGGGATCCACGTCACAACCGACGGGGGCGACACCTGGACGGAGCTCGAAGGGAACGGGCTGCCGACGGGGACACTCGGGAAGATCGCCGTATGCATGTCGGCCAGTAATTCCGACCGGGTCTACGCGCTGATCGAAACGAGTGACGGCGTGCCGATGGAGGGGTACGAGACCGACACGGGCGAGCTATGGCGCTCCGATGACGGCGGGGAGACCTGGAACCTCACCTCGTACAGCCACGATCTGGCGACCCGACAGGCGTACTACACGCGGTGCGGCGTCTCTTCGGACGATCCGGACGAGGTCTACTTCCTGTCCTCGTCCTACTCCGTGAGCCGGAACGGCGGCGAGACGCACGACACGTTCAACTTCTTCGGTGACCAGTGGCGGTCGCCCGGGTGGGACCACCACGACATGTGGATCGACCCGACGAACGGGGATCGCTTCGCGATCGCCTTCGACGGCGGGGTAACCATCACCGAGAATCGCGGCGATTCCTGGTTCCGCGTTCAGCTGCCGATCGCCCAGATGTACCACGTCACCGCCGACAACGCGGTCCCCTATAACGTGATGGGTAACCGGCAGGACGGCCCATCGATGCACGGGCCCTCCAACACGCGTACACAGGGGTTCTGGTCCACGGGGATCATCCCGCGCGGCATGTGGCGCGACGTGGGGGGCGGCGAAAGCGGATTCGCCACACCCGACCCGACCGACCCGAACATCGTCTGGTCCAGCGCCTCGGGATCGGGCGCCCGAGGTGGCATCGTGGTGCGCTACGACCGACGCACGGGCCACTACCGGGACGTGGAAGTTTGGCCGATGTCGACCGGCGGCTGGCCGGCCGAGGACCTCCGCTTCCGCTTCCAGTGGACCTTTCCGCTGCTCATCTCTCCGCACGACAGCGAGACGATCTACGTCACGAGCCAACACGTACACCGCACGACGAACCGCGGGCAGAGCTGGGAGGTCGTCAGTCCGGACCTCACGACGAACGACAAGTCGAAGCAGGTGATTTCGGGGGGGCTGACGCCGGACAACATCGGCGTGGAATACTGCTGCGTGATCTACGCATTCGATGAGTCGCCCGTGCAGGAGGGTGTCCTCTGGGCCGGCTCGAATGATGGACTCGTGCAGGTGAGCCGGGACGGTGGGGCGACCTGGACGAACGTCACCGCGAATATCCCGAACCTGCCTCCTGACGGTGTGGTGCGGAGCATCGACGCGTCGAAGTGGGACGTCGGGAAGGCGTACATCACCATCGAGCACCACCAGGTCGGCGACTTCACGCCCCGTGCCTACAAGACCGAGGACTTCGGCGAGACGTGGAGGTTGATCACCAACGGCGTCGACAACGACCCGGTCGACTACACGCGCTACCTGCTCGAGGACCCGGTGCGCGAAGGCCTGCTGTACCTGGGCACCGAGACCACGCTCTACGTCAGTTGGGACGATGGCGCCAGCTGGCAGCCTTTCATGAACAACCTTCCGTCGACCCCGTTCTACGGCATCGTCGTCCAGGAGCACTTCAACGACCTCGTGCTCGGCACCTACGGCCGCGGCTTCTGGATCCTGGATGATCTGGGGCCGATCCAGCAGATGACCGACGCGATCGCCGGATCGCCGGCGCACCTGTTCGAGCCTCGCGATGCCTACCGGTTCCGTCCCACGACCGAGCACATGGCGATGTTCGAGGACTGGTCGGCGGGGCAGAACCCGCCGCCGGGTGCGTCGCTGAACTACTGGCTGGCGGACGGCGGATCGCCCGTGCAGCTGAGGATCGAGGACTCGGAGGGCGAGGTCGTTCAGACCCTCAACGGATCGGCGAACCCGGGGATCAACCGTGTCTGGTGGAACTTCACGAGCCAGGGGCCGACCCAGATGAAGATCCGGACGAAGCCGCTGTTCGCGGACTGGATGCCGATGCCGGAGACCTTCACGCCGAGTGGAGGCGGAGGCTTCTTCGGGGGCGGTGGGCCGCTGCAGCCGCCCGGGACGTATACCGTCACGCTGGTCGTCGACGGCGAGGATGCCGGCAGCCAATCGCTCACCGTTTTGAAGGACCCGAACTCCCAAGGCTCCCTGGCCGACATCCGTGCGCAGCGGGCGATGGTCCAGGCGATCATGGCGGATCGGAACCGGGCGGCCGAGCTCGTGAATCGAATCGAGCTCCTTCGACGTCAGATCTACGACCTGCGGCCCGTGCTCGAGGAAGCTGGAGATGCGGAGGCAGTGATCGAAGCCGGGGAGGCGCTCGACGAGCAGCTGATCGAGGTCGAGAGCCAGCTGGTCCAGCTGAAGAACACCGGCGGCGGTGACGGCGTGCGCTGGCCATCCATGATCGTCGGCCAGTTGTCGTCACTACAGAACAGCGTTCAATCGGCGGACTTCCCGCCGACGGATCAGCAGGGTGAGGTGCATACGGTTCTCAGCCAGCGGCTGGACGACGCCGAGTCGGACCTGAACGCGGTGATCGCCGGCGAGCTCGCCGAGTTCAATCGAATACTGCAGCAGACCGTCGGTCGGGTGATCACAACGGACCAGTAATCGAGGCGGTCGGAAGATGGGTGACACCGCATGAACCGGCTGATCGAAGCAATGCGCTGCCGTCGCCACGGGGAGATAGGTGTCGGCGGCCGCGTCCGGGGCACCCTGCCAGGGCGGGCGCCCGGGCTCGTGTGCGTCGTCGCGCTCGCCCTCGGGGTGGCTCCCGGGGGTGTCCACGGTCAATCGACGACGGACATCGCCCGGTGGGAGGCGACGGCCGGACAGGTCACGATCCACCGCGACACGTGGGGCGTCCCCCACATCTTCGGACCGACGGACGCGAGCGTGATGTTCGGAGCGGCCTACGCTCGGGCCGAAGACCAGCTGCTCGAGGACGAGCCCTTCTTTCTCGCCGCGCTCGGGCGATCGGCCGAGATGAACGGAGAGGGGGCTCTCGATGCCGACCGCCTGCGTCGCGCGTTTCGACCAGAGGCTCTGGCTCGTCGCGAATACGACTCGTCACCGCCGACACTTCGGGCGATGGCGGACGCCTACGCCGACGGGGTGAACTTCTACCTCTACCTGCACCCTGACGTGACCTGGCAGGTGCTCGAACGCTTCGAACCGTGGTGGGTCTTCGCGTTTCACCGGCTGGATCCAAACACGCAGCTGGCGGGGCTCGCCGAAGCCATGCCGTTTCAGCCGCCGCCCGCCGGCCCCGCGCGAGGGTCGAACGGCTGGGCGATCGGACCCGGGAAGACCGCGAGCGGCTCGACCATGTTATTCGCGAACCCGCACATGGCGTTCAATGTGCCCTACGAGTTCCACCTTAAGAGCGACGAGGGGCTCGAGGTTTCGGGAATCACGGGATACATGATCGTCGGTCTCCCGATCATCGGTCGGAACGCGCGCCTCGGCTGGACCCACACGGTCAACTACGCGGATGTGGTCGACGTATTCCGGCTGACGTTCGACCATCCTGACGACCCGCTCGCCTACCGGTACGGGGACGACTATCGGCTGGCCGAGGAGTGGACGGAGACGTTCCGGGTGAAGACCGCCGCCGGGTTCGAGGAGCGCCGGCTGACGCTCCGGGCGAGCCACCACGGCCCGGTCGTCGAGAGGGGGGGGCGACACTTTGCGCTCCGCCGGTCGAATCACGATGTCGGAAGCATGTTCCCGCAGTATTACGCGATGGCGAGGGCACGGAATCTCGAAGAGTTCCGGGCCGCGCTCGCCATGCGGCGTCTGCCGTATCACAACGTGATCTACGCCGACGCGGACGGGAACATCATGTACCATTACGGGGGGGCGCACCCGCGTCGAAGCCCCGGCGCGAACCGGGAGGCGCCCCTGGATGGGAGCGATCCCTCGCTCGACTGGCAGGGCTATCATGCTCTCGATGAATCTCCGACGGTGATCAACCCGCCGAGCGGGTGGGTGCAGAACGCGAACTCGAGTCCGTTCTCCGCGACCGCGAATGGCGAGAACCCCTCCCCCGACGACTTTCCCGAGGCGATGGTTCGTGAGATCCGGGTTCTCGGCGCCATTTCCCCCCTCGTCGACGCGGACGGAAACGGGTTGCGGGCGCGGCAGAGCCGAAGGCTCCTGAGCGCGGAGAGCGACATCACGCTCGAGCGCTGGTCGGAGCTGGCGACGGACTCGTATCTGCTGGCGGCCGACGAGGAGCTCCCGGGGCTCTTTGAACAGTTCGACGCGCTGGGCGAGGGCGAGCGGCGAGCGGTCCTCGAGGGGCCGATCGGCGAACTGCGCTCATGGGATCGGGTGGGGCTCGCCGAGTCGGTCCCCACCACCCTGTTCGTTCTGTGGCGAGAGGCGATGTTTTCGCCCCCGGCCCCGGCAAGCCAGGGGCTGGAACGGCTCGAGCGCATGGTGGACGCACTGGTGGAAGAGCACGGGACCTGGCGTGTCGATTGGGGCAACATCAATCGCCATCAGCGTCCCCTCGTTCGCGAAGGCCGGTCGTTCGAGGATGCCCGGCCGAGTCTGCCTCTCGGCGGCGCGAACGCGAACATCGTCGGGTCCATCTTCACCGCGAGCTCGGAACGGCCGGAGGGGCAACGTCTACGCTATGGCGCGTTCGGGAACACGTACGTGGCCGTGATGGAGTTCGGCCAGACGTCACGAGCCCTCTCGATCGTCCCGTACGGGCAGAGCGCCGACCCGCAATCGCCGCACTTCTTCGACCAGGCTCCGTTGTTCGTCGAGGGCGGATTCAAGCCCTCGTGGTTCACGCGGGAGGACATCCTCGCCAACGCAGAGCGCAGCTATCACCCCGGCCGTTGACCAGTCGGAGCGCGGTCGCCGGCCAGGCAGCTGATGAACCCGATCGCGGATATCCTGGCCCGCCAGGGTATGCTGGTTCTCGATGGCGGGCTGGCCACCGAGCTCGAGTCCCTCGGGTGCGATCTGGATGACCCGCTATGGTCGGCCCGGGCGCTGCTGGATAGCCCGGACGACATCCGTGAGGTCTGCCGCCGGTATCTGAGCGCCGGCGCGGACTGCGTGGCCACGGCGACTTACCAGGCGAGCACCCCGGGTCTCGCTGCCGCCGGTCTGTCCCACCCCGAGATCGCCACGCTACTCCGGGACGCGGTCTCTCTGGTCGTCGAGGAGCGCGATCGCTTCTGGGAGGATCCTTCGAACCGTCTCGGACGTTCACGGCCGCTCGTTACGGCAAGCGTGGGGCCTTATGGAGCCTACCTCGCGGACGGCTCGGAGTACCGGGGTGACTACGGGCTGTCCGCCGCAGACCTGTACGACTTTCACGCGGACCGGTGGGCCGATCTCGCCGGGACCGCCGCGGACGTGATGGCCTGCGAGACCACACCATCCCTCGAGGAGACGCTGGCCTATTGCCGCCTCGCGGCCGTTTCCGGCAGCCCGACGTGGGTCAGTTTCCAATGCCCCGACGAGCGCTCCCTCGCGGATGGCACTCCGCTCGTCGAAGCCGTGGCTGTTTGCCATGAGGAGCCGAACATCGTCGCCGTGGGAATCAACTGCACCGATCCGCGGCTGGTCTCCGCGCTCGTCCAAAGGGCGCGCGAGTCCACCGACCTTCCGGTCCTGGTCTACCCCAACTCGGGCGAGGAGTGGGACGCCGGGTCGAAGACGTGGATCGGTGCGCCGACTCCGACGGACTGGGCATCCCGGGCGCGCGAATGGCGGGAGGCCGGAGCGTCCGGGATCGGCGGGTGCTGCCGCGTGGGTCCAGCCGACATCACGTCGATCCGGCAGGCGCTGTTCGGATAGCGACCGTCAGTCGTGGCCCCGACTCGGCACGGCGAGGACCGCGACGCAGACCAGGGTAACGGCCAGACCGAAGGCGAGAACCCACGCAGATCCTCCTCTCATCAGCCGCACCAGCCCCACGAGGGCGATCACGTTCCCGACGAAGTTGAGGACCAGCCCCCAGACACGGCCTCTCCAGGGGCCGAGCTTCCGGTCGACGTCGATCATCAGAACCACCATCCGAATCGGTTCATCACGTACACGATGGCCACCGCGTTGAGCAGCGTGATCCCCAGGAGGATCCCGAGATTCCACACGTAGGACCGGCAGCGGTGCTCTCCCATCACCTCGGGGTCGTTCAGGAGCAGGTACATCGACCAGCCCACGACGTTGCCGGAGAGGGAAAGGAACGCGGCGATCGTGATGATCAGCCAGATGGGGTTCGCCGCCCAGGCCCCGATCAGCCCGACCTGCGGGAGAAGAAGCACGGCCTTCCAGCGCCAGGAGCGCACGTCCGGCTCCCACCCGAGAGCCTCATGCGCGGCCATGGCGCCTGCCAGGCTCATGCCGACCGTCGTGCTGATGGGGACCGCGAGAAAACCGAGGTAGAAGAGGACCTCGGCCCCGCGCGCGCCGAGCAACGGAGCGAGTGCGGCGGCGAGCTCGGGAGCCGTTCCGGGAGCGTCCAGACCGGGCGTGTAGAAGGTCCCGGCGAAGAGGGCCACGACCAGAAGATTGACGACCACGAACGGGAGGAAGAGCCCCATGCCGATGTCCATCCGTCCGAGCGCTTCGTGCTTCTCTCCCCATCCGCGCGCGAGTCCGGCATAGTGGAGGAACACCCAGTCCATCACGCCGACGGCCGAGGCCGAGGACGCGATCACGAGGTAGATGTCGTCTCCGCCCTCGGGCAGCCAGGGCACGAACAGCCCCTCGAGGGCGGCCGCCCAGTCCACGCCGACCAGCGCCAGACTCACTCCGAACGCCACGAGCATGAGCCCGATGCATGCCTTCATCACCGTCTCTACCGCGCGGGTGCCACGCCGGCCGCCCCGACCGTAGCTGAGCAGAATCCACGACGTGAGACCCCCGTACACCGCGACCGCCACCCATTTCGCCAGGGGGACTCCGGAGAACCCGGCCAGGGACTCCAGGAGGTGAACGCCGAGGCTGACCTGCCCGGCGTTGAAGATCATGGCCACGGCGAGGCACCCGATCAGGCCGGTGAGAAACGACCCGATGAACCGGCCGTGTCGCCGGTTCTGTTCCTGAATCACCCGGAAGCCGCCCTTGCACGTGAACCGCACCATCGCGGCGAGCATGAAGACGCCGACCCCGACGAACAGCCAGGTGATCCACATTGTCTTGTAGCCGAACCGGGCGCCGGAGAGCATGGCGGAGGTGAGCGATCCGGCTCCGAGCGTCAGGGCGGCACCCATGAAGCCCGGGCCGCCCAGCCGCACGTAGCCCCAGATGCGTGTCGGCCATGGGCGGGCGGCAAGCGCTTCGAGCGCGGCGACCTCCGCGTCCAGCGCCTCCTGCGGGATCGACTCGGCGATGGGGTAGGCCGTCCGTCGTCCCGAACGCGACTCCGAAGTCTCGCTCACGCGCCTCCTGACGTCGCTTCGAGGTGGCTCACCCTGCTCGTCACGGACGAGCGTGCGTCCGGCCCGTGGCCCGTCCGCCAGCGTCCACTACTTTGCGGCGCGTGCCGCACTCCAGAAAGGGGGAAGCCCTCGTGAACGACCGGATCCAGCCTTGAACATCGCGGACATCGAGGAGCTGTTCTCCGACTCGCCGGTCTTTCAGGCACTGCGGCTCGACGTCACGGAGATGGACGAGCATGCCGGGAGGGCGATCGTGCGCATGCCGATCGGGAGCGCCGTCGAACGCGTGACGTCGGAGGGGATGGTCCACGGGGGTCCGATCGCGACGCTGATCGATATCGCCGGAGACCTGGCCATCGCGGCTCGCGTCGGGGGTGGGGTGCCGACGATCAATCTGCGCGTCGACTACCTGCGACCGGGCACGGGCACGTTCCTGGAGGCGAGGGCGGCCGTCCGTCGTTTGGGCAGGACGATCGCGACCGCGGACATCGACGTGTACGACGACCAGGACCGTCTGTGCGCGATCGGGCGCGGCACGTACAGCTCGGTGGTCGGATGAGGGCTGTCGTCTTCGATCGTTACGGCGGCGCCGAGGAGCTGTCCGTGCGTGAGCTTCCGGACCCGACCCCCGGGGCCGGCGAAGCGCTGGTGCGGGTGCACGCGTCGGCCCTCAACGGGTTCGATCCGATGATGCTGGCGGGGAGCACCGGTTTGAACACCCCGTTTCCCATGACGCCGTGCGGGGATGGCGCGGGCGAGGTCGTCGCTCTCGGGGCTTCGGTGGACGGGGCCGGACTCGCGATCGGCGCTCGCGTGATGATCGACCCCGCGATACCGGGACGTGGCATGTTCGGCGAAACCGAACCCGGCACGTGCCGCGAGCTGATTGCCGTGCCCGTGGGGAACCTCGTCCCCATTCCGGACGGCGTGACGTTTTCGCAGGCTGCCGCGATCCCGGTCGCGTATGGGACCGCGCTCAAGATGATCGAGGATCGCG
>Ga0224508_10000651_pt1 | contig 33440 bp, 28 predicted proteins | sample SF_Jan12_sed_USG_4_FD_170157 | JGI IMG/M metagenome (GOLD analysis project Ga0224508, IMG submission 170157) | Sediment microbial communities from San Francisco Bay, California, United States - SF_Jan12_sed_USGS_21 | ecosystem: Environmental > Aquatic > Marine > Sediment | place: USA...
GATCGTTGGCAACAGGTCTCCCCCCAGTAGGTTAAACTTTAGAATTCGTTATATCGCAAATAATTTTGCCACCTATAAAAATTTAGAGTTTTTCAACAGAATAGGCCGGAGATTGCCTCTGGCGGCATGATTTTCGGCGTCGGCTTTGAGGAATTTGATTCGCTAAGGCAATGAGCCGATGGTGAGCGCTGGCTTGGATCTTTGGAGCCGAATCCTAGCGCTGCCTCTCTCTAATCTGTTCTTCCACACTCTGTAAATCAGCAATTACCTTGGGGATGGGCGGTGGAGTAATGGATTCTCCGACAGCATCTATAGCCTGTGATACGGGAACAACACCGCCGGACCCAACGAACATGACTTTTGTAATACCAAGCGCCTGTGTTCGTCCATTTTTTTCAAAAGAATGTTCTACCCATATCCACTTATCGTCCCAGTAGACAGTCCGCGAACGTAGTAGATATTTCTAGAACATCCTCAAAGGATGGCGATACCGGATTGTTACACCACTTGTCATTGGATACCACTTTCGCCTGAACATCGTACTTAGAAGTCCTGCTCTAAGCGTAATATTCAAATCTCCCAACCCCATGAGTGCGACATATCGATCACTGCTGACACTCATAACGTCACAGTCGTTGGGTAACACCCGTAGTGCCAGGACGTTCTCATCGAGCATACCCAGACGTTTTCGAAAGAAACTGGTAATTATAAGAATTATCATTCGAATACGAAGTCTCATCAGTTCCTCCTGTGTGCCAGGGCCATAAATATGAAAATTTCAGGGTGCTTAGTATCAAAAACTTTTTTATTCTTAACGGAGTGTCAGTTCTTGGCTTTAAGTCGAAACCCGTTAATCACCAATTAGCATCTGCTTGCGGAAAGGCCGATCTTCAAAGCCAAGTGTTTTGCTTATCGCAACTCAAAATCGTCAATATAGAAGGTAACCGGACCACCCGAATTCAATGTAATCCGCGGCGTTCTTACGGTATTGACATAAATCAAACACTGCCTAGAGAAATTAAATGGTTGGCGTTCTGAACAGTTGAGCGGGCGCTAATGGCTGGCATTCGTCTCCCGGCCTTTTATTATAAACGTCTCTTATCGGGAAAGCTGACGCATAAATGATTTAGATAGGCGGCAAGGATCGACCCAAAACGCTCCTTTACCTGAGGGCGGAATTGGATAGATCGAATTTATCCAAATACTCCACCAGCGCTAGACCCGTCATTCACTCTGAATCGAATGGAAGCGAATCGCGCCCACCGTTGGCCGGCAAGGAACGCCTTGTCGCTTTCAGTTATAAGCGCCGCGGTTTCTGCCCTGGTTGTGGCACGCGACCCGTGGCCAAGTACGGGCGGCCAACTATTGGCTAGCGAATGATCGAGTAAGCGTCTGCAAAGACTGCATTAGCGGCATCGATGATGTCAATTATCGTCGTTTCGACTGGTCTGGGCCTGCTTGCCGGTCTAAGTCCGCAATTAAACAATGGCGCTCTACTCGATGTATTCCACTAAACAAAAAGGGAGATCCCCCAGCTCTGCTGGGGAGGCATCCGCTGTTTGACAGTAACGGGAGTCTCATAGTAACTCCAAAGCGTGAGCCGCCAAGCACCGCGCTAAGGAGAAACCATGAGACAAGTCGACAGTTTAAGCCACAGCCGATGGGAGTGTAAGTACCACATCGTATTCATACCGAAATACCGGAGAAAACAGCTTTTCGGCCAGATCAGAAAAGAACTCGCAGAAGTATTTCACCGGCTGGCCAGGCAAAGAGAAAGTTTGATAGAGGAGGGCCATATCATGCGGGATCATGTGCATATGAAGATATCGATCCCGCCGAAGTATGCAGTTTCACAAGTAGTCGGGTTTATCAAAGGCAAGAGTGCAATTCATATCGCTCGAACCTATCTCGGCAGGAAGAAGAATTATGCCGGTCAGCATTTTTGGGCGAGAGGATACTTCGTGTCGACAGTCGGTTGGGATGAGCAGGTAATCCGAGATTATTTCCGGCACCAGGAGGCGGAAGATTGCAGGATTGACCAGTTGCAGTTGATGTAGCCCCTTTGAGGGGCTCAAGGAGCCGCAGGCTCCGTTAACCAGCCGCTTCGAGCGGCTCACAAACTAAAGCCACCGGCTTTGCCGGTGGATATTTACTGTTGGATGTTAATACTGACCCTTCATCTCCATGATCCCGTTCGATTCTCAGTAAAGATCTGAACCGGTGGTCAACTAGAAGCAATTTACCGCCAATCGAGGTAAGCTTGCGGCGTGCCGATTTCGGTACACATATCATCCATAAGGGGGAGTTTATGTCTGAAAAATATATAGTCGCTTGCGATGGAAGCCCGGCTTCCGAGCGAGCTCTGAGTTTTGCTGTAAAACAGGCCCAGACGACAGGGGCGTCGATCTTAATCGCCCATGTTCTCGAGTGGTCGCCTTATTCGTTCCTGACACCCGAAGAACTCGAAGAACGGCACAAGCGCCGTGGCGAAGAACTCGACCGCGCGAAAAAGGCCGTGGTAGACACTCTCGTCAAATCCGTATCGGATGAAGGCGTTAAGGTTGATTCGGTGATCAAATACGGTCATGTCGCCGAGACGCTGGTCGACATCGCCGAAAAAGAGGGCGCGACACAAATGTTCATCGGGCGCACCGGCCATAGCAGCATTGCCGCGCGGGTTTTTGGATCTGTCGCCGTGATCATGGCGCAAATCGCACCTGTGCCCTGCACCCTCGTGCCTTAATCAAAAATCAGGACAAAAAAATGCAAAACCAAAAATTTATTGCGGGGGTCACCGCTATCGGGCTGGCATTGCTATCAGCCCCCGCCTTAGCGCAATCGATCGACGAAAGTGTTAATCAGATGTTCGCCAGTGCAACTGGCTGGTTTGTAAGCTTTATCTTTAGCCCTTTTCCAGGCACCGCCTTCCCCTGGATAGTGGGGTGGCTGGTCGTAGCAGCGACGATATTCACGTTCTACTTCGTCTTTATCCAGTTTAGAGCATTCCCCCATTCGATCTCGCTGGTCAAGGGGGACTATTCGGATCCCAACGATGCGGGCGAAGTCAGCCACTTCCAGGCTTTGGCAACGGCGCTTTCCGGAACCGTCGGTCTGGGTAATATTGCCGGTGTCGCCGTAGCGGTAGGCATTGGCGGTCCCGGCGCAACATTCTGGATGATACTGGCGGGTCTGATGGGAATGGCCTCGAAGTTCACGGAATGTACCCTCGGGGTCAAATACCGTAACGAATACGAAGACGGCACAGTTTCCGGTGGCCCGATGTACTACCTGACCAAGGGTTTCGCCGAACGCGGATTGCCCGGCGGTAGATTTCTGGCGATACTTTTTTCGGTATTTTGCATACTGGGTGCGCTCGGTGGCGGCAACATGTTTCAGGCCAACCAGGCCCATCAACAGATATCAGGAATTTTCGGCGGCTATCCCGGTTGGATCACCGGTGTGATTTTTGCCGGAGTGGTGTTCGCGGTTATCGTCGGCGGTTTGAAATCGATCGCCAGGGTCACCGAAAAGGTAGTACCTTTTATGGGTGTCATGTACGTGGCCGCGGCCCTGATTATCATTATTGTCAATGCCGACAAGATAGGCTGGGCATTTGGGCAGATTTTTACCGGTGCCTTTACCGGGCTGGGCGTGGCCGGGGGTATGGTTGGCGCACTGATCCAGGGCTTCAAGCGAGCCGCGTTCTCGAACGAGGCTGGTGTCGGTTCAGCGGCGATAGCACACTCCGCCGTGCGCACCAAGGAACCGATCACAGAAGGCTTTGTTTCGTTGCTCGAGCCGTTTATCGATACCGTGGTTATTTGCACCATGACCGCGCTGGTTATCATTATAACCGGCCAGCTAACCATCGATGCGGAGACCGGCAACTACATCACCGAGGGCGGTCGTATCGTAACCGCTTCGGGAGCCTCCGGTGTTGGCTTGACCTCTGCTGCGTTTGAAAGCGCGATCGGCTGGTTCCCCTATGTACTGGCGATTGCGGTGGTCCTGTTTGCCTTTTCAACCATGATCTCCTGGTCTTATTACGGTCTCAAGGCCTGGACCTATCTGTTTGGAGAAGGCAAGAACAAGGAAATCGCTTTCAAGGTGATTTTCTGCATCTTCGTCATTATCGGCGCTGCGGCAAACCTGGGCCCGGTCATTGATTTTTCCGATGCGGCTATTTTCGCCATGGCGGTTGTCAATATCATCGGTCTTTACTGCCTCATGCCTATTGTGAAACGAGAGCTCAATAGCTACCTCGAACGACTCGATAGCGGCGTCATCAAGAAGTTCAAGTAACGGAATGTCAAAAATGTGCCGGGTGCATCTCACTCGGCACTTCCGTTGACACGGGCAGTTTCGAATAAAAGTGGTCAGTTCCACTTTCACATGTTGTTTCTCGATGGTGGGTATGCTGAGCGGCCGTTACTGGCCGAAGACTACCTCCCGCCGAAAAATGAGAGTCCGTTGTCAAGAGCGCAGACACTGAATTCAACTGCCTCGGAGTACGAGAACAACCCCAGGCAGTTGCTCAGGCTGCTATCAGCGAATCCGCGGCTTCGCCGTGGTCTCTCTCACCATCAATCGGGTTTCTATTTCGAACGGCGGTTCAAGCGGTTGCTGCCTGATTTGAGCCACCAGGTATTCAGCCGCGTTTTCGCCCATCTCGGCCGATGGCACGTGTATGGTAGTCAGCGCCGGCTTAACCTGCGAGCTCATGTCGAGGTCATCGAAACCGGCAATCGATATCTCGTCGGGAATCCTGATTCCGCTCGACTGGCATTCGGCGACCGCGCCCATCGCCAGGATATCGTTACCGCATAAAACCGCGGTCGGTAATTCGTCCATCTGCAACAGTTGCCGCATGGCTTCGCGACCCTGCTTAACGGAATAGCTGCGTTCGATGATTTTCTCGGGCGCAAGCGACAGGTTGCGCGCTTCGACCGCGTCCCTGATTCCGAGCACGCGATCCCTTGCGCGGTCATTGTTTTCGGTCCGCCCGGCGATAATGGCCAGGTCGACGTGCCCCAGGTCCAGTAGATAGTCGGCTATATTTCTGGCGGCTTTCCGGTTATCGAAACCAATAAAAGGCTGTAATGAAGCGGAATCCCAGGCCCAGCAATTAACGTAGGGAACGTCCTTTTCTTCGAGCAGCTGCAGCAATGCTGGCTCATGCCGTGAACCCACCATCAACAGTGCATCGACGCCCTGGCGTAATAACATCTTGACCTCGTTCAGCTCCTCGGCCAGGTCGTATTCATGGCTGGCGACAATCAATGCGTAGTCATGATGTTTGAGCCTGCGCTGTAAGCTTTGTATGCCCGCCGCAAATAGCGCGTTATCCAGGGTAGGTACCACGGCCCCGACAATTCTGGAGTGGCGCGACGCCAGCGCCCTGGCCGCGCCGTCGGGGATATAGCCGAGCTCTTCGATCGAGGCATTGACCGCAATCCGGCTCTTGGCGGCGACTTTTTCGGGATTGTTTATCACTCTGGAAACGGTTGCCGTTGAAACCCCGGAATGTTGCGCGACGTCGCCCAGGGAAACGCTCTTTGCGGAGAAGGCCCTTTGGCGACTCGATCCGGCGATGCGGTTATTTGCTTTTGGTTTTTTCGGCATTTATTTAGCTACGATGGGAGTTTCCTGACACATTTTCTGGTCTGACCTTTTTGCTAGCGAAAAACCGCGGCAAAAATTGCAGAATTGTCCCGGAATCGCCTGATTTTATTTGACGAACAGATCGTATTCACCCAAAATGTAAGCGCTTACATTTATGGGGAGAATACCAATGGCAATCGAATATATCAAGAAAGCGGCGAAGACGTCTGCAACCGGTGAAGACAATACCCGCGAAATCGTCACCAAAATGCTGAACGAAATTGAGGCGGGTGGAGAAGAAAAAGCGCTGGAATACGCCAGGCAGCTGGACGGCTGGGAAGGGGGCAACCCGGTTATGAGCCGCGAGCAAATCGATGCCGCAATAGCAAAAGTTTCACAACAGGAAAAAGACGACATCAAGTTTTCCTATGACCGAGTCAGCAAATTTGCCCAGCATCAGCGCGATAGCATGGTTGAATTTGAAACTGAACTGAGTCCTGGCCTGTTTGCCGGTCAGAAATTGATTCCGATGAGCACGGCGGGTTGCTATGTACCTGGCGGAAGATACGCTCATATCGCGTCGGCGATCATGAGTGTCGCTACCGCCAAGGTGGCGGGCGTCGATAATGTTGTCGCCTGCTCGGTACCCCATGGCAGCGAAGGCATTCACCCGGCTATCGTTTACGCGATGGACCTGGCCGGAGCGGATACGATTCTGGCAATGGGTGGCGTTCAGGGCATAGCTGCAATGGCTTTCGGACTTTTTACCGGAAAGCCGGCCGATATCCTGGTGGGTCCCGGAAACCGTTTTGTTGCCGAAGCCAAGCGACTGTTGTTCGGTCGCGTCGGCATTGACGTGTTTGCCGGACCGACCGAAATCGCGATTATTGCCGATGAAACCGCCGACCCCGAAATCGTCGCCAGCGACCTGGCAGGGCAGGCAGAACACGGCCCGGATTCTCCCGCCTGGCTGTTTACCGAATCCCGCGAACTGGCGCATAAGGTTATCGAAATCATGCCGAAACACATCGATTCGCTGCCCCAGGTTCAACGCGAAGCGGCCACCGCTGCCTGGCGCGACTACGGCGAAGTTATTTTGTGCGATACCCGGGAAGAAGTCGCTGTCATCAGCGATCAGTATGCTGGCGAGCACCTGGAAGTTCAGGCCAAGGACCTCGACTGGTGGCTCGGTCGCCTGAAGAACTACGGTTCATTGTTTGTCGGGGAAGAAGCGACAGTTTCCTTCGGCGACAAGTGTTCGGGAACCAACCATATTTTGCCGACTAAAGGCGCTGGTCGTTATACCGGTGGTCTGAGTGCGGCGAAATTCATCAAGGTAGTAACTTACCAGCGCCAAACCCGCGAAGCGACACGCGAAGTCGGAGCAGCCTGTGCCCGCATTTCGCGCAGCGAAGGCATGGAAGGCCACGCCCGTGCCGGCGATATACGCCTGGCGAAGTATTTCCCCGATGAGACTTTCAACCTCGGTGAATTGCGCTAGTCGCGGGCATTTCGGTTTGGCGAATCAGACAGGATAGATGCTGGAAAACATCCGACAACTGTTCGATTTGAGCGGCAGAGTTGCGCTGTGTACCGGAGGTAGCTCCGGTATCGGCCGACGCATGGCGCTGGCGCTTTCGCAAGCCGGCGCCGAAGTTGTGCTGGTCGGTCGCAACGAGGCTTCACTGGCTGAGGCGATGGAGCAGATAAACACCGAGGGTGGTGGCAGCGGCGTGACAATTGCCGCTGATCTGCTCGATCGTTCTACCCTCGGCGATGTCGTTGCCGAGGCCTCGGAGGCCTTCGGCGCGCCGGATATCCTGATCAATGCGGCCGGTATCAACCTGCGCGAACCCTGGGATGAAATTAGCGAGGCCAGCTGGCAGCAGACGCTGGATATCAATTTGTCGACGCCGTTCTTTCTGGCGCGGCATTGTATTCCCGGAATGAAAGCGAAAGGCCGGGGCAACATCATTAACGTCGCGTCACTGCAATCTTTTCGCGCCTTCGCCAATAGCATCGCCTACGGCGCCTCCAAGGGCGGCATTGCCCAGTTGACGCGCGCCATGGCGGAAGCCTGGTCGCCGTTCGGCATCGTCAGCAATGCGATCGCGCCGGGCTTTTTCCCGACCGGGCTGACGCGCAAGGTCTACGAAAATCCCGAGTTGCTGGCGCACAACGCAGGCATGACCGCAATCGGTCGCAATGGCGAGTTATCCGACCTGGACGGGGTCACCGTTTTCCTGGCATCGGCGGCCGCCAATTACATCACCGGACAGATTATCGCTGTCGATGGTGGATTTACCGCAAAGTAGGGGTTTATATGAAAGCACTTGTTTATACCTCACCGATGGAGCTCGAGTATCGGGACGAACCCGATCCGATGCCGGAAGCGGGCGAAGCGCTCATCCGCGTCGAAGCCAGCGGCATCTGCGGTTCCGACATGCACGCCTATTACGGTCATGACGAACGGCGTCCGGCGCCGCTCATCCTCGGCCACGAGGTGAGTGGCGAAGTCGTCAGCGGCAGCCGGGAGGGACAGCGGGTAGTGGTTAACCCGCTGGTCACCTGTGGCCAGTGCGACGACTGTCTTAGCGGCCGTGCCAATCTGTGCCGCTCGCGCCAGATTATCAGCATGCAACCTCGACAGGGTGCGTTTTCCGAGCTGCTAAGGATGCCCGAACGTAACCTTGTAAGCATTCCCGATGACATGAGTTATACGCACGCCGCGCTGACCGAACCGGTTGCCACCGCGATGCACGCCGTACTGGAAGGTGAGAGACTGGGCCGGAAACCGATGGCGGATTCTCGAGTACTGGTCCTCGGCGGCGGCGCCATCGGTATTTCGGTGGCGTTGATTCTCTACAGTCACGGCTGCCGTAATATTCGTCTCGGCGAAACCAATCAACTGCGCCGCCAGACGGTCGAGCGAACCGGTTCCTGTGAAGTCTATGATCCGCAGAACGATGCCGCTCCCGAGGCCGATAGCTGGGACATCGTCATCGATGCGGTCGGTGGCGCCGCCACCCGCGAAGCGGCATCGAAAGCGGTCAAGCCCGGCGGGGTCGTGGTGCATATCGGTTTGATGGATAACAACGGCGGGCTCGACGTGCGCAAGTTCACCCTGCAGGAAGTCACCTTTATCGGTTGTTACACCTACACCATGGTGGACGTCAGGGCTACGGTTAACGCGTTGTACTCGGGCGCCCTGGGTTCACTCGACTGGATAGAACAGCGGCCGCTCAGCGATGGCGCGGCGGCGTTTGCCGATTTGGCCGCGGGTAATACGCCTGCGGCCAAGATCGTATTGATACCGAACTGAAACTGACAAAGAAACGAGCAAACGAAAGGTAACCCATGGCAACAATCGAAGACAGAATCCTGGCGGACTTTGTAAATAATGATATCGAATTCGTCACCACAGTCCCCTGCAAGCAACTAGCTGGCGTCATCGCCAAACTGGAAAGCTGCGACAGTATTTATCACATCCCGTCAAACAAGGAAGACGAAGGTATGGGCCTGTGCGCCGGGGCTTTCATGGGCGGCAAACGCCCGGCGATTATCATGCAGAACACCGCGATCGGCGTCACCATCAATACGCTGGTCACCCTGACGCAATATTATCGAATGCCGCTGCCGATGCTCATCAGTTACCGCGGCGAGCTGGGCGAGCCGGTGGCCTGCCAGGCTGAAATGGCCGTGCACACCAAGGCGCTGCTGGCGCAGCTGCATATACCGACCTACCATTTTCACCAGCAAGAGGATGCCAGCGAGCTGGACGCGATCCTGAAGTATACATTCATGTGTAACAAACCGGTCGCCATCTTAACCGACGCCACCTTCTGGAAGGGGTATTAATCATGATTCGCTCTGAAGTCATAAAACAACTGATCCCGGTTATTTCCAATCATTTCGTGGTTTGTAATATCGGATTGCCCAGCCAGGAACTGCACATGCTGGACGATCAGCCGACCAATTTCTATATGCTCGGCACCATGGGGCTGGCGTCTTCGATCGGGCTGGGGCTGGCGCTGGCGCAAAAACAGAAAATCATCGCGATCGACGGCGATGGCTCGGTGCTGACCAACTTCGGCACCTTGCCGACCATCGCCAATAACGTGGCCGATAATTTTATCTTGCTCATCATCGACAACGGCAGCTACGGGTCGACCGGAGACCAGCCTACCTATGCGGGCCAGAAAACATCGCTGGCAGCGGTCGCCAGCGCCTGTGGCTGCGAAAATGTTATCGAATGCCAGGCCGAGGAGGCGGCACAGACCGTGCAGCAGGCACTCGACAGCAACCAGATGACGATCATCGTGTGCAACTGCGAGTCGGGTAATATCAAGGTGCCGGTTATTGAAATGGACCCCGTTGTCATCCGCGATCGTTTCATGAAGAAGCTCGAGCAGAGAAACGCCTGAAGTCGAACAGCACCGATCGATAGCAGGAATCCGATGCGACCAATCCATTGCAGTGAAGATGCCCGCTTACTCGCGCGCAAGCGTCTGCCATGGATGGTGTTCGACTACTTTGACGGTGCCGCGGGCGAGGGCTTCGGCGAAGCGCAAAATCGACTCGCGATTCAATCGATCCAGTTACAACCGAGCGTATTGAACAATGTCGAAAACCGTTCACTGAAAGTCGAGGTTTTTGGAAAAGAGCGAGGGCTGCCGTTCGGTATAAGCCCGATGGGCATGTGCAACCTGTCGACCCCGGGTGCGGACCTGATGCTGGCGCGGGCGGCGGCCGCCCACAATATTCCGCTTGGCGTATCGACCGCGGCGTCGACATCGCTCGAGAAAATGGCCGAGGTATCGCAGGGGAATGCCTGGTTTCAACTCTATTTCAGCGGTGATCACCAGCAATCGGATCTGCTGATCCAACGCGCCGAGCAGGCCGGTTACGATTCACTGGTGTTGACTGTTGACGTGCCCGAAGTAGGTCGCAGACCTCGAGAACTCAGGCGCGGATTCAAGATGCCGTTCCGCGTTGGGCCGCAACAGTTTGTCGATTTTGCGCTGCATCCGCAGTGGTCGATCAAAACGCTGGTCAATGGCCGTCCCGAACTGGCCAACTTTGGCGGCGACTACGGCAAGTTCGAAAGAAGCGCCAGCCGTGCCGGTGCCGACTGGAGCCTTCTCGACCGGATTCGCAGCCGCTGGAAGGGTAAGCTGGTTGTAAAAGGGGTTCTGAATGCCGACAACGCCAACAGGATGAAACACATTGGTGTCGACGCGATTCAGGTTTCGAGTCACGGCGGCCGCCAGCTGGATTGCGGTCCGCACCCGATCAGGGCACTGCAGCGTATACGCCACGTAGTCGGAGATGATTTTCCGTTATTTTACGATTCGGGTTTACGATCGGGGGAAGATGTCGTGAAAGCCTATGCCGTCGGCGCAGATTACGTTTTCCTGGGGCGTCCGCTGTTGTTCGCAATGGCTGCCAATGGCGAAAAGGGATTGAATCAGATTCTGGATGTTATCGGTAGCGAGACCGGCATTGCGCTGGCCCAGCTTGGCAAATGCGGTATGAATGAAGTAGGTCCCGAACTGGTTTGCCAGGCGACAGACTAAGCGTCATCTGCATTTCCGATTCAGGCTATCGATATATTTGGTTATCTTTAGCGGTCTGTTTCCCATAGCATCCCTGAGATTCAGGATTAGCTAAGGACTCGTTTTGTTTGATCGGCGCCCGGCGGCGTTACTGGTTGTTTCCGGCAGGGCGGGCGAGTCCTTCGCTCGGCTCAATGCGCTCGAGGGCATCGCGCGCTCGTTGTTGATGGGCGTTATTCCACTGCTCGCGCTTGAAGCGCTGGGTTCCAAGGAACTGGTAACCCGGGCCTACCTGTTTGCTTCCATTCTGACACTTGCGATCACGCTCAACTTCGCCGCGCTCGAGCGCCTCCTGCAGCGCCGCTGGGTGGTCACCCTGGGCGCGGGCTGCACGCTGGCGGCAATGCTGATCCTGTTGTTTGGTGACGGCATGATCATGGCTCTTGGGGTCGGATTGCAGCAGGCTTCCGCATCGCTGTTCTCGGTATGCCTGTCGCTGTACATCATGGATTACATCGGCAAAAAGGAGCTGATTTATAGCGAAACGCGTCGCATGCTTTACGCCGGCATGGTATGGATGGTGGGCCCGATCCTGGGCCTGTGGCTGTGGGAAAATGTCGCCGGCTGGGCACCGTTCGTGCTCAGCCTCTGTGGCGCCGCCGCCATGCTGTCCTATTTCTGGTACCTGCGCCTGGGGCACGGCCAGGGAATACAGAAGGCGAAATCGCATTCGGTCAATATTTTCAGGATAATTCCGCGTTATTTCGGTCAGCGCGCATTACGAATTGCTTACTGGATCGCCATGTCGCGCGCGATTTTCTGGATGACCCTGTTTATCTATGGCCCCATTTACGTGGTCGAAGCCGGATTACCGACCTGGGTCGCCGGCGGCCTGCTGTCGCTGGCCAGCGCCTTGCTGCTGGTGAGTCCGCTGATACGCCGCCTGGCGAGCCGCAGCGGCACCCGCCGAATCATCGTGACGGCGCTGATGTTAAGCGCCATGTCGATGGCGATGCTGTACCTGCTGGGCGAAGCCAGGCCTGCAGGCCTGCTGTTCTGGATCAGCGCAGCCCTGGGCGGGGTAACGCTCGACGTACTCGGCAACATTCCCTTCATGCGCATGGTCAAGCCGCGCGAACGCACCGAAATGACGATGATTTTTTCTACCTGGCGCGAAGGTTCCCAGCTGCTGACGCCGCTGCTGGTGTCCACGATGCTGCTGCTCGCGCCTTTCGAAACCTACTACCTGCTGCTCGCGCTGTTACTGGCCGGCGCCGGCGTCACCGCGACCTTTTTACCGCGCCGCCTGTAAAGCCGGCGCCAGTCATTTAACCCGGTTTTACAGGTTCGTGAACTGCGTCTCTGTAATCCGCGCGCGAATCCATAAAAATAAATACTACCCTTAGGTCAGTTATACGACCTGATTAACCCGCCGAATTCTGGTGGGTTTCTTTTGTCCGCGCACTTCATGCAACGCACCCCATCATACATGACGTCATTCCCGCGCAGGCCTGCGCGGCCCGACGCATTGATCTTGCAGCAAACGCTTCCCAGCTGAATCAAGATACCCGCTTGCGCGGGTATGACAGCCTTAAGTAAGTGCTATTGGTAGTCGTCACCTTATTTAACCTTGTCACCATCCGCTTTGCAGGCTGGTGCCGGGCTCAGGTTCACCAGGGCTTCGATCAGGCGGCGTCATGGCCAGGTTGGTTGGTGTTGCTCCGTTTCAGTGGGCGCTCGCATGACTTTTGCGCTTCGAACAACCTTTAGCCGCCGGTTTTCACCTTGATCACGGCCTCGTGCCAGTCGGCCAGCAACAGATTGCGCTGGTTCTTATCCATTTGCGGATCGAACTCGCGTTCGGCCTGCCAGCGCTCTGCGATATCCTCCAGCGAAGCGAATATCCCGACCTGCAGTCCGGCCAGATAGGCGGCGCCAAGCGCGGTGGTTTCGGTTTCCAGCGGACGCTCGACGACGATGTCGAGCAGGTCGGCGAGAAAGCCGCACAGCCAGTTGTTCTGCACCATACCGCCGTCGACGCGCAGCCGGGTCGGTTCGAGGCCGTCGCGGCGCTTGGCCTCGAGCAGGTCGAAGGTTTGAAAACACACCGACTCGAGCGTGGCGCGCACCAGTTCGGCGACGCCGGTGTCGCGCGTAATGCCAAAGATGGCGCCGCGCGCGTCGGGGTCCCAGTGCGGCGCACCAAGCCCGGTAAATGCCGGCACCAGGTAGACGCCTTTATTCGATTCCAGCGACTCGGCCAGGGCTTCGGTTTCATACGCCGAATCGATGATGCCGAGACCGTCACGCAGCCACTGCACCGCGGCGCCGGCAACGAATATCGAGCCCTCGAGCGCGTAAGTCGTCTTGCCGTTCAGGCGGTAACCGACCGTGGTCAGCAGCTTGTTGTTCGATGTCAGCGCCTGCTCGCCGGTGTTCAACACCATGAAACAACCGGTGCCATAGGTGCTCTTGATCATGCCGGGCTCGAAACAGGCCTGGCCGATCAGCGCCGCCTGCTGGTCGCCGGCAACCCCGGCAATCGGTATCTCGGCGTCCAGCAGCGCCTTGCTGGTGCTGCCGTAGTCGGCGGCGCAATCGCGCACCTCGGGCAGTAGCGATGGCGGGATCGACAGCATGTCGAGCAGTTCCCGGTCCCATTGCTGCTGGTGTATGTTGAACATCAGCGTACGCGATGCGTTGGTGGCGTCGGTGGCGTGCAGCTGGCCGCCGGTCAGGCGCCAGATCAGGAAACAGTCGATGGTGCCGAAGGCGAGTTCGCCGTTTTGCGCGCGCTCCCGGGCGCCATCGACGTTGTCCAGGATCCAGTTGACCTTGGTGCCCGAGAAATATGGGTCGAGCAGCAGGCCGGTTTTGGCGCTAACCATCGACTCCAGTCCCTGGTCGCGCAGGGATTCGCAGTACTCGGCGGTGCGGCGATCCTGCCAGACGATGGCGTGGTAAACCGGCTCACCGCTGGCGCGATCCCAGACCACGGTGGTTTCGCGCTGGTTGGTGATGCCGATGGCGGCAATATCGCGGCCGTCGGCTTTCGCCCTGTCGATTGCTTCGCGCACCACGGTCAGAGTCGTGACCCAGATTTCCTCGGCGTTGTGCTCGACCCAGCCGTCCCGCGGAAAGTGCTGGGTGAACTCCCGTTGCGCGGTGAAGGCGGCGTGGCCATTCTGGTCGAACAGCATGGCGCGCGAGCTGGTGGTGCCCTGGTCGATACTGAGAATGTAGTTGCTCATATGGCCCCCTGTGATTTAAGGCGTCATCCCCGCGTAAGCGGGAATGGCGCAAGACCTTTGCGCATGGAATTATTCTTCGAAGTATTCATCGAAGCGTTTCTTGCCGTCGTTGCCAAATAGTTTTTCGCAGGCTCCGAACAGGCCGGCCGACTGCCGCAGCAGCGGCCGCGACACCAGCAGTTCGATCTTCGAGCGCCGCCTGAGGTAGTCTTCCAGTTTAACAATCATTTCGTGCTTGGCGAGATAATCGATTTCACAGCGCCGAATGCCGGTATTGTCGATCAGCGGCTCGGATAGCGAGGGATCTTTCTCGATCGCGTCGAGCATCGAGTTGGCGTTGGCGCCGTAGCGCCGCCACAGGCGTACGCTCAGGGCTTCGTCGGTGTCGCCGGCGACGTTATCGTCGAGCCCTAGATCGGCTGCACGCCTGAAATAGGCCGTGCGCTCGCGTCGGCCCGGTTCTCCGTACCACTTGCCCGTCGTCGCGGACAGCTTCAGTCCCAGCCGGGATACGCAGTCGCTGATTTCGTCGCCGACGTTGATGCAGTCGGTCAACTTGCCGCCAAAAATGCTGATGTGGTTGTTATCGGCATCCATTTCGATGACGTGCTTGCGCGACAATTGCTGCACGTCGATCGAATTTCCCGTTTTGCGGGTCGCCAGCGGGCGCACCCCGCAGCGTTCGGCAATGATATCGTCGCCGGTTAACGGCGTCGACAGGTCGAGGCGCGCGTTGATGTTGCTCAGTACGAACTCGCGGTCTTCGTCGGTGACGCTGACGCAAGGCGACTCGACGCGGGTATCGGTAGTGCCGATGCAGGTACGGTTCGCCATCGGAATCGCGAAAAAAAGGCGCTCGTCGTCGGCGAAGAAGGCAAGCACGCGATGACTCTGGGAAATCCGCGGCACCAGCAAGTGAATGCCTTTCGATAACAGGTGATGGTGCTCGGTTCGGATGCCGGTGAGTTCGTTATGCTGATCGACGAAAGCCCCGCAGGCGTTGACCAGCACTTTGGCGCGGATGTCGAAGCGACGGCCGCTGACCTGGTCCTCGGCCAGCGTAACCCAGCGACCGTCTCCATCCCTGGCGGCGCCCCGCGAAGCGACGTAATTCGCGGCCACGCAACCCTTGTCCATCGCGCTGCGAACGAAATTGAAAACGAAACGGGCGTCGTTATCGTGCAGGAAAGCGTCGGAGTACTCGACGCCCGCGGTACTGACATAGGTATTGACGAGGGGTTCCAGATGCTTGATCTGCCTCAGCGACAACAGGCGCGGAATCCGCGTTTTGCCGCGACCGAGCAGCCAGTAAAGCCAGGTGCTGGCCAGAATGACCAGCGGATGAAAGCGAAACTGGCGATTAATGGTCATCAGGAAACGGATTTCCTTGACCGTCGACGGGAAGCTGTCGAGCAACTCGTTGCGTGACTTGCACAGCCCCGCGACCAGGCCGAACTCGTAACCTTCCATGTACTTGATTCCGCCCCAGACCAGGTTGGACGAGTGCTGGCTGGTGAAGCCGGCGAAATCGCGCGCGTCGATCAGCGCGACCTTTAACCCGCGCGCCGACAGCGCGGCGGCCGACACCGAGCCGTTGATGCCGCCGCCGATGACCAAAACGTCGAACTCGTCGGTTTGCAGTCTTTCGATGTTCGCATTGCGCAGGTTCATGGGTTTAAGCATATCCGTCGGGCAGCGTCAGCACTACCCTTTGCGGGTGCTTGGGATTATGATCGCTTGCATGCCGGACTCCAAGCATTTACTCATCGTCGCGCACAACCCCTCGCCGAATACGCAAAAGCTGGTCGAGGCTACGCTGCGAGGCGCGCGTCACAAGGATATCGAGGGCGTGGCCGTAAAACACGTACCGCCGCTGCAGGCGGTGGCCGATGACGTACTCTGGGCCGATGCCATCATCCTCGGCACGACCGAGAACTTCGGTTACATGAGCGGCGCGCTGAAGGACTTTTTCGATCGAATTTATTACCCCTGCCTGGAGCATACCGAGGCGATGCCGTTCGCGGTCTATATCCGCGCCGGCCTCGACGGTACCGGCACTCGAATCGCGATCGACAAGATCACCAGCGGACTGAAGTGGAAGGCGGTGCAGGAATCGATCATCCTGCATGGTGAATACCGCGACGAGTTCGAGGATCAATGCGAACAGCTAGGCATGCTGATGGCGGCCAGTCTCGAAGCCGGAATCATCTGACGCGGGGAATCGTTCCCGCGCGAGACTACGCGTCTTCAGGTTCTTTGGGTCGCGGCGGAAATCTTATAACATGCCGTCATTGCAAGATCCCCGCTTGCGCGGGGACGACTATTTTTTTGGGAGATCATTGTGGCTAATTTTGAAGGTAAAAAAGCAATCGTACTCGGCGGTACTTCCGGAATCGGCCTGGCGGCCACCGAAATGTTGCGCGCGGCCGGCGCGGAAGTCATAGCCGGCAGCCGCCGCGAATGCGAAATCGACGGCGTCGAGTGCGTGCAGGTGGACGTGCTAGATCGCGACGCCCTCGGCGCCCTGTTCGAGAAAAACCAGGGTTTCGATTACCTGGTCAACGCGGCAACCGGCGGCGCGCGCGCGATCGGGCCTTTCCTGGAGATGGACCTCGACGGCTACCAGAACTCTTTCGCCAAGCTCTGGGGTTACGTCAACAGCGTGCGCCTCGGCGTGCCGCAGATGTCGGCCAGCGGCGCCGTGGTGCTGTTCAGCGGATACCCCGCGCGCAAGTACCGCCCCGGTACGCTCGCCATTGGCAGCGTCGGCGGTTCGGTCGAAGCCTTCATTCACCTCGCGGCCAACGAGATCGCGCCGGTTCGAATCAACGGCGTCTGCCCGGGACTGATCGATACGCCGATGTCTCCGCTCGAGGGAGAAGCCCGCAGGGACTACTACGAGAAGGGAACCGCCGAGCATTTGATCCCGCGCGCAGGCACCTCGGAGGAATGCGCCAGCGCGGCTATTTTCCTGCTTGAAAACGAATTCATGACCGGTTCGATCATCGATGTCGATGGCGGCGCCATCGTCACATGAGCGTCGAACGAGTCAATAAATCGCTGCTCGGGGATGCGCCTGGGCGCAGTACCGAACTGACCTACTTTCGCATAGGGCCGGCCGCCGCGGAAAAAAAGGTCTACCTGCAGGCGGCGTTGCACGCCGACGAGCAGCCTGGAATCCTGATACTGCACCATCTGCTTCGACTGTTACGCGACGCCGACGCCGCGGGTGAGCTCGAGGCGCAGTTCGTGCTGTTTCCGATGGTGAATCCACTGGGCATGGGCGACATCGAGTTTGGCCAGCACCAGGGCCGTTACAATCGCGCCAGCGGGGTTAATCACAACCGTGGCTGGCCGGCGTTGTACGATGCCGTCGGAGAGCAACTGCGAGACAGGCTCGGCGACGATGCGGCTGAAAACATCAGGCTGGTGCGTACCGCGCTGCGCGACTGGGTAGAACAGTTGCCCGGCATAACCGCCTTCGATCAATGGCGCCGGCATGTGATGCGCGAGGCTTGCGATGCGGACTATGTTTTCGATCTGCATTGCGACGACGATTCGCTGCCGCATATCTTCACTATCCCGCAATTAAAGGACAATATGCAGCGCCTCGCCGGCTGCACCGGCGCCGCGGCCACGCTGCTGGCGGAGGATAGCGGAGGCGGGTCCTTCGATGAAGTCTGGCCGGCCGTCTGGTTGCGACTGGCGCGCGAATGCGGCGACAAACCGTTGCCGCTGCCGGTTGTCTCCTGCACGCTCGAGTATCGCGGCCAGTTCGATACCTTCGACGCGCTGAATCGGGTTGACGCGGAAAACCTGTATGGCTATTTCCAGCAGGAAGACCTGATTGGCGGCGACAGGATTGGCGACAGCGGCGAGGCGCCGGCGCCAACCGATTTACGCGCCACCGAAATGCTGCGCGCGCCGCAGGCGGGCCTTCTCGCCTATTGTGTCGAACTGGGTGACGAGGTTAAGCGCGGTGATCGTATCGCCGAGCTGGTGCTGCTCGATGGCGACGGCGCGTTCGAGCAGCGCGTCGAGCTGGTCGCGGGAACCACGGGGCGGGTGATTTCGCGAGCCACCAACAAATATGTCTGGCGCAATGCCAATGTCGCCAAGATCGTCGGCGACGAGATACTCGAATCGCGCGGCGATTACCTGCTCAGCGATTAGTCCCTGTTTTTCGGTGCTGCAACGAGGCTTCGGCAGGTGCTCGTCGGCGTGCTTACGAGTTTGGATCCCGCGGTCCGGCTTATGGGCTTTGGCCCGAATCACTTGTGTTCGGATTTGAGGATGAATTCCTCGAGCTCTTTGTCGATGCCGAAGACGTGCAGTTTTAGCCACTTGTAGAGGAAATCGGATAGCGAAATCTGCAAGGATTCGTGCATCGTGGGGTCGGTTTCCATCATTGCTTCGAGTTCTTCGCGAAAGCGATTGTGCGCCTCGAAATGGGCCTCGGCATGCGGATAGTCCAGGTTCCGCATATAGGCTTCCTCGAGGATGAAATGATGTTCGGCGTAAAGCTTGAGTCGATCCAGGACTTCGGGATCGAACGGCACTTCCTTGATTTGCTCGATGAGCCCGAACAAAGCCTGGTGCTGGGTATCCTGCCAGATGAGATCGCTGGTCTTTCGCATGGGTTCGGAATCGGGGTAACTGTCGCATTACCATATTGGAAAAAATCTGGCGCCGGATTGACACCAGTCAATCAAGCCGGGATTAATGTAATGCCCCGGGGCTGATGCCCGTTACTGAATTTTATGCGATTTCGCCGCTCGTCAGCCTTTGTTGAACTCGCGGCAGGCGGCATCGAGGCCGCGCAGCGATTGTTCGAGATCCTCTTCCGTGTGTACCGTGGAGACGAATCGCCGTACCCCGGGCAGCAGGTATTGTCCCTGTTTAATCAGCAGGGTATCGAGCCGGCGCATCGCGGCCTGGTCGCTGGCCAGGATTTCGGCCTGGTTACGCGGGGTTTTGTCCATGAACAGGATTTGCCACAGCGAACCGGTATTTTCAGCGATGGCCGGGACCTGGTGCCGGTCGAGAACCTGCTGCGTCTGTTTGCACAGATCGTTGGCAAAGCCGTTCAGGCGTTCGTAGACGCCGGGTTTGCCGAGTTCGTCGAGCATTGCCATGGTCGCCGCCGCCGCTACCGGGTTGCCGTGCAGCGTGCCGTTGAAATAGGTGTAACCCTGCTGGCCCTTGAGCCTCGGGTCGGACAGGCTGATAACGTCGGCGCGCCCGGCGATGCAGGACAGCGGTCCACCGCCGCCGACGACCTTGCCGTGCGTCGACAGGTCGGGCCTGACGTCGTACCACTGCTGCGCGCCGCCGTAGCCGAGCCTGAAACCGGTTACTACTTCGTCGAGGATGAACAGGATATCGTACTGATCGCAGATTTGACGGATACCGTGCAGAAACTCGGGCTCTGCCGGAATGATGCGCTGCACAGGTTCGGCGAAAATCGCGGCGATATCGGCGTGGTGCTCGGCGACGATCTTGCGCAGGGTGGCGAGATCGTTATATGGACAGACCAGCATGGTCGATACGGTTTCCTGCGGCTGACCGTAAGAGTCCGGCGCGCCCTGCGGGTAGTCGCCGGTTTGTTTCGGAAAGGTCGAAACGATCGCATAGTCGTGATTGCCGTGGTAGGCGCCCTCGAACTTCAGAATCTTGCTGCGGCCGGTGAACGCGCGTGCCAGCCGCATCGCATAGGCGGTGGCTTCCGAGCCGGTGGTGGCATAGGCGATTTTCTCTGCGCAGGGGATGTCGTTGACCAATCGCTCGGCGAGCATCACGGCGACGTCGTTGAGCGAGCCGAACATGTGCGCGCCGCGATCGATCTGCGCTTTCGAGGCTTCGACCACCGACGGATGCGAATGCCCGAGGATCAGCGCGCCGGCGCCGCCGACGTAGTCGATATACTCGTTGCCGTCGACGTCCCACAGGCGCGAGCCCCTGCCGTGCGAGTAAATCAGGCGGATATCGTCGGCCAGCGAATAACTGCCGAGGCCGGAGCCCGGCAGTACGCGGTCGGCGATTTCGAAAAGTTCGCTCTGGCTGTGCGAGGCAGAAGAAGTTTTAACGGCGCTTGATGTCATGATCGGAAACTCCTGTTCAATCGATTGCGGCCCTGAGCCACTGGTGCAACTTGTAAATGGGTAACTCGTTATTGATGCCGCCCTCGGGATTCAGTACCAGCGGACCGGGCCTGTAGCCGCGCGAGTTGAGGCCGCGCTGGACTTCCTTGACGATGTCGAGATCTTCCTGGAAAGTGGTGTTGCGATCGTTTTCGATGACCGTGTGCAAGGTCTCGTCGACCTCGCCGTCGTTCGAGTAAAAACTGCGGAACACGCGTACGTCGTCGACCGCCAGCGGGCGCCAGGCAAAGCTGTTGACCACGCCGCCGGGATAGAACTGTATCGACGAAGCCGGCCACAGGAAAAAACTGCCGTAGTCGGCGCCGTCGACGTCGTACCAGGACTCGTCGCTATGCGAGGGCTCGGAGGTATGATGCAGTACTTTGATATCTCCATAGGGGGCGATCGAGTAGGAGTTCGGATCGATGATGCCTTTCGCAAACGACGGGTGGCAATGGGCGCAGTGATAACATTCGTTGTAGTTTTCGACAGCGACAAACCAGTTGCAGCCCTCGTCAGCGGTGTGGTGATAAGCGTATTTGCGATCTTCTACATCGGGGCAGAGCGCAAGCATTTCGTCACCGATGCCGGGGTAGGTTTCGTCCATGCTCGGACAATCCGGGTCCAGGTTGATGAAGATGAAACCGAGGAAATTCTCCAGCCTGATTTCGGTCAGGCAAATCTTCGACGAGTCGAAGCCGGGTACCTTGCCGGCGTGCGGCGCCGCCTTCAGCTGGCCCTGCAAGTCGTATGACCAGGCGTGATAGGGGCAGACCAGCAGTTTCCTGTTGCCGCTGCCCTCGGCGAGCTTGTGCCCGCGGTGCTGGCAGACGTTGTAAAAAGCCCTGATCTCGCCCTCGCGGGTGTGGGTGACGACGATATCCTGGTCGTAGATCTCGAGCGTGAGAAAATCCCCGGGTTTACCGACCTGGCTTGAATGGCAGGCCAGCAGCCAGTTTTTGTAAAACACTTCGTCGATGACGCGACGGTACAAATTTTCGTCGGTGAAGTACTTTGCCTCCAGCCCCATTACCAATTCGGATTCCGTAACGATTTTCAGATCAGGATTCGTCATAGATATTTTCCTCCCAACGGGCAGAATGAAATGCTTCGACCGCGGCGCTCGCCGCGTCGCCGCCACGGATCACCAGTAATGCGCACAGGGTTTCGAGCAGCGCGGCGACCGCGGCATTGGACTGGAAGAACTGCGGCGTGTGCGTCGGCGCCACCAGGCCGAGGTCGGCCTCGCGGCACAGGGTGGCGGCGCTGGAGTCGGTAACACCGATTATTCTGGCGCCCCTTTCTTTCGCCTGCTGCACCGCCGACAGCGTATCGCGGCGGTAGGGCTGGAAGGTCATCGCCAGCAGGCAGTCGCGTTCGTCCATGCGGATGACGTCGTCGCTCGGCAGGCTGCCGTGGCGCGGCGACAGGATGAAGTGGTCGAAACCCATGCGCGCGACATACCAGAAGTTGTAGGCCAGCGGGTAGGCGAGGCCGAGCCCGAGCACGTAAACCCGGCGCGCTTCGATCATCCAGTCGACCGCCTGTTCGAGTTCCCTGATCGACTGTTGCGCGAACATTTTCTCGAGGTTATCGAGACAGGCCTCGGCCATGCTGCCGACGACCGCGGCGCTACCGCCCTTGCGGTCCATCTCGCGCAACCATGCCACGCGGTCTGGCGACGAGCCGACGCCGGCGCGAACGAAATCGCGAAAGCGTTCACGCATCGCGTCGTAGCCATCGAACCCGAGATGGCGCGCCAGGCGCACGAAACTGTTCGGATGAACCTCGGCGTTGGTCGCCAGCGTGCGCATCGACTGCAGACCGACTTCGTGCGGGTGGTCAATGAGATAGCGCGCGCACAGCTGTAACTGAGCAGGCAGCTGGCCGAACTCATCGAGCAGCTGCTCGAGCACTTCCTCCTGCGACTGCGGCAGGTGCCGTTCGCTGGAGTGCAAATTCGGTAGTAAGTGTGACATTTGTGTGCTTGATTTGGTTAATGGTACAAGTGTATCATCACCGAATCTTTCAAGGCAACAATATTTTCACGGGGTTAACTCGATGCAATCGAAGGCGAAGATCGTCATCATCGGCGGCGGGGTCATGGGATGTTCGCTGGCTTACCATTTGTGCAAGGAAGGCGAGCCGGATGTCGTGCTGCTGGAAAAGGCGGAACTGACCAGCGGTTCGACCTGGCATGCGGCGGGCCAGATCACGCACTCTGTCAGCCACTACAGCCTGGCGAAGATGGCCGCCTACGGAACCGAGCTATACCCGCGGCTGGAGGACGAAACCGGGCAATCCTGCAGCTGGCACGGCAGCGGTAGCCTGCGCATCGCCTATACCCGGGACGAGGTCGACTGGATTAAATACACGCTGTCGGTGGGCAAGGGGCTGGGGCATGAAATGGAAATCCTCGGCCCAGAACGTATCGCCAAATTGCATCCGTTTTACAATCTCGATGGCGTCAGGGCCGCGCTTTACACCCCGCACGACGGCCATGTCGATCCGGCCGGGATTGCCTTCGCCATGGCCAAGGGTGCGCGCATGATGGGTGGCGCGGTGATACGGCAAAACAGGGTAACCGCTATTACACGCGCGGGTGACGGTTTCGTCGTGCACACCGAAAAGGGCGATATCGAAGCCGAGCGAGTGGTCAATGCCGGCGGCACCTACGCACGACAGGTCGGCGAGTGGGTCGGCCTCGATCTGCCGATCGCGAACATGCTGCACCATTACCTGATTACCGACAGCGTGCCTGAATTCGAATCGCTCGAAAAGGAACTGCCGGTCATTCGCGACGATTCGCAGGTTTCGGGTTACATCCGCATGGAACAGAAATCCGGCCTGATAGGCATTTACGAAAAGGCCAATGCGACTTCGGTATGGGATGACGGTACTCCCTGGGAATCGGAGAATGAACTGTTCGAACCCGACTACGACCGCATCATGCCGTGGCTGGAAAACGCGCTCGAGCGCATGCCGGTGCTGGCCGACAAGGGCATCAAGAGCGTGGTGCACGGCGCGATTACGCATCCGCCGGACGGCAACATGCTGCTGGGGCCGTCGGGCGTGAAGAATTTCTGGCTATGCTGCGGTTCGCAGGTCGGCATCGCCTGGGGACCGGGCGCAGGCAAGTACCTGGCGCAGTGGATGGTGCACGGCGCCGCCGACGTTTCGATGCGCAGCTTCGATCCGCGCCGTTTCGGCGCGCGTATCGATGACGACTATCGCATCAACAAGGCGAAGGAAGATTACCTGCTGCGTCACGAAATTCCCTACCCGCACCTGGATCGTCCGGATCTGAGGCCGTCGCACTCGAAGCAGTCGCCGCTCTACCAGGTGCTGAAAGACAAGGGCGCGGTTTACGAGGACGTTTACGGCTGGGAGCGTCCTTACTGGTATGCAACCGATGGCGTCGAGCAAAAGCATATCGAGAGTTTTCGCCGCAGCGCGCTGTTCGACATTATCGCGAACGAGGTTGGCGGCATGCGCGCGCATGCCGGCATCGCCGACCTGAGCGCTTTCGCCAAGGTCGAGATATTGGGCGCCGACGCCGAGAGTTTTCTCGAACGCGTGCAGTCGAACCGGGTGCCGCAAAAGACGGGTAGCGTCAGCCTGACCTATTTGACGATGGAGAATGGACGCATCGAGGGAGAGGCGACCCTGGTCAAGCTCGGTGATAACCACTACTACACGGTTTACGCGGCGGTGCGCGAGGCGGCGCTGCTGAACTGGATGCAGGAAGAAATCGGCGCCGACGAAGCGCTCGAGTTTAGAAACGTTTCCGAGGAATACGGTGTCATCATGCTGGCCGGGCCGGCGGCGCGCAGAATTCTGGCATATTGCACCGATGCCGCGCTCGACAATATCAGCTTCCGCTGGTTGTCTACGCGGCATATCACCGTCGCCGGGGTAGAAAACATACGCGCGCTGCGCGTGACTTACACTGGTGAGCTCGGCTGGGAACTGCACGTGCCGATGGCGGGTATGCTAGACGTTTACAGTGCATTAATGTCAACGCCGCAAAGCGAAGGCATGGTGCACATCGGTTCCGCCACCTTGAACGCGGTGCGCATGGAAAAGGCCTACCGTTCGGGATCCGAGATCACCAATGAGGTTACTATCACCGAGGCCGACGTGGTGCGTTTCGCGCGCGATGGGGGTTTCCAGGGCGCGGGAAGATCTCTCGAAACGGCAAGTCGCTGGGTACTGGCCTACCTGCAGCTGGACGAAGCCGCCGCCGATGCGGTGCAGTGCGATCCGCTGGGTTCGGAATCGGTCTGGCACGGGGGTAGCCCGGTGGGGCAGATATCTTCCGGCGGCTACGGCTACGATCAGGGCAAGTACCTGGCCTTCGCCTATATCAAACCTGAACTGAACCGGATCGGTAATGAATTCGAGGTGATGGTCATGGGCGAGCTTCGGCGCGCGGTAATCGTCGAACAATGCGTGTATGATCCGGACAATCTTTTGCCACGCAGCGAAGATTAAAAATTGAGACGTCATCCCCGCGAAAGCGGGGATCCTGTCATGACGGCACCGTTTTAAGATTCCCGTTTGCGCGGGAATGAGAGTATCTACCGAGGAGACTTTATGGATAACGATTTATTTGAAAAAGGCCTGGCCAAACGCAAGGGCACGCTGGGCGCCGAGTATGTCGAGAAAAACCTGGCCGCGGCCGACGAGTTTACGCGCCCGTTTCAGGAAGCGATGACCGCCTGGTGCTGGGGTTTCGGCTGGGGCGACGAGGTGATCGAGCCGAAGACGCGTTCGATGATGAACCTGGCGATGATCGGCGCGCTCGGCAAGATGCACGAGTGGGAGATCCACTGTCGCGGCGCGCTCAACAACGGCGTCAGCAAAGAGGAAATCCGGGCTATCATCCACGTGGTTGGAATTTACTGCGGCGTGCCGCAGTCGCTCGAGTGTTTCCGCGTCGCGCGCAAGGTGCTGGAAGAAGCCGGCGAGTTATAACAGGGTCTTGCGCATCGCCTGGACTAATGACTCCGACCCCAAATTATCGAGCCGATCGATAATCTGCTGCTGATCGGCGGCAGGGCGGTTCTGGCTGAGCTTGTACTTGCACTGGATTTCGCCGATTTCGATTTCGACGCCGATGATCGCCTTCAGCATGGCGTCACGGTATTGCGGCCTCCACGGGGATTCGAAGCCGGATTCGTAGCGCTCGCTCAAGGAGTCGACCACGGCGGCGAGTTCGCCGGCGTCGTCGAACACGCGGCAGCTGCCGTAAACGTGCACCGCCTGGTAGTTCCAGGTGGGCACGCCGGCGGTCTGATACCAGCTCGGCGAAATGTAGTCATGCGGCCCCTGGAATGTGGCCAGTACCTGCTGGCCCTCGAGCTGCCGCCACTGCGTGTTCTGCCGCGCCAGGTGGCAATGAAGGTATTTGCGATCGCCGGCGATCAGAAACGGCAGATGCGAAGACCTGAGCCGGCCGTCCTGCAATGAAATCAGCTGGCCGAAGGCGTTGGCCTGGAGAAACGAAAATATTTCGTCCTGGTCTGAAATACTGAAATGATCCGGTAGATACATGATTGATACTCGATTCTCGCTGCGACAGAATATTGGCCTTTGTTATGCGCCGCGACTGGAGATCCGCGGCGACCGGCGCTATGGATTCTATTCGTTTTAGCGGCATCAATCACGAGGTTAGTAAAGTAATGAAAATTGATCGTATCAGCGCCTGGCAACTCGATCTGCCCTTGCACAAGCCTTACTGGCTTTCCGGCGGCCGGCTCAAGTTCGAAACACTCGACTCGACAATCCTGCGCATCGATACCGACGAGGGAATTTCGGGCTGGGGCGAGGGTTGCCCCTGGGGCGTGACTTACCTGCCTGCATTCGGCAAGGGTATTCGCGCCGGTATCGAGGAACTGGCGCCGCTGCTGATCGGTCAGGATCCGCGTCAGCTAGACGCCATAAACCGGATCATGGACCTTGCCCTTCCGGGCCATCCCTACGTCAAATCAGCCATAGATATCGCCTGTTGGGATATCGCCGGCAAGTCCGCCGGCTTGCCGCTGTGCGAATTGCTCGGCGCGCGCGAGCCCGACCCGGTGCCGATCGCGTCGAGCGTATCGACCGGCAGCCCGCAGCTGATGCTCGACGAAGTGCAGCGTTTCCGCGATATGGGTTATCGCGTGCATTCCTGCAAGGTCGGCGCCAACGTGGCGATGGACATCGAGCGCATCAGTTTACTGGCGGCTAACGAGCGTGATGGCGAAATCATGTTTTACGACGTTAACCGCGCCTGGCTGCCGCGCGAGGCTATTACGGTGATGAACTCGGTTTCCGGGCTGACTTCCTGGTTCGAACAGCCCTGCGAAACCCTGGATGAGATCGCACAGGTACGCCGCCAGACAAGCTACCCGATCGGCATCGACGAAGCCCTGCACACGATCGACGACCTGATTCGCATCCAGCGCGACGGCATCGCCGAAGTGGTGAATATAAAGATCAACCGCGTCGGCGGGTTGACCCGGGCGCGCCGCCTGCGCGATTTTTGCCTCGCCACCGGCATCACCATGCTGATCATGGATACCGGCGGCACCGTGATCTCCGATACCGGGGTTGCGCATTTCGCGCAGACTATCCCGGCGCCGTCCTGTCTCGGGGTCTGGTCCTGCCAGGAAATGATCAGCGTCGATCCGGCGCCGGGCCAAGGCGCGCGTAATTTAGACGGTTGCTTCAGCGCACCCGCTTTCCCAGGACTCGGAGTCGAGCCAGAACTGGCGCTGCTTGGTAAACCGATCGCGTCTTACAGTTAGATCAGATATCTCAGGCGCAATCGCAGTACCTGGTTCGGTGGCGATAGGCAGCGGAAGCTTTGAAATTGCCTGTCGCCTTCCTATTCCATTGGCTTGGGCCTATACTCGAATTCAACCAGAGACAGATTCCATCTACATACTGTTATTGCCTTATGAAAGGAATTATTCCCCAGGCACAGATCATCAGAGGCTATCGAGCAGGTAAGCCCTTAAAGCTGGTTTTCGTCAGTATCCTGGCCGTTTCGCTCGACGCGGCTGCCTGCGGCTGGGCGGGGGACGGAGAGTTGAAGTATGACACCCTGTTGCAGGAAATCACGTCGGGTGGCCGACCTATACCGCAAACCCTCGATCTAGAATCGATCAGGCTTCCCGGCAGTTTCGGTTATGGCATGGTGGTTGTCGAACCCGGGCAGGGGATTCCCTACCTGCAATCGACTTTCGGCAGGCCGATAAGCCAGATCGAGGATTTACGCGCATTCGGGATCCGCACGGTAATTGACCTCGGATCTGGCGATACTTTTTCCGAGGTAAAACTAAACGATGGCAAGCCTCGAAGCCTGAGAAATTTCAATATTCCGGTCGAGCCCATGGCGCCGAGCGTTACACAGATCGAAAATTTTCATGATCTGTTGCTCGACGCCGGCAATCGCCCGCTGCTCGTGGTTGCTCCGAGCGCGGAAATTCTCGCGGTTACCTGGGCCGCTTACCGTTTACATCTCGGTGCGCCGCTTGCCTACGCGATCTACGAAGGAAAATCCATCGGCCTGCAATCCGAGCAGGAATCCGTGTTGCGTGACCGGCGCCAGAATTAAACCTCGTTCGCCTGGACTGCCTATTTCACCAGTATCCCGCATGATGTGGTGCGGCACACCGACGCATCTAGACAGGTCAGCGCCGGGATAGGGCCTGGGCCCGACTAGTGCAATATGCAGGCTAGTTGAGTGACGCCCCGATGGAGTCGTAATCGAAGTCCACGAACTCGCTGGTTACGCGCGCCATCTCGCGGTAGAAAGGCAGATCGGCTTTGACGATCACCTGTTCACAGAACTCCGGAATCCACTTGAGTAAGTGCTTTTCCGCGAACATCTTCTGCACCGACAGGCAATACTTCGCCGCTTCATCGTCGCCACTGTCCCATTTCCTTGATTCGAATCCGGCAAGCTTGCTCATGAACTCGAGCTCGACGCTGACATGATCCGGCAGGCCGGTAAAAGAATCATCATAAGTCAGGCCGGTGGTCTCGATGAACTTTTTCACTTCGACCGTTTTGGCGCCATACAGGCCTCCACCGTCACCGTCGACGTCGACAAAAATCGATTCGTGCGGCGAAATATGCTCACCCGGCCCCATGAACAGCCGGGTGAACTCGATAGCAAGATTCTCTCTCAGCTCCTCTTCCGAGGACTGCCGGAAATCCTTGCCGAAATCGGCTTCTAGCGAGGCAAAGGCCCCCGCAAAGCGGGGACCCTTGAGCTCCTGGAGGAATTCCTTATCCGGTTCCGAGCGGAAGACCGAAGCGAGAAGTCCATATACCTGACCTCTGGCGCTTGCCGTGTCAGTCCTGATTTCGCGGGAGAATTCCATCGTTTGCCTCCTTATGCCTTTTCGACTCGGACCACGGTATCCATCCAGCGCTGGGTACCGCTGATCGGATCGGACCAGTTGGGTATCGCGACGTTGGGATGGGTGCCATGAGTTTTCCACCAGATATTTTTCGCATCCGGATCCGCCGCGGCGCCGCCGTCGAACGGGTTGGACTTACCGGAACCGTAGACACCCGAGTACTTGCGGCCCAGGGAGTGCGAGACCGCTATGACCCCCGGTATGATCCCCTCGGTGACATAAGCGGTGGTGGCGAACTCGCCGACATCGCTCTTCACCTTGATGGAATCGCCGCTCTTGATGCCTCGAGCCTGTGCGGTTTTGGTGTTGATCCACGCCGGATTGTCATGTTTCATTTCCACCAGCCATTTACAATGCGCGGTACGCGAATGGGTGTGCACCGCGGTCTTGTAGGTGGTCATGATCATGTCGTCCGACCCCATCTTCACGTGCTCCGGTATTGGGGTATAGGTCGGGAAAGCCGGCAGTCCCTTGGCGACGAAGTTATCGGAGTAAAAGTCGAGCAGGCCCGACTTGGTGAACTTCGTGTTCGGCGGGTAGGCGAGGTAGGCTTTGCCGTCGATATTCTGCGCGACGTAGCCTTTCTTGGCGCCTTCGGTTCCGAGATAACCCTTGGCCCTGGCATCAGCTTCGCTGCTGGCGCCGGTTTTCTTCCAGTTCCAGTAGACGCCGGTTTTGTCGTCGAGAATGACGCCGTCACCGCCGGTATCGATGCTGGCCTCGTAGAAGCCGTAGTTGCCCGTGTCGTTGGGATCGTGCCAGACACCGTGCTTCTTCATGTATTCGAAGCCGCCCGCTTCCCTGACGCCAGGCGTCATTTCACAGGACTGGCGCACGAAATCTTCCTTGCCGCTCCAGGCCAGTTCGAAGCCGATGCGCTTGGCGAGTTCCGGCCACACGTCGCCCTGGCAGCGTGATTCACCGAGCGGTTTAACCAGCGGCTGGCGGATGTAGTACTCGGCGATCTGGTTGGCTGACACCATGTCTTCCCAGTCCCAGCGCTCGAGGTAGGTCACGTCCGGCAGGATCAGGTCCGCCAGCGACGAGGATTCGTCGTAGGTGATGGTCGTTGTGATCAGGAAAGGCATCAGCTTTTCGTCCTTGAATATCTCGGTTACGTCGGCATTGGCGCCATTGATGTAGGTCGGGTTGTAGCAACTCCACCAGTACACCTGGGGCCGGCCTTCGTGGCCGTCCTTGATCATGTCGAACACGCGATGGCTGACATGATGGGTCGGGTAGGCCGCTTCGCCCGGAAAGCCGTCATTGATATTCAGGCTCTTCTGCACAGCCGCGGGCTTGGACTTGGGATGATTCCAGGCGGCGCCGACACCCATTACCCGTCCGCCGGGGCGATCGAGGTTGTTGGTGATCGCCGCCAGCAGCATCATCGCGCGTTCGCTATCGGCGCCGTGATAGTGCATGACCGCTCCGCGGTAACTGACCAGGCAGGCGGATTTTGCCTTGGCGAAGCCGCGCGCGATTTCACGGATGGCGTCCGCCGGCACGGTGCTGTGCTTCTCGGCAAATTCCGGCGTGAATTTCGACACCTGGGCCTTCACCGCGGCGATCTTTTCATCCACGCTGGCGTGGTAATCCTCGGTCACGCGCATAAACTTGAAATGATCGCGCCGGTAGAGCTTTTCGTTCATGATTACGTTGACCATGGCCAGCGCCACCAGGCCGTCGGTGCCGGGTTTGATCGGCAGCCAGCGGTCGGATTTGGCCGCCGTATTCGAAAGCCGCACGTCGAAGGTATACAGCGGCACGCCGCGATCGACCATCGCGCGAATCAGGCGCTGCGCGGTGGGGATGTGATTGGTGTGAGTCTCGAACTGGTTACTGCCGAAGTTGACCACGAAGTCGGTTTTATCATAGTCCCAGTTGTCGTACATGCCGCCCCACAGGCTTTCCTGGCCGACCCATTTGGCCGCTTCGCATACCGAGGTGTGGTTACCGATGGTCTTGGTGCCGTAGGCCGCCATGAAATCGTACATGGTTGCCGCCTGGCTGGCCTTGTGGCGGCCGTACTGGTACATAAACAATTCCGGCGTGCCGGCGTCGCGTAACGGCTTCAATTTGGAGGCGACCAGGTCGAGCGCGTCGTCCCAGGAAATCCGCTTCCACTTGTGCTCGCCGCGCTTGCCGACTCGCTGCATCGGATACAGGATACGGTCCGGGAAATAAACCTGGTTGACGCCTGCCTGGCCTCTTGCACACAGTTTGCCGAGGGTGCGTATCGAGTTTGGATTGCCTTCCATTTTCACCAGGCGGCCATCCTCGACGTAGCCGATGGCGGCGTCACGGGTTACGCACTGCCAGCAGGCAGTAGGTATGGCCTTGAGCTCCTTGCCGGTTTTGGGTGAAAAATCACGGCCGCCTTCCTCGAGCTTGATCGACCCGGCGAGCGCAGTTTCGCTGACGCCGACGCCCGCCGCGAGGGCGGTACCGCTGGCGGCGGCGAACTGCATGAATTTACGACGATTCAGTTTGTTCATTGTCATTCCTCTCTAGTCTGTTCTGCCCGGGTTATACAACCTGATCCACGAAATGATCGAGCTTGCCCTTTTTGCGGGCGGTATAAAGCTTCTTCAGCAGGTTGTCGGGATCGATGTAATACACATTGGGTTTGGTGCCTTCCTCGGCGAGCAGCACGTGCTGATCGTTGGCGAGGTCGTACTCCTTGACCAGCTTCGATACGTCGCTGTCCGGGTCGTTTAAATCACCGAATATCCGCGCCCGGCCCTGGCAGGTATTGACGCAGGCGGGCTCCAGCCCATTGTCGAGACGATGTACGCACAGGTCGCACTTGTCGGCGGCCTGTTTTTCCGGGTCCTTGCCTGCCTTGACGAATGGATCGAAGGAGCGCACGCCGTAAGGGCAGGCATCGATGCACTTGCCGCAACCAATGCACAGTTCCTTGTTGATCAGTATGACGCCGTCGGGTCGCTTGTAGGTTGCACCGCCACGGTAACGAATTTTGTCGCCGCTCGGTGAAATGTAAGTCATGCGCTTACCCGGGTATTCCGGGCAGGCCGTGACGCAGGGCGGAACGCCGTCCTTGTCATCGCCTTCGCAGTGATTGCACATCAGCGGCAGGAAGGCCTTGCCGGTGTTCGGGAATGTGCCGTAGGTCTCTTCCTGAATTACCGCACGGAATCTGCCGAGCGATACATTGTTTTCCGCCTTGCAGGCGACGGTGCAAGCCCTGCAGCCGATACATTTACGCAGGTCCATCACCATTCCCCAGCGTGGCGCCTTCTTTTCCGCCGCCCGGGCTACTGAGGGAACCGCCAGGGTGACAGTCCCGGCCACGGCCACGCCTGTGCTTCCCAGGAACTGGCGGCGGCTTATTTTGCCTTGGTTTGATTCAGTCATGGTATTCATATCCTCATCATTCGTAGTTTGGTTTTGATCGTTCCGGACTGGTTCGCAGTCAGGGCGGATGCGGAGGGGATGGTCCCTGCGCCTGCGCGCGATCGACTTTTTTGTCTGGATTACTGTGCATCTTCGAGAATCCCCATCGCGTCGTCGAAATTCCCGAAAGCCTCGTCGAGAATCATGATCGCGTACTTCTTGTTATGCACACCGTTGCCGTAGCGCACGATGTCGAGCAGTTCGCGTCCGTTTTTGAGGCCCTGTTCGGCTTCGCCGAGCTTTTCCGCGGAGAGTCCGGGCTTAAGTTCCTCGAACAATGCAAGCACTTCGGTCTCGTACTCCTGCGCGCCTGCTACCTCGCTATCGAGCAGTTGGCGCCAGTCTTCGAGCATTTCGGCGTGCTGTTCGGTGTGGCAGGCGACGCAGGTTTCACCGGCGGCGGTTCGGGTCGCATGCCCCGAGTTGACCGTCTTCTTGAGATGGCAACCCATGCAATTGGTGTTGACTTCGAACATCAGGTGCGGGGTGGTGGAGAGGTTTTCGTTCACCGGGGTGCCCGACAGCAGCAGCTTCTGGAACCTGTGCTGGTCGGCATGACATAACTGGCAGTCGTTGCGAACGAAATCGAGGTGGTCGGTTCGATTACGGTGTTCGATCGTCGAGTGGCAATCGAAGCAGTCGGCCTTGCTGGGAACGTGGCTGTCGTGCATCAGGTCGCGATCACCGGCGGTGGCGAGCAGCGTCTGACTGCGATTGTGGCAGCGCAGGCAGCCGTTGGATACGACGTTGCCGGTGACGATTTCGCCCGAACCGCTGACCACCTCGAAATGGCAGCTTTCGCAGGGAACCCCTTCTTCCTGGATCGACTGATGGGTAATCGGTTTCTTGGTCAGGTCGCCGGAGCCGCCTTCCTCGGTCGTCAGCTGGCTCTGCAGAGACTTGGTCGGAATTTCATGGCAGATATCGCAACGCGATATACCCTGGTTAAAATCGATAGTCGGACGGTCGGCGAAGCTGATTTCCATGATGCCTTCGACGCCCACCGCGGCCATTTGCGCCTTTTCCAGAACCGGCTTCTCCAGCTTCAGGTGACACAGATAG